>ENA-OPWH01002325-OPWH01002325.1-human-gut-metagenome-genome-assembly--contig:-NODE-2325-length-10500-cov-1.484730_pt1 | contig 10500 bp, 8 predicted proteins | sample MGYA00241506_ERZ502004 | MGnify/ENA primary metagenome ERZ502004 (study PRJEB25962, sample SAMEA2043049) | human gut metagenome | biome: human gut; feature: human-associated habitat; material: faeces... | reverse complement strand
TATGAGATGGGACAGGGCTACCCGGAGGTGGAGCTGGAGGTCGTGCCGGGGATCACGGCGGCAAATGGCGGTGCGGCAGTTCTTGGTGCACCTCTAATGCATGATTTTGCAGTGATCAGTCTGAGTGATCTTCTGACACCGTGGGAGAAGATTGAAAAGAGGATCCGCGGAGCTGCGATGGCGGATTTTGTGATCTGTCTGTATAATCCGTCCAGCCGGAAACGGGCAGATTACCTGAAAAAGGCATGCGAGTATATCCTGGAGTACCAGAGCCCGGATACAGTCTGCGGTTATGTGCGGAACATCGGACGTGAAGGCGAAGATGCACATATTCTGACACTTTCTGAGCTGAAGGATACGGAGGTCGATATGTTTACAACCGTTTATATCGGCAACAGCCAGACGAGAAATGTGGATGGGAAAATGGTGACACCGAGAGGCTATCGATTGGAGGAATAACTGTGGAAAACCGAAAATGCCAGGTAAATCTTGCCGGGATCGGGATGGGAAGCAAAGGAACGCTTACGGAAGAGGTCAGAAAGATCATTGCGGAAAGTGATGTACTGATCGGAGCTACGCGGATGCTGGAAGGATTCCGGGAAAAAAAGAAATGCTGCTATGCAGAGTATCTGCCGGAAAAAATCAGAGCAATCCTGGATGAGCAGGAGGAAAAGACCAGATGTACGGTGCTGTTTTCCGGGGATACCGGATTTTACAGCGGGGCAAAAAAGCTGGCGGCTATTCTGAAAAAAGACGGATATGAAGTACAGATTTTTCCGGGGATTTCATCTGTAATCTATCTTGCGGCAAAGCTTGGAAAAAGCTGGGAGGATGCAAAGATTCTCAGCATGCATGGAAGAAGTCAGAATTTTATCCATGTAGTTGCAAACCATGAAAAGACATTTCTGATCCTTGGGAAAAGTGCGGGAAAAGAGATCTGCGAAAAACTGAAATATTACCATCTGGAACAAGTAACCGTTTCGGTTGGAAATCATTTGTCTTATCCGGATGAAGAGATTGTAATCAAAAAAGGAAACGAGCTTCAGGCAGAAGATTTTGGTGATCTTACCACTATTCTGATCGAGAATCCAAAGCCGGAAAAGAGAACAGGAATTCATCTTGCAGATGAGGAGCTGATCCGTGGAAGTGTTCCGATGACGAAGGAGGAAGTGCGGACAGTCAGCATTGCAAAATTGAAGCTTACAAAGAATGCAGTAATATATGATGTGGGGGCCGGAACCGGTTCAGTGTCTATAGAGGCTGCTCTTCAGGGAGAGAATCTCCGCGTTTATGCAATAGAGAAGAATCCGGAGGGTGCAGAACTGATCAGGAAGAATATGCAGAAATTCCGGGCAGACCAGATTCAGGTTATAGAAGGAGTTGCACCGGAGGCACTGGAAGCACTGGAAATGCCGACCCATGCTTTTATCGGAGGCAGTACAGGACAGTTAAAAGAAATTATTCAGTGCATAAAGAAAAAAAATCCGGACGTCCGTATCGTGATCAATGCAATTTCGCTGGAAACCGTGAAGGAAGCGATGGAGGCGATGGAGGAAGGACTGCTTGCAGATCCGGAAATCATACAACTGAATGTGGCAAAGTCAAAGAAACTTGGAAGATATCACATGATGACCGGGTTAAATCCGATTTATATTATTTCAGACGGAGGAGATATAGAATGAAAATTCCCGGAATTGTAATCGCGGCATCTGCCAGTGGGAGTGGAAAGACAGCGGTGACAATGGCAATGATGAAAGCATTTAAAAATACCGGAAAGAAGGTACGCGCCTGCAAATGCGGACCGGATTATATTGATCCTATGTTTCACCGGGAGGTGCTGGGAATTGATTCCGAGAACCTGGATCTGTATTTTTGTGACCGGGAGCGCTTGAAAGAGCGGTTTATGCATCATGCGGAAGGCGCGGAGCTTGTGGTGACAGAAGGTGTGATGGGGTACTATGACGGGATCAGTCTGGATTCGGATGAGGCAAGTACTTATGACGTTGCGAGAACCCTGGGACTTCCGGTAATCCTGGTTGTTCCGGCAAGAGGTATGGCATCGACAATCCTGGCAGTATTGAAGGGAATGATTGAATACCGGAATGACAGTAATATCCGGGGAATCATTCTGAACCGGATTTCCCCGATGCTGTATCCGAAGATGAAGAAGATGATCGAAGAGGGATTGCAGACAATGGGATTCCAGGTTCAGGTGGTTGGTTATGTGCCGGAGGAGGATGCTTTTCATCTGGAGAGTCGGCATCTGGGACTGATGCTTCCGGAGGAAATAGGGAACCTGAAAAAACAGATTGACCGGGCAGCAGAGATTCTGACAGAGACACTTGATATGGAATCGGTGCTGAAAATTGCCTGGGAAGCAAAAGAAATGGAGTATCATCCGGTGAAGGCAAAACAGGAAGCAGCCGGACGAAAAGTGCGTATCGGCGTAGCGCGTGACTTGGCCTTTTGTTTCTATTATAAGGATAATATGGAGCTTTTAAAAGAGCTTGGATGTGAGATCATTCCGTTTAGTCCTTTGGAGGATACAAGGCTTCCGGAACATTTAGACGGACTTTTATTTGGTGGTGGATATCCGGAACTTTGTGCGAAACATCTGGCAGAAAACAGAGCTATGCGAAAAGATGTAAGAAAGCAGATTGAAAATGGAATTCCATGTATTGCGGAATGTGGAGGATTTTTATATTTGACAGAAGAGCTGGAAGGGGAAGATGGAAAGCACTATCCGATGGTGGGGGCACTTCCGGGAAAAGGGATCAAAAAAGGGCGACTTACCAGATTCGGATACATTGAGCTGACTGCGGAAATGAACGGAGTGTATATGAAAAAGGGAGAGAAGATCCGGGCGCATGAGTTCCATTATTGGGATTCTACGGAAAACGGAAAGGATACACTTGCTGTAAAGCCGGATGGTGTGAGAAAATGGCAGGCTGTTCATATGAAGGGGAATCTGTTTGCGGGATTTCCGCATTTATACTTTTATTCCAACCCCAAAGTGGCCAAACGCTTTGTAGAAGCGTGTAGAACCTACAGAAGCAAGTAAAAAGCTGACAAAGACAAATCGAAAAGACAGGAGATTAGACTTACAGATGGAAGAGACCAGATGGAAAGAGAAAATAAAACCACTTGATGAAAATGCAATGGAAGAGGCGCGGGCGCACTGGATGACGGTAGGGAAGCCGCTGTTTAGTCTGGGAAGTCTGGAGGATGCGGTGATCCAGATTGCCGGGATTAAGGGGACTTCAGATTTTGAACTGCGAAAGCGCGGGCTGATCATTATGTGCGCGGACAACGGTGTGGTAGAAGAAGGCGTGACACAGACCGGACAGGAAGTAACGGCAATCGTGGCGGATAACTTTACAAGAGGAGAGACAAGCGTCTGCATCATGGCAGAAGAGGCAAAGGTAGATCTTTTCCCGGTGGATGTAGGAATGGCAACAGATGTGCCGTCTGTGACAAAGAAAGAATACAAAGTGATGTATGGCACACACAATTTTGCAAAAGAAGCGGCGATGACAAGAGAAGAGGCAGTTGAGGCGATAGAAGTTGGAATTCAGATGGTAAAGAAGTGTGCCGAAGCGGGATACGAAATTCTTGCGACAGGTGAAATGGGAATTGGAAATACAACGACCAGCAGTGCGGTTGCCTCTGTATTGCTCGGAGAGGATCCGAAGGTCATGACAGGAAAGGGGGCAGGTCTGACGAAAAAAGGTCTGCGAAAGAAGGTACAGGTCATCCGGGAAGCGGTTGAGCGGATGCAGCCGGATAAGACAGATGCGATCGATGTACTTTCCAAGGTTGGAGGACTTGACATAGCAGGACTTGCAGGTGTATATCTCGGTGGGGCGATCTACCGGATTCCGGTGCTGATAGATGGCTTTATTTCTGCAGTGGCTGCACTTGTGGCAGTACGGCTGGTTCCGGAATGTGCAGGATATATTTTACCATCCCATTTGTCTGATGAACCTGCGTCAAGAAAGATTTTAGATGCTTTAGAAAAAAAACCATTTCTTACATGTGGCATGTGTCTGGGGGAAGGAACAGGAGCAGTGGCAGCGATGCCGCTTCTTGAGATGGGACTTCAGGTGTACCGTAAAATGGGAACTTTTGATGATATTCACGTAGAGCAGTATGAAGTACTGGATGGGAAGGACGAAAGATGAAATTTTTAGAACCGATGATCGTTGCGTTTTCTATGTATTCAAAAATACCGATGCCGCGCATTGAGTGGAACAAGGAAAATATGAAATATACGATGTGTTTCTTTCCGCTGATCGGTGTTGTGACCGGAGTACTCATTTATCTGGCAGGAATGTTTCTTGATGGAAATATTTTTCCGAAAGTAAACAGTGGAAGACTGATGTTTGCTGCGGTTATGACATTGATACCGGTTTTTGTAAGTGGAGGGATCCATCTGGATGGATTTATGGATACGATGGATGCACTTGGATCCTGGGGAGATAAAGAAAAGAAACTGGAAATCCTGAAAGATTCGCATAACGGTGCTTTTGCGGTCATCGGAATCTGCTGTTATTTTACCGTAAGCCTTGGCGTATGGAGTGAAATCCGGACGGAGATGCTTCCGGTAGTAGCAGCAGGATATGTAATTTCAAGAGCGCTCAGTGGGATTGCTGTAGTGACATTTCCGGCAGCAAGAGGAAGCGGTCTTGTAAAGACTTTCCAGGATGGAGCACAGAAAAAGGCAGTAAGGATCACAATGATTGTATACCTGGTCCTGGCGGCAGTATATTTGTATTTCTGTTCGCCGGTTGGTATGGTGGTACTTCTTATAATTGCAGGAGTAGTATTTGGATATTATTACCGGATGAGCAGGAAACAGTTTGGAGGTGTTACCGGGGATCTGGCGGGATACTTTCTGCAGATTTGTGAGCTGGCATTATTAGTTGGGGGATTGATTGTGCAGGGAATCAAATGAAAAGCAGGGAATCAAATGAAAAGCAGAGAAAGGAAGAGGAGATGTATAGAAGATGGAAATCGAGCTGATTCGGCATTTTGCGACGGAAGGGAATTTGGAGAAGCGGTATATTGGGGTGACAGATGAAGAAATAAAGGCAGAGTTCGTTCTGGAGCATACTCTGAAAAAAGAAGAAAATGGACGTGAGGAGTGGAAGCCGGAGCTTGTGATTGTCAGTCCGCTCAGGAGGTGCAGGCAGACGGCAGAGATTCTTTTTCCGGGAGCAGAGCAGGTTGTCTGTGAGCAGATGCGGGAATGTGATTTTGGCCTTTTTGAGGGGAAGAATTATCAGGAGCTGACTGGGAATCCAAAGTATCAGAGCTGGATTGATTCTGGAGGTACAAAGGCATTTCCGGGAGGAGAAGATCCGATGGAGTTCCGGAAACGGTGTGTCTGCGGATTTGAACAGATGATGGAAAAGATGATAAAGGGAAAAAGAAAGAAGATTGCCTTTGTGGTTCATGGGGGGACGATCATGTCGGTGATGGAAGCATTTGATCCGGAAAAGAAAGAATTTTATCACTGGCAGGGGAAAAACGGAAAAGGTTTTCATTTTCAAATTGAGGAAGAAAAATGGCAGCAGGGAAAGAGACAGTTTGAGGAGATTGAGGAAATATGAGTTCTTTGATGGCATGTATAGCAGGAATGGCGCTGGATGCGATTTTCGGGGATCCGGTATGGCTTTACCACCCGGTACGGATCATTGGAAACTGGATTTCGATACTGGAAAAGTGGCTGCGCGTATTTTGTAAAAATGATGAGAAAAAAGAAAGAATCGCAGGATGTGTTTTATGGTTTTGTGTGGTGATCGCATCGGTCGGAATTCCGTGGGGACTTTTGTATCTTGCCGGAAAGGTCAGCTTCTGGCTTCAATTTGCACTGGAAACTTTCTGGTGTTATCAGCTTCTTGCCGGAAAATGCCTGAAAGATGAAAGCAGGAAGGTTTATGTACGGCTCGTAAACCACAATCTGGAGGGGGCAAGACATGCGGTATCGATGATCGTGGGGAGAGATACCGGAAATCTTTCTGAGGCCGGAGTGACAAAGGCAGCGGTAGAAACGGTAGCCGAAAATACATCGGACGGAGTGATCGCACCGCTCATTTTTATGTTGATCGGTGGGGCACCACTTGGTTTTTTTTATAAGGCTGTTAATACAATGGATTCTATGGTAGGATATAAGAATGAAAAGTATTTACATTTTGGTCGGTTTGCGGCTAAAATGGATGATGTATGGAATTATATTCCGTCCAGGATATCAGCACTTCTGATGATCGCAAGTGCATGGATCTTCCGGATGGATTATAAAAGGGCGTGGGCAGTCTGGAAAAGAGACAGGCGAAAGCATGCCAGCCCGAATTCCGCGCAGACAGAAGCGGTATGTGCAGGTGCACTTCAGGTGCAGCTTGCGGGAGATGCCTATTATTTTGGAAAATTATATCCGAAAGAGACAATCGGAGATGATGTGCGTCCTATCGAGCCGGAAGATATTTTAAGAGCCGGTAATCTGATGGACGGAACAGCACTTCTGACACTTCTTGTCTTTGGATTACTGAAATATTGTATGATACTGATGTAAGGGGAATAAAAGGTTATGGAATATGTACATGGTGGAGATATTTATACACACAAAGGAATGACAGATTTTTCTGTGAATCTGAATCCGTTCGGACCTGGAAGAGCTGTAGTGGAAGCGGCAAGAAAGTCAATAGACCAAATTGGAAATTATCCGGATGCCAGCTGCAGGAAACTGAAAAGTGCTCTGGCGAAAAGACTGGAAGTTCCGGCTGAGCATATTATCTGTGGAAATGGGGCGGCAGATCTGATTTTTACGGCAGTACTTGCGGACTGCCCAAGGAAAGCGCTGATACCGGTTCCTGCATTTGCGGAATATGAACAGGCACTGCGTGCGACCGGGTGCGAGATCTGTTATTATAAGAAAAGAGAAGCGACTGGTTTTCAACTGGAAGAAGATTTTCTGGATCTTCTGAATGAAGATATTGATATGGTATTTTTGTGTTCACCGGATAATCCGACCGGAAAGCTGATCGACCGGAGTATGCTTTGGAAGATTCTTGCAAGATGCGAGACTTACGGAATCCGGATGGTATTGGATGAATGTTTTATTGATTTCGCGGAAAATGCAGCTACGGCATCCATTCTTGCAGATACTAAGAGATGGAGAACGTTATTTATCCTCCGTTCACTGACTAAGATGCACGCGATTCCGGGAATCCGTATCGGGTATGCCGTTACTTCGGATATGGAATTTCTGGAGAAGATGGAACAGTCCAGACAGCCATGGAGCGTATCGATACCGGCACAGGCGGCAGGCATGGCATCTTTAAAAGAGCGGATGCGTGTGAAACGGACCTGTGATTTTACGAACCGTGAAAGAATCTGGATGGAAAATGAATTAGACAAGCTTGGAATTACCCATTATCCGTCAGATGCCAATTTCATTCTGATGCGAAGCGGTATAAATTTATATGAGAAACTGAAAAAACAGAAGATCCTGGTTCGGGATTGCAGCAATTACAAAGGTCTCGGAGAAGGATATTATCGTGTTTGTATGCGGCAGAGAGGAGACAACCAGAAACTGATCGATGCGCTGGGAGAAATTCTCTATGCAGGTCAGGGAGAATTTTAATATGGCAAAGTCGATTATGATTCAGGGAACCATGTCAAATGTCGGAAAGAGCCTTCTTGCGGGAGGGCTCTGTCGTGTTTTAAAGGAAGATGGAATCAAGGTTGCACCATTTAAGTCACAGAACATGGCACTCAATTCTTTTATCACGGCAGATGGTCTGGAAATGGGACGCGCACAGGTTATGCAGGCAGAAGCTGCTATGATCCGGCCGGAAGTTTATATGAACCCGATTCTTTTAAAACCGACCTCCGATGTAGGAAGTCAGGTAATTGTAAACGGAGAAGTTGCGGGAGTCATGCCGGCGATGGAATATTTCCGTAAAAAGAAAGAATATATTCCGGCTATTTTAGAAGCTTATCATAAACTGGAAGAAAAGTATGATGTGATCGTCATTGAAGGCGCGGGAAGTCCGGCAGAAATAAACCTTAAGCAGAATGATATTGTCAACATGGGACTTGCTGAGCTGGTGGATGCACCGGTTCTTCTTGCCGGAGACATTGACCGTGGTGGTGTGTTTGCGCAGATCGTCGGGACGGTTATGCTGTTGGAAGAAAAAGAGCGGGCAAGGATCAAAGGTACGGTGATCAATAAGTTCCGCGGGGATGTGAAAATTCTGGAGCCAGGTATCAGGATGCTGGAGGAGCGGACAAAGATACCGGTATGTGGCGTGATGCCATATATTTATGCGGATATTGATGATGAGGATAGTCTGTCAGAAAGGTTTGAGCGGAAAGAAAAGGCGGCACTTCTGGATATTGCAGTGATCCGTCTGCCGCGTATTTCCAATTTCACAGATTTTGCGGTACTGGAATGCAGGGAAGAAGTTTCGCTTCGGTATGTGTCAAAGGCAGGAGATTTCGGGAATCCAGATCTGGTAATTCTGCCGGGAAGTAAAAATACGATGGAAGACCTGTTGTGGCTTCGTCAGAGCGGACTGGAAGGGAAAGTGCTGCGCCATGCCTCATCAGGGAAACCGGTATTTGGTATCTGTGGCGGTTACCAGATGCTTGGAGAAGAGATCCTTGATCCGGAAGGGGTAGAACGTGGTGGAACCATAAAAGCAATGGGACTGCTTCCTGCAGTTACTGTATTTGAAAATACCAAGAGAAGAACCCGTGTTACCGGAAGGTTCGGAGAAGTTAACGGAATCTTAAAAGCAATGTCCGGTGCAAAGCTGGATGGATATGAGATCCATATGGGGGAAACTATTTTTTCTGATAAAGATGCTGCAGATCATAAGATGATGGTACAGATCTGTGATCAGGTGACAGGTGAGAGCCGGTGGGACGGAGCGCAGAAGAAGAATGTGTACGGCTGCTATGTACATGGGATTTTTGATGACCGGGAAGTAGCGGATGCACTGATCGGGGCACTTCTGGAAGAAAAAGGATACGGCGAGGAAGCCATGCACTCCATGGACTACCATGCTTACAAAGAGAAGCAGTATCAGATTCTTGCAAATGCAGTTCGTGAGAATATGGATATGAAGAAAATATATGAGATTATCGAGAAGGGAAATGCAGCAGAATGTTTCATCTGATCACAGGTGGCAGTGGAAGTGGTAAATCCGAATATGCAGAGCAGAAGCTTATGGAATATGCCAGCCATTCAAAAAGAAACAAAAAACGCTACTATATAGCAACTATGATACCTTTCGGGAAGGAAACGGAAGAGAAAATTGCACGTCACAGAAAACTTCGTGCGGGCAAAGGGTTTGAAACAATCGAATGCTATACGGATCTTAAAAAAGCTGCAGAAATCCTGCAGACAAAAGAGACAGGAAGTGTTCTCCTGGAATGTATGTCCAATCTTGTGGCAAATGAAATGTACGATCCGTCAGGAGCAGGTGAAAATGCAGAAGAGTCCATTCTGGCGGGGATCCATAAGCTGCAGAAGGTCAGTGATGATCTGGTAGTTGTTACAAATGAAGTATTTTCAGACAGCATGACAGATAATCCGGAGATGGAAGAATATCTGAAGCTTCTCGGAAAGCTAAATCTTCGGATGGGAGAGAGGGCAGATCTGGTGACAGAAGTTGTGTACGGAATTCCGGTTGAAAGGAAAGATATAAAAAAATGAAAATGATAATCGGCGGTGCATATCAGGGGAAGCTTGCGTATGCAAAAAAGCAGAACCCATACATTCATTGGACGGATGGGGAACTATGTGAAGGAGATAATATTTTTGAGGCAGAAGGAGTCTTTCATTTTGAAAAATATATCCAGAGCATGATAAAAAAAGAAAACTGGTCGGAAAAAGAAGCAATTGATTTCGCATCGAAACTAACAAAAAAGTGTCCGGATATTGTAATTGTGACACAGGAGATCGGCTATGGTCTGGTTCCGATAGACGCATTTGATCGCAGATACAGGGAACTGACCGGAAGGATCTGTACCGTACTTGCGGCAAATTCAGATCAGGTAGACCGGGTAGTATGCGGGATCGGTGTGACGATCAAAGGAGGAAATATCAAGTGAAGATAGAACTGGAAAATGTAAAACCTGCAGAAATAGAAAAACGCAGTTTTGAGATCATAACAGAAGAACTGGGTGATACGCATCTGATCCCCGGAACAGAACCGATCGTCAAACGCTGTATCCATACAAGCGCAGATTTTGATTATGCCAAGAACCTGATGTTTTCAGAAGGTGCAGTAGAAAAAGCGCTGGATGCTATCCGAAATGGTGCAGTCATTGTAACCGATACCCAGATGGGAAAAGCAGGTATCAACAAACGGAAGCTTGCAGAATACGGAAGCGAAGTTCTTTGCTTCATGTCCGATGAAGATGTAGCAGAAACTGCCAAAAAGAACGGAACCACGCGTGCCGTTGCAAGCATGGAAAAAGCAGCCACCCTCG
>ENA-OPWH01002323-OPWH01002323.1-human-gut-metagenome-genome-assembly--contig:-NODE-2323-length-10502-cov-1.509429_pt1 | contig 10502 bp, 6 predicted proteins | sample MGYA00241506_ERZ502004 | MGnify/ENA primary metagenome ERZ502004 (study PRJEB25962, sample SAMEA2043049) | human gut metagenome | biome: human gut; feature: human-associated habitat; material: faeces... | reverse complement strand
TATGATGATTATACTAGGACAAACATAACCCGTGACGCCTTATCCATACGGACCACACCATCCGCATCCGACTTCAGCTTCCAACTCCTGAGCGGCATCTTCACACCGATCTCATTTTGATTGTCAAAAAAACTATCAAAAAATGCCACATGAAATTCTGCTCCCGCAAGAGAAAGTCCTGCCTGCGCCTGCCCTTTCCCTGTTTCCGCATCCTGCTTCCGGATCAGGATTTCCACCTTTGTCTTTTCCGGTTCATCCTGACACTCATAGGTCACGGTCTGTCCGGCATTCACCGTAATCTGCCGCAGCTTTGTGTCCAGTACATAACCTTTCGGTGCTTTAGTCTCTTTGATGTCATAGGAACCCTCCGGCAGATTTTCTGCCTTCCCATATCCTTTCTTGTCTGTCCGGATTACGCAGACTGCCTCGGATGTCCCACTTTTACAGACGGTATACTCTGCCCCTTCCAGTGAGTAGAGCTGATTATCAGCCGTAATCTCTGACCTTGCAGAGCTCTTCATGATCTCCAGGCTTCCGTTATGGGTTGTCTTAAAAAGATATATCGTTGATCTGGATTTTGCCACAAGCTGTGAAATCTGATTACCACTCGACGGGATAGATGCCGAATGCCAGAACCGGTTATCGTTGCTATTATCTCCCCAGAAAAATCCGATATGGCAGTCTGCATCTTCTTCCTCCCAGGAAACCGGCTCAAAATAGATCACATCTCCTTTTTGCGCTTTTCCGCCCGCAAGCAGCTCCTCAATGGTGTTGTAATGATAGGATTCCACGGCATTGTCTGTCATCCAATGAAACCAGTTGCTCGCATTGACCTTGCCGCCACGGAGACTTCCTTTGTCAATTCCTGACAGATCCGCTCCACATTTTTCCAGAACATAAGCGACAAACCCGGTACAGTTCATTGCCCCATTTCCACCGTAGGCTCCGTTCGGACGCATGCAGTTCTCTGCTGTCAGAGGATATCCGCTGTAAGGCGTTCCCAGATAATAACCGTCCTTTTCGTGGTTTTTTAACTCCTCAAGCACTTTTCCCGGCTCTGCTCCTAATTTTTCATCAAGTTTTACAATCGTTTCTTTCTTTGCGATTCTCTCTGCTGAGTTTGCAGATACGACAGGCATACTGCTGCCCGACAATGATACTACCGCCAGAATCACACTTAGTATTCCGGCAAAATGATTCTTCATATATTTCATAAAAGTTTCTCCTTCTGCCTTTTCAGGTCAGAAAAGAGAATATAAAAGACGAGTACCCTTACTATAAAGGAAGAGTACCCGCTTGTCAATAGTATTTTATTGTTGATCTGCCTCCAGAACGATCACACTTCTCGGTCCCACAAGAATTCTTTCCTCCGAAATCCGTACCGGATTCTGATAAATTTCCTGCTTTTTATCTCCAGTATTTACCGCCACATGCCAACTATATCCGCCCGGAAGTTGTGGAAGTTCTATCCAGACACCTTCCCAGTATGGATTCATCAGAAGATACACACAGTCTTCTTTTGCCATTTTATTATCATATCCAGCAAACATGACTGCCGCCGTCCGGATCTCCGGTCTGGAAAAATCCAGTTTCCACGGCACTTCACCGTGAAAGCTGATCTCCGGAAATCCAAGACTGCTCGCCCCTGCATCTCCTGTGATCGACGGATGCCGTTTCCGAAATGCCGTCATATAAGCACAAAAATCAAATACATCCTGAAACTTTTCTTTTCTTGTCCAGTCCAGCCAGGAAATCTCGTTATCCTGACAGTAGGCATTATTATTCCCGAACTGAGTATTGCCAAACTCATCACCTGCAAGGAACATCGGTGTCCCTCTGCTGCAAAGCAGGACCGCAAAAGCATTTTTCATCATCCGGTGGCGCAGTTCAACAACCATCACCTGATCAGTGTCCCCCTCTGCCCCACAGTTCCAGCTCCGGTTATCGTCACTTCCATCAAGATTTCCCCATCCATTAGCCTCATTATGCTTCTGGTTATACGAATAAAGATCATACAGGGTAAATCCATCATGGCAGGTCAGAAAATTCACAGAAGCATGTTTTCCGCGGATTCTGGTATCATAGATGTCCGGAGAACCGGCAATTCTCTGAAGCGCTGCTCCTGCTGCCCAAAGTCCCCCTTTTAAATATTCCCGCACGTCATCCCGGTATCTTCCGTTCCATTCTGACCATCTGCGGAATGCCGGAAAACTTCCGACCTGATAAAGTCCGCCGGCATCCCACGCCTCCGCGATCAGCTTTGTGTCTGCAAGCAGCGAATCATAGGCAAGATTCTTTACGAGTGGTGGATTTTCCATCGGTGACCCATCCTCATTTCTTCCCAGGATCGAGGCAAGATCAAACCGGAAGCCGTCCACCCGGTACTCTGCCACCCAGTATCGCAGACAATCCTGGATCATTTTGATCACCACCGGATGATTACAATTCACAGTATTTCCACAGCCACTGAAATTATAATATTTTCCATCGGGTGTCAACATATAATAAATCTGATTGTCAAATCCTTTAAACGAAATAAACGGTCCGCATTCATTTCCTTCTGCCGTATGGTTAAACACCACATCCAGGATTACTTCAATCTGGTTATCATGCAGTTCCCGGATCAGTTCTTTTAATTCTACTCCTTCCCGGTTGTATTCCGTTGATGCTGCATAGCTCGTATTCGGCGCAAAAAAGCTGACTGTATTATACCCCCAGTAATCAATCAGTTTCTTTCCATCAACCTCACGGCTCCCCTGCAGTTCATCAAATTCAAAGATCGGCATTAGCTCCACCGCATTAATCCCCAGTGTTTTCAGATAAGGAATTTTTTCTTTGATTCCGGCAAAGGTTCCAGGATGACGGACACTTTTGTCCATCTTCGTGAATCCCCTGACATGCATCTCATAGATGATCAGTTTTTCCATCGGGATCTTATCTGGCTTTTCACTGCCCCAGAAGAAATTATTCCGGACTACTCTGGCACGATATCCCCCTGTATTTAGTGCTTTTCCCCATACACTCTGTCCGGTAACTGCCTTTGCATACGGATCCAGTAAAATATGCTTTTTATCAAACAGCAGACCTTCCTTTGGTGTCCACGGTCCATCCAGCCTGTACGCATATTCAAATTCTTCAATATCCAGTCCGAATACCATCATGGAAAATACATCCCCAATCCGGCAGTTTTCCGGGAATGGGATCACCGCATAAGGTTCCGGTTCCTTTCTGTGAAACAGAAGAAGTTCACATGTCACAGCCCCTTTTGAATGCACTGTAAAATTAACTGCCGACTGAAATGCAGTCGCACCCTCATCACGATACAGTCCGGGACAGATTTCAAATCCATTTACATTTTCTGTCGGAACCCATCTTGGCATCATTTCTTCCAGCATTTTACCAGCTCCTTCCATGTCATGTTTTCAGTATAGCACATTTTTCCGTTTACACATCTTTCCTTTCTGTATATAATATAAAGGATTACATATTTTTTTGCAGCAGACTCAAGGAGGTTTTTTATGACTGCACAGCATCTATATTATTTATTTCAGTGCTTCTTTATATATGCCTTTTTAGGCTGGTGTACAGAAGTTGCGTTTGCCGCTTTTAAAGAACGTCGTTTTGTCAACCGTGGATTCTTAAATGGCCCGATCTGTCCGGTATACGGTTTCGGCGTGGTTGCAGTCATTCATTTTCTGACACCGCTTCGTTCCAACCTGCTCCTGCTATATCTCGGAAGTGCTATTCTTGTTACTGCAATCGAATGGCTGACCGGGTTCATTCTCGAAAAGGTTTTCCATAACAAATGGTGGGATTATTCTAATATGCCGCTCAATCTGAATGGATATGTGTGCCTTTTGTTTTCTCTGATCTGGGGAGTGTTCTGTGTTTTCATCGTAGATGTATTCCATCCACTGATTGACACACTGCTCTCACACATTCCTTTCCTTGTCGGTATCATTCTTGTATGTATTCTGGTGATTGCCGGACTTGCCGATCTCTATGTAACAGCATCCGGTATCCTGAAGCTCAACAAACGTCTTGAAAAAATGCAGGCCATTGCAGACGAACTTCATCAGATTTCCGACAAGCTTGGTGAATCAATCTACAAGCGTACCATTACAGCTATGGAAAAACAGGAAGAGTTCAAAGATACTGTATCTGAGAAGCAGGAAGAATTTAAATCTGCTATTTCCGAAAAACAGGAAGCAATTTCAGACACCCTTGCCGATGTTTCTGACGAAGTAAAAGAACGTATTGCTCTTCTTCGCAGAAGCTACCTGGAAAATGTCAAAGCAACTTCTCATATGCAGAAGCGTATCATGAAAGCTTTCCCGAAAATGCAGAGCCGCAATTACAAAGAATCCTTTGAAGATCTTAGAAACAAACTGAAGGAAATGTCTCTCAAAAAATAACAGGCTGTAAAAAATCCATCTGGTTTTCTTTTAAAAAAAGAAATCAGATGGATTTTTTATCTTTAAAATTATGATGTGAGTATCAAAAGTAAATTTTGCCACTCACTAATGTTTCCTCTTGATCTTGTCCAGATACGGAATCTCGATTGGATCGATTGCATCAAGTGGCTGTTCTTTATTGATCTTCTTTTTGCGTGTGTGCTTTTTCAGAAGTGCACCACCCCGGTTATAAAACCAGAAAGAAAAGATCAGAAGTTTATTGAATTTTCCAATTTTGTCTTTTGTCGTCTTCGTGTAATACTCCCCACCAGACTGGATCTCTCCTTTTTCCCTGATCTGCCGGATCAGATCCAGCTCTGTCTCAATCCGTACCGGAAATTCCGTATACCCCATGCCGACGCAGTCCAGCTTATGCGCATCACTTCCTCCGGTTCCCGGTTTTCCATATTTTTCAGCAAGATACTTCGCCCCTTCATTGGACTGTGGTGGCTCACATGCATTGAAAGTCTCTATAAAATCAAATTTTTCAATCAACTCCGGAGATTTCTGCCATCTTTTCGTATTCGTAAAACTCAGATACTTTTCCCCACACGGATGTGCCGGTCCACAGATTCCTCCATTGTGATGCACAAAATCAATCAGCAGCGAAAGCGGAAGCCCTCTCAGCTCCAGAAGGCGCATCTTTACTCCCTGTGGCATAATGATCAGAATGTGTCCCGCATCCAGTGTATCATACTCTATTCCTTTCAATACGACAAAATCTTTGTATTTTCTCCCTTTGACCGTATTCTTCCAGTGCCGATATCCATTATAGGTGTCATGATCTGTAACCAGCATTCCGCCAATGCCTTTAGACTGCAGCTTTTTAATAAATTCTTCAATCGGCACTTTGCTGTCAATTGATCCTTCTCTTACATGACAATGCATATCTATCTTCATATTTTCATCTCCAGATCTTATATCGTTGATACTATTTTTATTATACCTCTTTTTTTATAACGCTGCAAGAAATACCGGTTTCTTCCAGCCATTCCTGATCAGATACAAAAGAGGATGTATCACATTCTGATACATCCTCTCATCCATCTTATCTATTCTTCATCCTCGTCGTCATCATCATCCAGATCGATCAGCATGGTTCTTGCCATCTCTATTTCTTCTTCTTTTGATGTTTCTTTCTTGATCGCATTTGCTCTTCGAACCTGCTTCTTGTTGATCTCACTTGACTTCATGATAAACTGGATCACGATTCCGATAAATGTAATCACAATCGAAATGATCCACATGAAAATCACATTTTTCAGACCTGCCAGATCATAGATCATCATTCCTGCTCCAAAACCGCCTGCTAATGCCGTCGCAATAATCACAAACGGTTCAAACCAGATCATCGCAAGGATTGCGAAAATCAGTCCGACTGCTCCGCAGACTGCCAGCATGATCCAGTTTCCCGCATTTGTAATCGCAAGTACTGTGCCAGCCATTCCCAGAAAGCATACCCAGAAAGCTCCGAATTTCTTAAATACACTGTTCAGTATTGCAAAAACCAAACCCGCAACACCGGCTGCGATCAGTACCGGAACAACTTCCAGTCCCATAAGATATGTCACGGCAAATCCAAGCAATGCCCCTGCAACAAATCCAATCACTGCATTCCAGACACGGATCAGCTTCAAACCTAAAATTCCAATGAAAACCGATATAACAATTGATACCGCCGAAACAATCACAGCTTCTTTTCCTGCTATAAATACCGCACTGTTTCCCATGATATCCTTCAATACTATACCTATTGATTCCATCCTAATCTCTCCTCCTGTCGTACTTTCCTGTTGTTAAGTCAGACGCTTATTTTGATGAAGAGTCTGAAGATGTATCTGTATCTTCGGTCGTGCTCTTAACCGTTACGCCCTGATCAGCAAAACTGATCGTATTCCATACTTTTTTATGTACTTTAATATCCGTTTTCTTTTTCCATTTCTTACAAATTGACTGATACTGGTCACTCTTTCTCTGTGATACAATGGACTCTTTCTTGGTATCCGTTGCATCACGGTCAAGAAGGCTGACTACTTTTGCAACATAATAGCCATTGTCTGCTTCGATCACGTCTGTTACTTCGCCTTCTTTTAACTTATCAGCAGCTTTGATCAGATCTTCGTTTGGCGATGTCGTATCCGAGTCAAATGTCAGATCGGTGGCTGATGCACCTACTGCTGTTGCAAATACAGAAAAATCTTCTGCCGAAGCCGCATCTTTCTGGAAATCTTCTGCTTTCTTTTTCACTTCTGCTTTTTCGTCATCTGACATATCTGTCGATTTTCCATCACTGCCCGTTGCCTTTGTAGAGAACAGCACATACTGCATTTTCTTCTGTGCTGCTTCCTCATCGGATACATTCGTATCTACATCCGCAGTCATGGCAGTTTCCATCTTCTTCTGAAGTGTCAGAAGTTCCAGTACTTTCTTTACCGTCTTTTCATCGCCCGATACTGTATCTTTTGCAGCACTGTCATTGCTGTCAGTAAATTTCTTCGCAGCATCCTCGATGCTTTTTTCCTCATCATCACTTAGCGAAACTTTATAATCATCCTTGTGCTCATCCAGAATATACATTTCTTCCAGAGAATCCATGATTGAATCCTTATAATTCTCTTCGTAAGTCTTTCCGTCTGTAACTTCTTTTCCCCAAAAATCATCTCCCAGATAACTGCTATATGTTGTTTCAAACTGCGCCTGCTGATATCTTGCAAAAAAGTTCGCCACATCTGCAGTCACTTTCTCATCTCCGACTTCTACCACTGTATCCTGTCCGTTAAACTTGCTTCCACATCCGTTTAAAGATGCAATGCAGGCACCTGCCAGTATACAGGCAACCACTCTTTTTTTCATTTATAAAATTTCCTCCTTGATCTTCGCTCCATTGTACACACTTCTTCACTATGCACTCGTATAGTATATCTTTTTTTTACCTTACTGGCAATCTTTTTCATAAAAAATACACATTATTCTTCGACAAGTCCCTGTATATCTTCGACAATTTTTCCTGCATTTTCAAGAATCTGCTCTGCTTTTTCTTTTTTATTTTTCCGAAGTTTACAATAAATAAAATATGGATTTTCTGCATCTGTCTTAAATGTCAGTTCTCCCTTATATTTTGCCAGCAGTTCCGGAATCTTTGCTACATTTACCCTTGCCTTCTCATACATGGTAAATTTGTATTCATCGCCTTTTTGCTCTACCGAAATTACATAAGCCGCATGTGCTTTCGCCTTCAGCTGCGCGATCATCAGAAGCTGCTGCACCTTGCGTGGCGGATCGCCGAAACGGTCAATCAGTTCTTCTAGCATATCTTCCTGTTCTTCTTCTGTCTCAATTGCTGCGATCCGTTTATAGATATCCAGTTTCTGATACTCATTCGGAATATAAGATGCCGGAATATAAGCATCAATATTCAGATCCACGGTTGTCGCATAGGTTTCTTCCGGGATTTCTCCCTTCAGGTGACGGACTGCCTCACTTAACATCTTACAGTAAAGATCGTATCCCACTGCATCCATATGTCCATGCTGTTCCTCCCCAAGCAGGTTTCCTGCCCCACGGATTTCCAGATCCCGCATGGCGATTTTTACACCAGAGCCAAGATCTGTAAACTCACGAATTGCCGAAAGACGTTTTTCTGCAACCTCCCGGAGCATTTTGTCTCTTCTGTACAAAAGAAATGCATATGCCATACGGTTCGATCTTCCAACTCTTCCACGTAGCTGATAAAGCTGGGAGAGCCCCATCCGATCTGCATCATGGATGATCATGGTATTGGCATTGGAAATGTCAAGACCGGTCTCGATGATCGTCGTCGATACCAGAACATCAATTTCTCCATTGATGAAATCGTACATAATATCTTCTAACTTGTGTTCCCGCATCTGCCCGTGTGCATATGCCACATTTGCATCCGGCACAAGTTTCTGGATCTTCGCTGCCATTTCAGCTATATCCTGGACACGGTTATAGACATAGTACACCTGTCCCTGGCGGGAAATTTCTCTTTCGATTGCCTCCCGGACCATCTCATCATTCTCCTCCATCACATAGGTCTGGATCGGCATCCGGTCAACTGGTGCTTCTTCCAGCACACTCATGTCACGGATTCCGATCAGACTCATATGAAGCGTTCGGGGAATCGGTGTTGCCGTAAGTGTCAGAACATCAATATTTTCCTTCAGCTTTTTGATCTTTTCTTTATGCTGTACTCCAAAACGCTGTTCCTCATCAATGATCAGAAGTCCCAGATCTTTAAATGCCACATCCTTACTCAATACCCGGTGGGTTCCGATGATGATATCAACCTGTCCCTTTTTCAAATCTTCGATCGTTTTTTTCTGTTGTGCAGGTGTGCAGAAACGACATAACAGATCCACCCTTACCGGAAATTCTTTCATCCGTTGCACAAAAGTGTTGTAATGCTGCTGTGCAAGAATCGTAGTAGGGACCAGATAGACAACCTGCTTGTTCTCCTGCACTGCCTTGAATGCTGCCCGGATTGCAATCTCTGTCTTTCCAAATCCCACATCCCCACAGATCAGACGGTCCATGATCTTTGGGCTTTCCATATCCCGTTTTGTTGCCTCGATTGCAAGCTGTTGATCCTCCGTTTCCTCAAACGGAAACATTTCTTCAAATTCTTTCTGCCAGACCGTGTCCTTTTCATAGACAAATCCTTCTTTGGACTGCCGTACTGCATAGAGTTCCACCAGATCTTTGGCAATCTGCCAGACTGCTGTCTTTACCTTGCTCTTCGTGCGATGCCATTCCTGTCCTCCAAGTTTGTTAAGTTTCGGCTTTTTAGCATCTGCACTGGCATACTTCTGGATCTGGTCAAGCTGTGTCGCAAGAATATAAAGATTTCCACCATCAGCATACGAAATCTTCATATAATCCTTTGTCACCTTATCAACTTCTATCTTTTCAATTCCCCGGTAGATTCCAAGTCCATGATTCTCATGCACTACATAGTCTCCCGGTTTCAGATCCGAAAAGCTGCTTATTTTCTGTCCATCATAACTTTTTCGTTTCTTTTTCTTCTTTGTCTTTCCAAAAATATCTGACTCAGATATGACAATAAATTTAATCATCGGATACTCGTATCCGACTTCTATATGCCCGTAGCATACCATGATCTCCCCTGGATTCACTTCTCGTTCCTGATCCTCACTGTAAAAACTGCTCAGATCATAATCACGTAGATCCTCTGCCAGACGTTTTGCCCTTGTTCTGGACCCAGAAATCAGAACCGCCCGGTATCCGTTCCTTTTCAGTCTTTTGAGATCCTGTGTCAGCATCTCAAAGCTGCTGTTATACGGGTTAACGCTTTTTGCCTGGATCCCAAACCGCTTTTTCACAAAAAATGGCTTACATTTCATTTCCAGAGCACACATCCCGATCATACAGAATTTGTTCAGAAATTTTATAATTTCATCAGTCGTAAAAAATTCCGGAGCTTCTTCCATTTCCCCGGTCCTTTCCATTTCTTCTGCACGGTTCTCTCTCGCTTTTTCCACTTCATTTTCTGCCAGACGCCCTTTTTCCAGAAGCCTTGCTGGTTCATCCAGGAACACCAGTGTGTCCTTCGGATCAAAGTAGTTGATAAAAGAAACTTTCCTGTCACTTCCCAGTCTGTCATCTGCCGGATAAATAACGATCTGTTCCAGATTCTCTACAGATCTCTGGCTGTCCACGTCAAAAGTCCGTATTGAATCCACTTCATCTCCCCAGAATTCAATACGGATCGGCAATTCCTCGGTAAGTGGGTAAATATCAATGATTCCACCACGAACTGCAAACTGCCCCGGACCATCCACCTGGGCTTCCCTGTCATATCCAAGTTTTATGATCTTCTCCTTCAGCGATTCAAATTCCAACGCCTCCCCATTGGAAATGGTCAGAATGTCCCCTTTTATTTCTGCTTCCGATGGCAGTTCATCCATGAATCCGTCAATCGTTGTAATGACCGTAACTTGGCTTTTTGCCTCCATCATCATCTGCAAGGTTTCCATCCGCTGTTTGACCGGCTGTTTTCCGTGGATA
>ENA-OPWH01002315-OPWH01002315.1-human-gut-metagenome-genome-assembly--contig:-NODE-2315-length-10536-cov-1.912890_pt1 | contig 10536 bp, 10 predicted proteins | sample MGYA00241506_ERZ502004 | MGnify/ENA primary metagenome ERZ502004 (study PRJEB25962, sample SAMEA2043049) | human gut metagenome | biome: human gut; feature: human-associated habitat; material: faeces... | reverse complement strand
AGTCCGGCAGTGACACCGCCGTGGATGACGCATACCGCGTCCTCCCCCGCGCCCAGCACCGGCTGGAGGGCCGCCAGATTCCGCGCCAGCACCTGCGGCGCGCTCTCTCCGTGGGGGCAGGCATTGTGCTCCGCGTCCTCACACCACGCCTGAAACGCGGGATCGTCCTTCAGCTCGGCGTAGCTCTTCATCTCAAAGTCGCCGAAGTCCATCTCCCGCAGACCCGGCAGCTGTGTGTGAGGCACGTCGCCGTACAGCGCACGGATGGTCTGCTCCGTCCGCAGAAGGCCGCTGGTGTAATACCGCGCCGCCGTGGGGTACACGCCGGTCTTGGCACGCTGGGCCAGCATCTCCAGAGAATCCGGCAGGACGGGGATATCCGCCGCGCCGTAGTACAGGTCGTCCCGGCTTCCGGCGGTGTCGCCGTGCCGCAGTAGAGTCAGCTTCATTTCAATACCTCCGCCAGTCCGCAGAATACGCGGGTCACACGGTCAGCCCTGCGGGCCATGTCCTGCATGAGGGTGCCGTGGCGCTCCCGCCACGCCCGCTCCTCACCGTCCATGGGGACGATGCCGCCGCTGACCTCCCGGCACACCACCACCGCGTTTTCAAACAGCGGCAGATACCGCGCCACATCCGTCTCCCGGCGGCTCAGAGCCTCCAGATGGCAGTAGCATTTTGCGCCCGCCCGCGGCTCCGATCCCGCCAGATCGCACACATCAGCCATGCTGAATCCGTAGTGCGCCAGCGCCCACGTCAGCTTGCCCTGAAACGCTCCGCCGATCACCAAATCCATATCATTTTACCCCCCTAACGCCAATACCACTGTGCCGCACAGCTCGCCCAGCACCAGACCGAAGCCGGAGATATCGCCGGACATCCCGTCAAACTGCCGGAAGCCGTACCACACCGCCAGACCGTATCCCACAGCCGCCGCCAGCGGGGCGAGGCTGCCCCACAGAAAAACCGGCAGCGCGCACACAGCCGCCAAAAGCGCAGCCGCCACAAAAACCGGCGCGCCGCCCCGCTCCATGGCGTTGTACTGGCTGGTGCTCATGGGCCGCAGCGTCAGCACCGCCATAGCCGCCGATGCCCGGCTGGCCACGGGGAGCAGCGCCAGCGGCAGCAGGGGGATGTCCTCCAGCGACAGAAACGCGCTCCACTGGGCCATGGCCAGCAGCACCATGCAGATCACCGCGAAGGCCCCGCAGTGGGAGTCCTTCAGGATGCGCCGCCGCGTCTCCAGATCCCGGCGGGACAGGATGCCGTCGCACACGTCCATGAAGCCGTCCAGATGCAGAAAGCCCGTGGTCAGCCACGGCGCTGCCGCGCACAGCGCCGCCCCCAGCGGACGGGGCAGGAGACCCGCCAGCCACGCGGCCAGCGCCCATACCGCGCCCACCACGATGCCTACCAGCGGCAGGCAGGCCAGCATTTTCCGCCGCGCCGACTCGCTCCATATTTTTTTCGGGCAGGGGATGGCCAGAAACATCCCCCATGCCATGAAGAAGCCGTATATCCAGTCACGCACGGGGCAGCGCCCCCTTCCACAAATGGGGCAGCCCCATGGTCATTTCACATACCACATCGAACTCTGCCGCCAGCGTCCGGCAGATATGGGCCAGCCCACCGACATACGCCGCTGTCCATGGGTCGTACGCCTCCCCGCCTGTGAAGATGCCATCGCACACGCAGACAAAGTTCGCCGGATGGCGGCTGATAGCCGCAAGCTGGGCGGCTACCCGCCGGGGCGCATCCGTATCCATGCCGCCGTCCTCAAACATCTGCGCCGCCAGACATGCCGTGACGCTGTCAAACAGCACCGTACCCGTCGGATCAATGGCTGTCAGCCCCGCCGTCAGGTGGCGGGCGCGTTCCACGGTGGTGAAGCCCCAGCCGTCCCGGTCGGCGATGTGACGCCGGATGCGGGCCAGGTCCTCGTCGTCGTGGGGCTCCATGGTGGCCCAGTAGTACAGCGGCGCATTTTCGCCCAGCAGCTTGGCGATCCGCTGGGCGGCGCTGCTCTTGCCGCTTTTGCAGCCGCCGATAAACAGAAGTCTCATGTTGCCTCCACGGTGAAAGCGTCCATCGCCCGTATCTCGTCCAGATAGCCGTCCTCAATGGCGGCCTCGTCAAAGGTAGCCATGCCCCGCATCACGCCGCAGGCGCCCTCCAGCAACCGGAACAGCAGGGGACACCCGCTGCCCTCGCCCAGCCGCATGTCCAGCCGCAGGCAGGGACGCAGCCCCAGCTCCTCCGCCGCAATGCGGTAGCCGATCTCGTAGGAGTCGTGGGACAGGAACAGGTAGTCCCTCGTCGCCGGACACAGCCGCACGGCGCACAGCGCGGCCACCCCGCTGATAAAGCCATCTGCCAGCACCGGCACACCGGCCAGTGCACCGCCCAGAAACACACCGCACAGGCCTGCGATATCAAAGCCGCCAAGCTTTGCAAGAACATCCAATATATCTTCCGGGTCCGGCTCATTGCAAAGGATGCCGCGGCAGATGGCATCCACCTTGCGGGCAAGCCCTTCGTCCGAGAGGCCCGCACCGCGCCCGGTCATAAGCTCCACGGGCTGGCCCAGCAGCACCGCCGCCACCGCGCTGGAGGTGGTGGTGTTGCCGATGCCCATCTCGCCGGTGGCCAGCAGCTGCACGCCCTGCGCCTTCTGGGCACGGACGAGGGCGATGCCCGCCGCGATGGCGTCGATCGCTTCGGCGCGGGTCATGGCAGGGCCTTGGGTGAAGTCCTGCGTCCCGGCGGCGATGCGGCAGTTGACCACACCGGGCACCGAGTCCCCGGCCATGCCCATGTCCACGGGCACGACCTCGCACCGGGCCGTTTTGGCCATCTGGCAGACACTGGTCCGCCGGGCAGCAAGGTTTTCGGCCACGGCGCGGGTCACGCTCTGGTCGGTCTGGCTCACGCCCTGCGCCACCACGCCGTTGTCGGCGCAGAGCACCAGCACCGCCCGGCGGGAAAGATCAAGCTGGGCCGTGCCGGTCAGCGCGGCGGCTTCTTCCAGCAGCGTTTCCAGCGCACCGAGGCCGCCCAAGGGTTTTGCGAGGCTGGCCCAGTGGGCATGGGCGGCGGCGCGGGCCGCTTCGTCGGGCGGGGTGATGGTGGAAAGAAGCTGGTTCAGTTCCGGTTCTGTCATGGGTTCGGCTCCTTTTGAAGATAAGATCGGGCGGCGGTTACGAACCGCCGGGGCAGGGAAGTGCCCGCCCAATACAAATGCGGGAAGCCCGCATAGAAATGCTCATTTGCAAAGCCGCAGGGCCAGCTCCGGCCATCGGCTTTCCGAGCGGTGAAGGCGTCGCCGTTGGCGGTGGTGTCCCAGTGGTGGAACTCGTGGACGGGGAGCGCTTCGCCGCGGCGGAACAGCATACTGTCCGCCTGTGCGGTCAGGGCGGCGTAGCCGAACCGCACGAGTTTGCCGACCCGGAAGCCCTGCCCCGGCAGCACGCCCGCCATGGGATAGGCGGTTCCGTCGGCATCTTCCAGCGACTGCCCCAGATAGAGGAAGCCGCCGCATTCGGCCACGGTGGGCAGACCGCGCTGGATGGCGGCGCAGAGGGCGCGGCGCAGCGGTTCGTTCTCACACAGCGCCTTGGCGTGCAGTTCCGGATAGCCGCCCGGCAGGTAGACCCCGCCGATGCCCTCCGGCAGGGCGGTATCGTGCAGGGGGCTGAAAAAGACAAGCTCAGCGCCCGCCGCCCGCAGCGCGTCCAGCGTCTCGGCATAGGTGAAGCAGAACGCTTCGTCCTTTGCCACCGCGATGCGCACCGTCGGCAAGGCAGGGGCCAGAAAATCGGGCAGGGGCGAAACGGGGGCGGGAAGGCTCGTCAAAGCGAGGAGCCGCTCCCAGTCCAGCGTGGCGGAAACTGCTTCGGCGAGACGCTCGATCTTCTCCTGTAGACCGGAAACTTCCTCCGCCGTTTTCAGCCCCAGATGGCGGCTCTCCACAACGGCGTCGGGCAAATGGGGCAGATAGCCCAGCACGGGCAGCCCGGTCTCCCGCTCCAGCAGGGGGGCAAGCAGTTGGTGCAGACGGGGGGAGCAGTCGTTGAGGAGGAGGCCCGCCAGATGACTCGGCGTCCGGAAATTTTTCAGCCCGTTGATCTGAGCCGCCAGCGTCACACTGGCCCCTTTGGGCTGGACCACCAGCAGAACGGGGAGGCCGAGGGTATCCGCCAGCGCCCACGCGCTTGCGGCGGTGGTACAGTTGAGCCCGTCATAAAAGCCCATGGCTCCCTCGCAGAGGGCGGCATCATGCCCGGCGGCATAGTGGGCGTACAGGGCCCGCACCGTGTCCGGTGCAGAGAAGAACAGGTCGAGGTTGTGGCTGTCCACCCGGAGAGCGGAGCGGTGGAACATCGGGTCGATGTAGTCGGGCCCGGATTTGAAGGCGCAGGGCGAAAACCCACGCTTCTTCAGCGCCGCCAGCAGGGCACAGGTCAGGGTGGTCTTTCCGCTGCCGGAAGCGGGGGCCGCAAGGACGAACTGGATCATTTTTGTTCCCCCGTGATCAGAAAAATGGGGTTGTTGGCCATCAGGAGATGGAGCTTGCCCGCCGGTCTGGTGCGGCTGACGGCAAGCTGGGTTACTTCGGCAGTTTGTCCATGAGCCGCCAGCGCCGCAATGGCCGCACTCAGGGTCTCCAGCGCAATGGCGGAGATGCACAGGCGGGCGTTCGGGTTCTTGGCAAGGGCGGCGTCTACCACCTCGGCCATGCTGCCTTTGGTGCCGCCGATGAAGACGGCGTCCGGTGCGGGCAGGTCGGCCAGAACCTGCGGGGCGGTCCCCTCGATCAGGGACAAATTATAGGCGTGGAATTTCTCCCGGTTCTGGCGGATGAGGGCACAGGCGTCGGGGGCGCATTCCACCGCGTAGACATGCCCGCGCGGTGCGGCCAGCGCCAGTTCGACGCTGACGCTTCCGGTCCCGGCCCCGACATCCCAAAGGGTATCCGTAGGCCGGACAGCCAGCTTTGCCAGTGCGGCGGCGCGGACTTCCTGCTTCGTCATGGGGACCTCTCCCCGGATGAAGGCATCATCCGGGAAGCCGGGGGCCCGCCGGGCAGGGAGGACGGTGTGCTCGATGAGCAGAACGCTCAGGGGGGCACAGGCGTTTGCGGCAAGGGCCTGTGCCGTGCCGAATGCGAGATGTTCCTGCGGTGTACCGAGGTTTTCACCTATGATCCCATGGGCGTCCCCAAGGCCCGCATCGGCCAGTTTGGCGCAGAGGGTGGCGGGCGTTTCGGTGCCGCCGGTCAAGAAGAACACCGGGCGGCCTTCGGCGGTCAGGCACTCGGCCGCCGGGTCACAGGCACAGCCGTGGGCCGAGACGAGCTTCCAATCCTGCCACGGGCGGCCAATGGCAGCAGAGAGAAGCTGCACGCTGGAAATGCCGGGCAGCACCCGCGCCGAAATGCCGAAGGCCCGCAGCATGGGCAACAGCTTGGAAGCACCGGAATAAAACCCGGTGTCGCCGCTGTAAAGAAGAGCTGCATTTGCTGCCGGAAACTCGGAAAGGCAGGACAAAATATTCTCCGGTTTATAGAGGGCCTTCCGATTCTCGGTGCAGCCGGTGGGCAGATGTTCCAACAGCCGTTTTGCCCCGATGATGAGGTCGGCGCTCTGCAGGGCAGCAAGCCCCTGCGCCGTGAGCAGTTCCGGTGTGCCGGAACCCATCCCGATCAGTGTGACCATCCCAAAGCCTCCTTGCAGCGTGCCAGAATTTGTGCGGCAGTTTCTCCCTTTTCGGCCGGGCGGCGGAGCACCACGAGCTGTGCGCCCATGTCCTGCGCGGCCTGTGCCTTTTCGGCAAAGCCGCCCGCTGCGCCGCCGTCCTTTGTGACGAGGAAACGGATGTGGAACTGCTCTATCAGCGCCCGGTTCAGCGCGTAGGAGAAGGGCCCCTGCATCGCAAGGATGTTTTTGTGGGGAATGTGAGCGGCTTCACAGGCGGCGATGCCGTCCAGCGTGGGCAGAACGCGGGGAAACAGCCGCGCCGGGTCGATGCGGGAAAAGGCAGCAAGCTCCTTGGCCCCGGTGGCCAGCAGGACATTGCCCTGTGTTTCGGCGAGAAACTCCGCCGCGTGCATGGCCGACTGGAACACCATGCTTCCTGCCGGGAGGGGGCTTTCGGCCCGCAGCAGCCGGTGGTATTCGATCTGCGCCGTTTTGCACGCCGCCGCAATGTTTTTGGTGGCATCCACTGCGTAGGGATGGGTGGCGTCCACGCAGAGGTCGGCCCCTTTCAAAAGGTCGGCCATTTCCTCCGGTGTCAGCCGCCCGCAGTGCACTGTGATGCCGGACAAACTGCCCTGCTCCTCGGCCCCCAGCGGGGTCGCCACGCTGACGAGGACGTCAGCCCCCAGCGCGGCCAGCTCTTTGGAAAAAATGCGGCCCTCGGTGGTGCCGCTGAAGACGACTGTTTTCATCCGCGATACCCCCTCGGCGTAACCATCCGGCCGCTGAGCTGTTTTGTCTCCGCGTTGCCGATGAAGACGGTGGTGAACATATCCACCGGGGTATGTTCCAGCTGGGCCAGCGTCAGGACGCGGTGGGTCTGGCCCTCCCGCCCGATGTTCCGCACCAAGCCGCAGACGGTCTGGGGCGGTTTGCCGTGTTCCAGCAGGATGCGGACCGCTTTTTCAAGGTAGTCCGGCCGCCCCTTGGAGGAGGGGTTGTACAGCGCGATGCAGAAATCGCCCATGGCTGCCGCTGCCAGCCGCCGCTGGATGACCGCCCACGGGGTGAGCCGGTCGGAGAGGGAAAGCACGCAGAAATCATGGGCCAGCGGTGCCCCCAGAACGGCCCCGCCGCTGAGGGCGGCGGTCAGGCCCGGTACCACTTCCACGGCGACATCGGGAAACCGCTCGGCCAATTCCAGCAGGGGGCTGGCCATCCCGTAAACGCCTGCATCGCCGGAGCAGATGAGGGCGACGGTCTTGCCGCTTTGCGCCGTTTCCAGCGCCCAGCGGCAGCGGTCCAGCTCCTTGGTCATGCCGGTGGCGTAATATTCCTTTTCCGGGTAATAGGGGCGAACGAGGTCCAGATAGACCGTATAGCCGCACAGCACCTCGGCTTTTTGCAAGGCACTCTGCGCCTGTGCGGTCAGAAACTGCGGGTCGCCGGGGCCAAGGCCGACCACGAACACGGTGTTATTCATGCTGCCACCTCCAATCTGGGGCATAGGGGCGGAGCGTCAGCGCAAAGGTCACGCCGCTGCCCGCCTGTTTCGGGATGCGGATGGGTCCGCCCGCCGCCAGCACAGCCGCCCGCTCGCACACATTGTCCACGCCGGTAACGCTTTGAACAAAGTGAGAGGGCGTAAAGATGCCGGGCGCGGCTTGGAGCTGCGCGGCGGAATAAAAGGAAACCTTCCACCGGTGCGCTTGGCAGAACGTCAGCAGCCCCGCTTCGTTTTGTTTCAGGTCGATGCTGGCGGCGGCGCAGATGCAGGCAGGGGCAAGGCCGTGGGTTTCGCAGAACGCGGCAAAAGCTGCTTCCAACCGTTCGGCGGTGGTGCCGCGCTTGCAGCCGACGCCCAGCACGCCGATGCGGGGCACAAGGTGCAGCGCATTTCCGGCAGGGAAAAGGGTCAGGGCGAAGTCTGCTGCGTCCTGCGTTTGGGTCGGAATTACCCCCGCAGGAGCCGCGCCGGGAAGGGAAAATTCCGACCAGACGGAAGCGGTCTGTCCGGCCAGCAGTTTCCTACTGACGGCCTTGATCCGCGCCGGTTCCAACACCTGACAATTTTGATGCTTCGCCCACTCGTCCACAGCGAAAATCCCGTTGGCATCCGTCGCCGTGGTGATGACCGGCACCGCCCCGCAGAGCGCAGAAAGCTGGCGTGCCAGATCGTTGGCCCCGCCCAAATGGCCGGACAAGATCGGCACCGCGAAGCGTCCGCATTCGTCCAGCACGACCACGGCGGGGTCGCTGGCTTTGCTTTGGCAATGGGGCGCAATGGCCCGCACCGCAATGCCGACGGCCCCCACAAATACCAAGGCATCCGAGCGGACAAACTCCGCCGCTGTCCACTGGGCTAAGGCCGGCCCGCCATGGCCGCAGCGGGTCACGCTGCCGGGCAGGGAAGCGGCCAGTTTTTCAGCCAGCCGCAGTCCCCTTTCGGTGAAGGCGGCGTAGGCGGGGGTCACCGGTCGGCTCCTTTGCGGAACGCGGTGGTAAAGGCAGGGTCGTAGAGCTTGCTGCGCTCGTACCGGGTGCCGAGAAAATCCCCCACCACGATGAGGGCGGTTTTGGTGATGCCGTTCCGGCGGGTGCTCTCGGCCAGCGTTCCGACGGTGCAGCGCACGATTTTCTGCTCCGGCCAGCTTGCCTTATAGACCACGGCGGCAGGGGTGGCGGAGGTGTAAGCGCCCTGCAGCAGCGCTTCCTGCACCTTATCAATGAGGCCGATGGAGAGGAAGATCACCATGGTCGCCCCGTGGGAAGCAAGGCTTGCCAGCTTTTCCTTTTCCGGTACGGGGGTGCGGCCCTCCATCCGGGTGATGATGACGGTCTGGCTGACGGTGGGCAGGGTGTACTCGGCGTTCAGGGCCGCCGCCGCCCCGCAGAAGCTGGAAACGCCGGGGGTATCATCGTAGGAAATTCCGGCAGCGTCAAGGGCATCCATCTGCTCCCGGATGGCACCGTAGAGACAGGGGTCGCCAGTGTGGAGCCGCACGGTGGTCTTGCCCGCCGCTTCCGTCTGCCGCATGACGTCGAGCACCTGTTCCAGCGTCATCTCGGCGCTGTTGTAAAGGGCGCAGCCGGGCTTTGCCAGCCCCAGCAGGGCGGGGTTCACAAGGCTCCCTGCATAAATGATGCAGTCTGCTCCTTGCAGAAGGGCGGCTCCGCGCTGGGTGATAAGGTCCGGCGCACCGGGCCCGGCTCCGACAAAATGTACCATAATGCGTTACTCCTTCCAGTGCTGCAATAACTGTGCGGCGGCTTCGGTCTGGCCCAGCGGGCCATTCTGGTTTGAAAACAGGATCGCCCCTACCCGGAACGCCCCTGCCGCGCGGCGGTCAAGGTGGAGCTGGATGGCGGAAAGCAAGCTTTTCAGCACCGGTTCCCGCAGCCCGGCAGCGCCTAATATCTCCAGACAGGCGTCGGTGGTGGCGGCGTCCATCAAAGAAGCGCAGACTTCACGGGGCGCGCCGCAGAGGGCCGCATGGGTGCAGAACAGCTCCATACGGCAGTCGGCGGTGTGGGAGTGGGTGTTCATGATGCCGCCCGCCAGCTTGACGAGCTTGCCCACATGGCCCACCAAAAGCACCTCCTCGAATCCGGCGGCAGCGGCCATATCCAGCGTGTCACCGATGAAGTTTGAGGTCTTCACCACCGGGAGGACGGCAAATTCCGGGTAAGTCCCGTGGAGGTAGTCCAGCCCGTAGTTGCCGGGCGCAAGGATGAGCCGCCGGGGGCCGGGGGCTGCTTTGGCCCGCAGGGCGGCTTGGTTCATTTCCAACTGGATGGTGTCCAGAATGGCCTGTTGGCTCATGGGCTCCACGATGCCGCTGGTGCCCAGCACAGACAGCCCGCCCTCGACCCCGATGTGGGGGTTGAAGGTACGCTTGGCCACTTCTTCGCCGCCCTTGATGGAGAGGGTCACAGCAAAGCCGCCGGTGTAACAGGCATTTTCGGCCTCTCGTTTCAGCGCCTCGGCGATCATCTGACGGGGGACGTGGTTGATGGCGGCTTCTCCGACCGGCTGGTCGAGGCCGGGTTTTGTCACCCGGCCTACTCCTTTGCCGCCGGAAATGCGGATGTCCGTGGTGTCGGGCAGCAGGGCGACAGAGGCAATCACCGGCAGCCCGGTGGTCACGTCCACATCGTCGCCGCCGTCCTTTTCGATGGCGCATTCGGCCCCGGCGTCCGTTTTGCGGCAGAACAGGGGGGCCACTTCCACCACGATGCCCTTCGGGGTGCGGAGGGCGACGGTCTCCGGGGGGTTCCCGGTCAGCAGCAGCCGGGCTGCCCCCGCCGCCCCCAGCGCCGCGCAGGTGCCGGTGGTGTAGCCGCAGCGCAGCAGCTTCTGCCCGCTGCGGACGTAGTGCTCAAATTTGGGTTTCGGAGGCTCTGGGGGGCCGAACAGGGCTTCGTACTGCTCCCGGCTCAGGTCGTAAAGGGCTCGGATGTTCTCCGGCGCAAAGGCTTCTTTGGCCGTCAGCACGCCGGAAACGCCCTGCGGTGAGACGCAGACCACTGCATCCGCGATCTTCTGGGCCATGTCCAGCTCGTGCAGACTGACGATGACAGCAAGGTGCTGCTGGTGGGCCAGCTTTTGCAGGATGGTCAGCAGCTCAATCTTGCCCTTGATGTCCAGAAACGAGGTGGGCTCGTCCAACAGGAGGATCTCCGGCTGCTGGCAGATGGCGCGGGCCAGCAGGATGCGCTGGCGCTGGCCGTCGCTGATGCAGTTGAAGTCCCGGTCGGCAAGGTGGGAAGCCCCCACCAGCGCAAGGGCGTCCCGCACGGCCTGTTTGTCCGCTTCGGAAAGGATGCCCAGCCGCCCGGT
>ENA-OPWH01002313-OPWH01002313.1-human-gut-metagenome-genome-assembly--contig:-NODE-2313-length-10544-cov-1.611212_pt1 | contig 10544 bp, 8 predicted proteins | sample MGYA00241506_ERZ502004 | MGnify/ENA primary metagenome ERZ502004 (study PRJEB25962, sample SAMEA2043049) | human gut metagenome | biome: human gut; feature: human-associated habitat; material: faeces... | reverse complement strand
CGATGCTCTTCCTACCGTCTGCGCCTTGCGTCCGATTGTTTTAGAGTGAAAACTCTTCGTTGGTCTTAGCGTGATTACTTATTGACCTCAGCCATGTGAGCGATGAGGCAGAGGATCTTGTTAGAGTAGCCCCACTCATTGTCATACCAAGCGACTACCTTGACGAAGGTATCAGTCAGAGCGATACCAGCCTTAGCGTCAAAGATAGAGGTGTGTGGATCGCTCACGAAGTCCTGGCTTACGACCTGCTCGTCGCAGTACTCCATGATTCCCTTAAGGTTGGTCTCCGAAGCCTTCTTCATAGCAGCACAGATCTCATCGTAGCTAGCACCACGCTTGAGCTGTACCGTTAGATCCACGACAGATACGTCCATCGTAGGTACGCGGAAGGACATACCCGTGAGCTTACCATTGAGCTCGGGGATTACCTTGCCGACAGCCTTAGCAGCACCTGTTGAGGAGGGGATGATGTTGCCGATAGCAGAGCGACCACCACGCCAGTCCTTGAGTGAGGGACCGTCGACCGTCTTCTGCGTAGCTGTAGCAGCGTGTACGGTAGTCATGAGGCCCTGCTCTACGCCGAAGTTATCGTTGAGAACCTTTACCAGCGGAGCGAGACAGTTGGTCGTGCAAGAAGCGTTAGAGACGAACTGCGTACCGCGGACATACTTCTCGAGGTTGACACCCGTGACGAACATAGGTGTGTCATCCTTAGAGGGAGCAGACATGACGACATACTTAGCGCCAGCCTCGATGTGTCCCTGTGATAGCTCCTTGGTGAGGAAGCGTCCTGTACTCTCTACGACATACTCTACGCCAGCAGCGCCCCAGTTGATCAGGCGTGGCTCCTTCTCAGCTGTCACGCGGATCTTGCGACCGTTGACTACGAGCATGCCATCCTGTACGTCGACTGTGCCGTCAAAGCGTCCATGTACAGAGTCATACTTGAGCATATATGCCATATACTCGACATCGATGAGGTCGTTGATTGCTACTACCTCGAGATCATCACGCTTCATCGAAGCGCGGAAGACTAGTCGGCCGATACGACCAAAACCATTGATACCTACTTTTGTCATGAGAGTTATATTGTATTTTTAATGTGTATGCAAGCGTTTGCACAAAGGCGGAAAGCCCCCCTAGGAGGGAGCACTCCTATTACTCGTACAAAGTTAAGCATTAAATGTTTGCGATGCAACCCTTTCGCCATTGCTGCACTTTTGCCACTCCCCATACGGACAGCACAAAGGGAGCCGTCAGCGGGATCAGACCAGCATACAGAGCAAGTAGCTCTACACCCACTGACAGAACCACTGAGACGACCGCATAGAGTAAGCGACGCTCAGTAGTGCCAGCCCAGTAGATGGCGCAGAGCACAGCGTTGTAGCCCAGCAAACCTTCACGCCATACAGTCTCTGGCACAAACGGGATCGCAAGCATTGGAATGAGGGCGCCGAGCAAGGCGTAGAGCGCTTTGCGGCGTGAATCCCAGGCAATTGCTAGAAAGAAGAAGAGTCCTGTCAAGACATTTGCCTGAAACATCACCTGACCGACACTATCTCCGAGTGCCACCCCAAGCATCCTCCATTGTGAGTCCCCCTCCTCCAACTGAGCCACAGAGTCGAGCAGTCCCATACGCTCTGGAGCTAGCATACTCAGCAGTAGTAGCACCCACACGGCGATGATAAAAGGGGCTGTCAATCCTGGCAACTGAGCATGCCGGCGGAAGGCTCGTGCCAACCATGTGGAGAGTGCTGCCCCGACCACCAGCAGGAGTATCGAGAGCCAACTGATCTCCCAGTAGACTCCTAGGGCGATACCCACCAAAGTGCCATTGAAGCCGTAGAGGCCATCGGCTATCTCCGACTTCGTGTCTCGCCAAAGCGAGGCGAACGATCGCGAGACCAGACAGCCTAAGAGTGCTAAGAGCGCTAGCTGCCAAGAGTTGCAGAAAAGCCCCACGAGGATCAATGCTCCTGACAGCACATTCCTCAGGAGGAACACTTGACTGAACCCCAGTAAGAGCGTCTGTATCTCCTGATAGATCGTCTGTATGCTACCTCCTCTGTGAGGAGCGGTAGAGCTTTTCGTCATAGTTAGTCGTAGTTATTCGAAGCGGAGTGCCGTCGTCGGCGAGATCCGCTGGATGATGCGTGCCGGAAGGAGGAGGAGTATGAGGCAAAGCAGGAGCGTCGCCACATTGACCACGATCCACGCGACAGGACGGATGCGCATCGCAACGTGTGAGATATAGTAGATATTCGGATCGAGGGTGAGCCACTGCCACTGGTGCTGGCTCCAGATGATGACGCCCGCTAGTAGGTTGCCCCAGAGCATACCCCAAGCGATGATGCGCAGAGCGATCGCTAAGCTCATCGTCGTGAGCGATCGGTAGGTCATGCCGAGAGCCTTGAGCAAGCCGATGGTCTGCGTCAAGTCTAGGATAATGATCAGGAGCGCATTGATCATCGTAAAAGCTGCCACCAGAGCCATCAGCACCAGCAGTATCTGCACATTCGGCCGTAGCGAGTCGATCCACTGGTAGACCCCGCCATTGATCTGTGAGCCGGTATAGATTCCTAACATTTCTTTCGTGACGCCCGGCTCCGAGAGCGACTGAATCAGTTGATCTGAGAGCGAGACCTCCATCTCTAGGAGCGAGCGGTCCTTACTCTTTGCGAGGATCTCTATGCGTGTGTACTGATCTGGTTGCCAGCCTCCCACACGTTCTAGCAGATCGTTGCTCACGTAGGCGAGTGGTTGCGCCGTGTTGGCTAGCTCCAGTATTGCTATCAGCGTGAAGGAGCGCACCGACACCTTGTCGCCTAGGAAGTAGAGCACCACCTTGTCACCGATCGTTAGTCCGAGCTTCTGCGCAGAGGCTTTAGGCAGGACAATCGGATTAGCCCCCTCCGTAAGCGTCGTGTCAGACAAATCGCCCATAGCGCAGAGTGGCTCGAGGAATGTGAAGTCGTCTACTCCCGTGACGGCTACCCCCTGATAGGTACTATCCGTCTTGATCATGCCGACAGCCGAACGGACGGGACGCACGGAGGCTATCTCTGGCATCTCGTTCATACGCTGCGTCATCTGAGGTGTCAGGGTGATCACATTGTCTAGATCTATCGGTTGCTTGCCGTACTCGCAGAGGATCACATCGCCTGTCACGAGCCGCACCGTATCACGGACGCTATACTGAAAGCCGTCCATGATCGCAATTCCTAGGAGCATGACCGCTAGGCTCAGGGCTATGGCAGGGATCGCAAAGCGCACCAAGGCGTACACCTTGCTGTGACGACGATTGTCGCGACTGTAGAGCTGGTGAGCCAGCCAGATGGGTAGTCTTAGTCTCATGCTTCCTCTTCGATAGCGGCTAGTTCAAACCAACGCTCAGACGCCTGCTCCATCTCTTGCTGAGCCTGTGCAATCTCTTCTCCCGCCTTGATCAGCTCCTCATTGGAGAGACTCCCCGAAGACATCCGCTGCTCTAGCTCCGCAATGCGTCCCTCGAGCTGTGGGATCTGCTGCTCCAGCTGCTGAAACTCTTGCTCCTCACGGTAACTGCGTCGCTTCTTTCGATTGCCCTGACGAGTCGCCTGACTAGCTGGGGGGGCCGTGCTTTTGGTCTCCTGTGGCGTAGCCTGCTCAGCCGCTTGCTGCGCCTCAACCTCTTGCTGCAGACGATACTGCGTAAAGTTGCCGGGGAAGTCGCGAATATGCCCTCCCCTTTCGAAAACGAAGAGGTGCTCCACGAGCTTGTCTAGGAAGTAGCGGTCGTGCGTCACAATAATAAGGACACCCTCGAAGGAGCTAAGGTAGCTCTCCAGCACGCCCAGCGTCGTAATGTCTAGATCATTTGTCGGCTCATCGAGTATGAGCAGATTAGGGCTAGCCATCAGCACGGTACAGAGATAGAGCCGTCTGAGCTCACCACCACTGAGTAGCGACACGGGTGTGTAGATACGATCACTGGTGAAGAGGAACCTCTGTAATAGTTGTGTAGCTGAGACCGACTGACCCGTCACAGGATCTGTAATGTGACTAGCGATGTCGGAGATTATGTCGATCACCCGCTTGTCGGGGGCGTAGCTCGGCAACTTCTGCCCGAAGTAGCCAAACTGTACCGTCTCGCCGATAAGTACCGATCCGCTGTCTGGCTCTAGCTCGCCAATGATCATCTTGAGCAGAGTCGTCTTGCCACAACCGTTGGGACCGACGATGCCGACACGATCTCTGCGTGAGAAGGTGTAGTCAAAGTCTCGAATGAGCGGCTTCGACTCCTCAAAGCTCTTGGAGACACCGTCCAGCTCGATCACCTGCTTACCTAGGCGAACGGACGAGTGAAGCGGCTCGATGGTTGTCTGCTCACGCAGTATCTGTCGCGCCTTAGAGAGCTCAGATGAGAGCTCTGCAAAGTGCTCCTTGCGGGCGCGTTGCTTGCCACCTCGCGCTTGCGGGGTAGCACGCATCCAGACCAACTCCTGTCGATAGATATTAGCCAGTCGGTCGCTCGTTTGCGCCATTTGCTCTAGACGCTCCTGACGCTTGGTAAGGAAGGTCTCATAGTTGCCCTCATAGCTATAAAGCTGCTGCTGATCCATCTCCACGATACGGGTACAGATATGATCGAGGAAGTAACGGTCATGGGTCACCAGGAGCAGCGTGAGCCGTGATCGTGAGAGATACCCCTCGAGCCACTCGATCACCTCTAGATCTAGGTGGTTCGTTGGCTCATCGAGGATCAAGAGATCAGGCTGCTGGAGCAAGACTCCGGCGAGTGCTACCCGCTTGACCTCACCGCCTGAGAGCAGCTCCATAGGGCGCTCCACATCGGTGATATGTAGGGCGTGCAGTATCGCTGTCGCCTCCTGCTCATACTGCCACGCGGAGAGACGATCCATATCGGGTAGGAGTCGCTCCTGCGCCTCAGCATCGCCTCGCTCCACAGCACTCTGCCAAGCTCCCACGAGATGCGCCGTAGGGTCATGTGGCGAAAAGACCGCATCGATCACCCGCACCCCATCAGCAAAGCGATGCTGCTGAGATAAGTAACCGATGCGTAGCCCGTTGCGTCGCGTGATCGTCCCGCTGTCTGGCTCTAGCTCGCCCATGATGATCCGTAGTAGCGAAGACTTGCCCGTCCCGTTGACCCCAACGAGTCCCACCTTGTCACCCTCTAGGAGCGAGAGCGAAATGTCGGTAAAGAGAACTCTATTGCCGAAACTTAGTGAGACATTATTCAGCTGTAGCATACTGCACTTTCGATTTATAAGATTGCGCCCGACTGAAGACCTCCGCCACGTAGCGCACCGTATGAGCGCCGTTAGCACGTCCGTGCTGCACAAGTGGGTCGTTGTAGTACTTTGGTTCGTTCAGACGAGCCATATAGATCTCTACAGATTCATCCCAGCGATCAGGGTCTAAGCCATCTCTCTCAGCAAGCCGACGCGCATCGAGAACATGCGCACTGCCCGAGTTGTAAGAGGCTAAGGTAAACTTCATCCGCTGCTCAGAATCGGAGATATGGGCGAAAGCGCGCCCGAAGTCGCGTAGCGCCATACAGGCTATACGGACGGAACTCTCGGCATGCTTAAGCTTAGCACGATTGTAGCCGTAGCGACGACCCGTAGCAGGCATGATACCCATCAGCCCCGTGGCTCCGCCCATGCCAACGACCTCCGCACGAAACTTGGACTCCTGATAAGCTATCGCAGCTAAGACACTCCAATCCCAACCATACTTGTTGCCATACTGCTGAAAGAGGTGATCCCAATCAGAGATCACGCCCTGATGCCTCGTAGACTGTACTTGTGACTGTTCTGATGAAGCCTTAGGCGTGGTCGCAGGCTTGGTGCGCAGCTCTTTTACTTGCACCACTACCTCTTCATCGTCCTCCTCTTCATCTTCATCGTCCTCCTCCTCTTCGTAAAGTCCGAGGAGCTTCAGCCGGTTTACTTCAGCGTTGGGCCATATCGAGTCATAGTCCAGTAGATACTCCAGCGCATAGAGCGTGGCGTACTGCTCCAGCTCTTCATAGTCCTCTCCAGCGCCCACCTCCGCAATGGGCACATCGTGCCACTCCGTCTGAGAGGTGGTGTGCGTACGAGCCGTCTGAGCCTGAGGTGCTTGATAGACCACGACAAAGTAGTAGACGACACCCACGAGGACGGCCCCCCATAGCGACAGCGTTATGGTGCGTAGGAGCCGTCTCATATGAGTCGGATCACGACGTATCTCATTCCATCGAGAGCAATTCATATCGCTAAGGTACGAAATTAGAGATTAGAAGAGAGATTAGATATTAGAGGTTAGAAGTTAGAGATTAGGACTTTTTCTAGTGCTACTAGGAATACTAGTGACACTAAAGACCCTAGCTGAGCCAAAACTAACCGCCGATAGCTTTCCTCGGTTTTCTTCGGTACGAATTTCCGATTTTCCACGGGGGAAAAAGAAAATTCTTCGGACATATCATTTGATTCCTCCGAAGTTTCGTTTGATTCTTCCGAAGTTTCATTTCTTACCCACGAGGATATTTTCGATTTTCCACGTGAGGATTTTCGATTTCTCACGTGGGGATTGATCAGAAGAGTCCAAGGCGACCAGAAATGATCGTTGATACATCCTTTTTTGTATCTTCGCTCACGAGAGGTGTGCGTGCGTACCCCCTCGCTTTAAGACATTCTCTACACTAACACAAATCAATATGATCCAAACCATTACGCAATTACGCAAGACCTGTATAGCTGGCTGTGCCATAGCACTCTGCTCGCTAGGTCTGCAGGCTCAGAACGCTGAGCTAGTGAGACTCTCTGTACCTCAACCTGTACTACAGGAGCTCAGAGCTGACGATGCTACCAACGCTGGAGAGACAGCTATCCCTGCCAATGAGAAGCAAGCCCTCGTCGACATCTACAACAAACTCGATGGAGCTAACTGGTCTCCCTCTTGGGATCGCTGGGATCTAACAGCCGATCCCGCTACGTGGAAGGGCGTTACCATCAAAAATGGTCACGTCGTGGAGCTCAAGATAGATCGTCGCAGAGCTAAAGGTGAGCTACCGGCTTCTATAGCCAATCTGACAGAGCTAGAGGTCTTCTGGTGCCACTCCAACCAGATCACGAAGCTCCCTGACGAACTCTTTACGATGCCTAAGCTGCGGGAGCTTTCTGCCAGTCTCCAGAATATAGGTGGCGAGCGTACGCTGGCACAAGAGTTCCCCAAGAAAGTAAATATGCCCGCCTTGGAGACGCTCTATATGGATAGCAACGCCATAACTGGATCTCTGCCGAGCGACATGAATCTACCTAAGATCAACACCATCTGCCTGCAAGACAATAAACTAACTGGTGCTATCCCTGAGACATTAACCAAATGTGCAACCTTAGAGTATCTCTATCTCCAAATGAATGATTTCTCAGGTAAGGTGCCTCAGGACTGGAGTGCTTGTAAGAAACTCAAGCACTTTGTCGTAGAGCAAAATCCTCAGCTCGGAGGTACCTTCCCAGCTTCACTGACTCAGCTCACGGAGCTAGAGGCTATCACGGTTCAGGTGACCTCTATTGAAGGGAATATACCATCCGATATTGGCAATCTAGTTAATCTACAGAACCTACTACTCACTAAGAGTAAGATGGGTGGTGTGATCCCTGAGAGCATCGGTAAGCTGACTCAGATGACACAACTTGCTTTTGGCGAATGTCAGTTTAAAGCTCCTCTGCCTGAGAGCCTTACTAATCTAAAGAATCTGATCCTGATGCAGTTTACAGGCAATCCTCTAGGAGGCGAGATACCCACATGGCTCTCTAGCTTCCCCAAACTAGAGGACCTCAGAATGGCTAAGTGCAAGCTCACAGGAGAGATCCCAGCTAGCCTTTTCCCCACCAGCAAGGATAGTGGAGATGGTCTACCTAAGCTCAAGAACCTAGACTTCTCGTACAATGAGCTAACGGGTGAGCTACCCGAGGCTATCACCAACTGCCCAAATCTAGTGCGTCTCTGGGTCTGCTACAATAAAATGTCTGGCAACCCAACAGGATACTTTACTTACGAGAACTTCCCTCGTCTCGTGCAGATCGAGCTCAATGACAATAACTTCTCTGGAGGTATCGGTACCCTATTTACCAATCCCGAGCGCGTCCTAAGTCGTGTAGACATCTCGAACAATAACTTCTCAGGACCAATCCTCCCAGAGCCTAGCACCTCTGATTATGGTGTGCTACTAGGCTTCAATGGAGAGAGTGCTATCGTACATAGTAACAAGTTTGTCTTTGCAGACTTTAGCAACTTCCAGGGATCTCTACAGAGTGGATCCGATGGCGAAAAGACTTTGGTCTATGCCCCGCAGAAACCAACCACAGAGGATAAGACCATAGAACTAGCCAATGGCAAAAGCGTGACACTAGATGCAACGCTCGAAGACCCTGAGAATTGGAAGAAAGAGGGAGACTTCAACATTCCCAATAAATATCAATGGTACAAGAATGGTAAAGCGATCTCTGGTGGAACCAACGCGACCTATAAAATCACCAACTATAGCTCTAGCGATGACGGAGTCTACAACTGTGTGATTACAAACATCATCACGCCCAATCTCAAGCTCACCACAGGTAAGATGACAATCAAGCATGACACCTCTGTAGCAGAGGTCACAAAGCCCGCACTCCAAATCACAAGAGGCGCTACCACACTCCACATAGATGGAGCTCAGAGCGCTGCTCTCTACACTACGGAGGGTACCTGCATCGCTCGCACCGAGAGCGACACACTATCTATCGAGGGTGTAGCCCCTGGCTGCTATCTCATCGTCGTGACTGTCGACAACGTACGCCACACGGTGAAGTACGTTCTATAATGCGGTCTACAGATAAACCCTAAACACGAAAAAAAGGAGGCTGTCACGCTGCGTGACAGTCTCCTTTGCTTTTACTAACCTAGCTGTTGGCTGGCTGTTACTAGAACTATCGGAGTGAATCAGAGCCATCAAAATGATCTAAGCTCTAACTTCTAATCTCTAACCTCTAATTTCGTACCTTTGGGGGTGAATCGATATTGCGACATTTATGTCTAGACCTATAGCACTCATCACCGGCATCACGGGGCAGGACGGCTCTTACCTCGCTGAGCTTCTTCTATCTAAGGGATACGAGGTGCACGGTACGCTGCGCCGCGCCTCTTACTTCAACACCGCTCGCATCGAGCACCTATACCTCGACGACTGGGTGCGTGACCAGAGTCAGAGACGCAAGATAGAACTGCATTGGGCCGATATGACGGACAGTTCGTCGCTCATACGAATCATTCAGGAGGTGCGCCCTACGGAGATCTACAACCTAGCGGCTCAGAGCCATGTCAAGGTCTCCTTTGACGTGCCGGAGTACACTGGCGACGTGACTGCCATCGGCACCCTCAGACTGCTCGAAGCGGTGCGCATCCTAGGCATGAGCCAGTCGGTGCGCATCTACCAAGCCTCCACGAGTGAGCTATACGGTCATGTGGCGGAGACACCGCAAAATGAGCTGACGCCCTTCCGTCCCTGCTCACCCTACGCCTGCGCTAAGCTCTACGCTTACTGGATCATTCGCAACTATCGGGAGAGCTACGGTATGTTTGCGGTCAACGGGATCCTTTTTAACCATGAGAGTGAGCGACGGGGCGAGAACTTCGTCACCCGCAAGATTACGATGGCAGCAGCACGCATCAAGCTGGGACTGCAGGACAAGCTTTATCTAGGCAATCTCAATGCGCTCCGTGACTGGGGCTACGCGCCTGACTACGTCTACTGTATGTGGCTGATGCTGCAAAACGAAAAGCCCGAGGACTTTGTCATCGCCACGGGCGAGCAGCACTCGGTGCGTGAGTTTGCCACGCTCGCTTTCCGCTATGTCGACATCGACCTAGAGTGGCGAGGCGAAGGGCTGCACGAGGAGGGTGTGGACCGTGCCACGGGACGTGTGCTGGTCGCTGTGGACGAGAGCTTCTTCCGTCCCGCTGAGGTGGAGACGCTCCTGGGCGACCCGACGAAGGCACGAGAGCTCCTCGGGTGGAACCCGCGGATGACTCCTTTTAAGGAACTGGTCAAGCGCATGGTCGAGAGTGATCTAGAGCTATTTGCCAAAGAAGAGCGTAAGAAGCTATGAAACAATTGACACCTGAAAGCCGCATCTATGTGGCTGGACATCGGGGCTTGGTGGGATCGGCGATACTCCGCCAACTGCAAGCACGAGGCTACCAGCAGCTGATCACCCGCACGCATCAAGAGCTAGATTTATTAGACGCTGTGGCGGTGGAGCGCTTCATGCGTGAGGAGCGACCCGACTACATATTCCTCGCAGCAGCTCATGTGGGCGGAATCATGGCCAACCAAACCTATCGTGCCGACTTTATCATGAACAATCTGGGGATCCAGCAAAACGTCCTCACCTCTGCGCTCCGCAATGGAGTCGAGGGATTGCTTTTCCTCGGCAGTAGCTGCATCTATCCTCGGCTTGCACCTCAGCCGATGCGTGAGGATGCGCTACTCACCTCGCCACTGGAGTACACCAACG
>ENA-OPWH01002296-OPWH01002296.1-human-gut-metagenome-genome-assembly--contig:-NODE-2296-length-10599-cov-6.320372_pt1 | contig 10599 bp, 7 predicted proteins | sample MGYA00241506_ERZ502004 | MGnify/ENA primary metagenome ERZ502004 (study PRJEB25962, sample SAMEA2043049) | human gut metagenome | biome: human gut; feature: human-associated habitat; material: faeces... | reverse complement strand
CAACGACCTCACCCTTATCAGGGGTGCGCTCTAACCACCTGAGCTACAGGCCCATATCCCCAAGACGCTCATATATAATACCATAAATATTCATCTTTGCAAGTACTTTTTTACTTTTTTTCTAAAAATTTTCTCTTTTCCTGATAATACACACGCATAATTGTGGAAACCAATAGGATTCCCAAAGCCAAAACACCCGCAATACTCAACGTTTGAAGCCCCATATTTAGTGTGTTCTGAGCATCTCCACGAATGGCCGCAAGCATCGTACGATACATACCGCCTCCAGGAACCAATGGAATCAATGCACAAACTAAAAATGTTGTGACTGGCGTCTTACATTGTCGTGCCAATATTTCTGAGGCTAAGGCTAAACCTAAAGCCCCATAAAAATTGGATAATATTTCAGAACAATCTAAATACAGTCCCACCTTGTAACAGACACCTCCAATGGCACCTACAACTCCGGCAAACCATAAATTTCTTCCTTTAATATTAAATAAGAAACCAAACCCTAAACTAGCAAGGAATGAAGAGATTCCTGCTTTTAAAATCACATATATCATAATTCATTCCCCTATATCCAAAAATACATCACAAAACCAGCCCCTACCGCAATGGCAATAGCACACAAAAAGGCATCTACCGCTCTTGCGACACCAGAAACATAATCTCCTGCAATTGTATCACGAATCGCATTGGTAATCGCAAGTCCAGGCACTAGAAGCATAAAGCTAGAAATAACCATAATATCCACATTCGTCTGCGGTAACACTTGATGGATCAATTGCGCACTTAGTGCTGCAGATCCTGCCGATATCGCATTATTCAAGAAAGAATTTAGTTTGTGTTTTGACAAGAAACAGCTGATACAACGAATCAAAATTCCAATAAAAAAGGACATCACAATTTCTAATAAAGTCCCATTAAAGAACATTCCAAATCCAGCAGCGCCAACCGCACCAAAAAGCATTGTCTCTTTAAATGTATAGCGAGACATCCCCTTAATTCGATCCAATTCATTAGCTAACTCATCCACTGATATTGGATTTGAACAAATTTTTCTAGAAAGCGTATTAATTTGATCAATACGATTCAAATCTACCTCTCCCGTGTGTACTCTGCAAATACGTGTCATTGTCTGATTGTCATACGTCAAAGAAAACATGATACCCGTTAAAGTCACATAGCTATCCGCATATTCAATGCCTTCAAAACAACGACACATTCTGACCATTGTTTCTTCGACACGATTGACTTCCGCACCACTCTCCACTAACATCTTTCCGGCTTCAATAATTGTATTTAATAACTTCTCAATATTCATAAAATGATTATAACAAAAAATAAGCAGAAAAACTGCTTATTAATCAGGAATCTCAAAAGTAATTTTGTCCAATTCTTGAGACACATTTAAAGCGTGGTCATTAATACGCTCAAAATCTGTAAAAATACGTGACAACATCATACTGACTTCACTTGAACATTTCTTTTGTTTTAAAGCTTGAATCTGTGCTTCACGCCAACTAGATACAAGTGAATCAATCACATCATCTTTACGTTCCGCCTCTTCTACATCATCCAAATCATTCTTCATATCCGCACATAACTTCTTCATGTGCTCTACAATTTCAATTTCCGAAATTGTCATATCTCCTTGAAGACGTTTTGTCGCCTGATGATTCATATTCACGGCATAGTCACTAATACGCTCAATATCCACTAACATCAAATAGTAACTAGACAATGCTTGAGAAATATTCACATTCAAGTTTGGTGTAGCCAAAGCCGTACTAATATATTCACTAATGACTTTATCTAAGTAATTGACTGTATCTTCTCTTTTGTAGATCTGTTCATCCGTCTTATCACTAAACTGCAACAGCTGACCAAAAGCCTGATTTACATTCTCATACGCAAGCTCTAACATGTGCATTGTTTCATCATTGATTTGTTTCACTGAAATAGCTGCACCACCAATCATCTTCTTAGACTTAGGTAATGGCTGTAAATATAATAAACGCTCATCTTCTGTTTCTTTATTTTCAACAGGTAAGATGTGTTGCGCAAACTCAGCCAAGTATGTTCCAAATGGAAGCAACAAGATTGTTGTACAAACATTAAATATAGTATGCATATTCGCAATCTGTGCAGTCGCATTGTATGGCGTTAAGTGAATAACCCAAGATACCAATGGTGTAAACATACATACTATTGTAAAGATCGTTGTACCAATGATATTAAAGCTCAAGTGAATGGCGGTAGCCTGCTTAGCCTCACGACTTGTTCCAATTGAGGCAAGAACAGCCGTAATACAAGTACCAATATTCTGTCCAAACAATACATATACAGCTCCATCCAAGCCAATAACGCCACTGGCTGCTAGGGCTTGTAAAATACCGACTGAAGCGGAACTCGATTGAATCAAAGCCGTAAATCCTGCACCCACCAAAATACCTACTAATGGATTTGAGAAATGTGTTACTAATTCAACAAATTCTTTTGATTCTCTTAATGGCATCATAGCTGTACTCATCATATTCATACCAATAAAAAGAATACCCAAACCTGCAATGATCTGTCCAATATCGGTTGCCTTGGCACTCTTTGTAAACATAATCAATGCCACACCCATAAAGGCAACTAATGGAGCAATGGCACTTACATCTAACGCAATCAACTGACCCGTAATAGTTGTACCCACGTTAGCCCCCATAATAATCCATACAGCTTGTTGTAAAGTCATCATCTGTGCGTTGACAAATCCAACAACCATAACTGTTGTTGCACTCGAGCTTTGAATAACCGCCGTAACAAGCGCACCTACAATGACTCCTAAAAATCGATTTGAAGTTAATTTCTCTAAAATTTGTTTTAAACGATCTCCAGCCGCAGCTTCAAGACCATTTCCCATCATCTGCATTCCATATAGGAATAAAGCTAATCCACCCAATAAAGACAATATATTTGTTGTTGTCATATTTTCCACCTTTTCATATTTTCGTACTTAATATAAATTTAAACGCAAATTCATACTATCTTTACAATGTTAAATCTATGTAAAATTTATTTAACATTTAGTATAATAAACACAATAAAAGGAGAATTTTATGCCAACAATCATTGAAAACAGAAGACATTTACACCAAATTCCAGAAATTGAACTCACAACTCAAAAGACAGCACAATATATTGAAAACATATTAGACTTATATGACTGCACCATTGATCATCCCATCCAAAATAGTGTAACCGCCTATTTTAATAACCAAAAAGAAAAGACAATCGTATTCCGTTCCGATATGGATGCACTTCCTATGGAAGAAAATACAGACCTAGAATTCAAAAGCACAAATGGATGTATGCACGCCTGTGGGCACGACGGCCATATGGCTATGGTTCTAGAATTAGCGAAATATGCCAAAGAAAGCGACTATAACGTATTATTGTTATTTCAGCCAGGCGAAGAAAAACCAGGTGGCGCCAAACCTATCATTGAATCTAAATTCTTTGATAAATTTAATATTGCCGCCATCTACGGAACACACATCTATCCAGAACTTGAAAAAGGCAAAGTTTATACACGCCCTAATGAAATGATGGCAGGCGGATGTGAGTTTGAACTTTTAGTAAAAGGAAAAGCCAGTCATGCAGCTCAACCTCAAAATGGAATCAATGCACTAACAGCTTGTGTAGAAATTCTACAAAAGTCTTTAGAACAAGAGGAAAAAGCTTTTGACAACAATACATTCCACCTATTACACTTTGGCACTTTCCATTCTGGCCAAGCCTTCAATATCATTGCTGATCAAGCTCACGTAAGAGGATCCATTCGCTATTATGATCCAAAAGTATTTGATCAAATTGTTGATATCATTGAACAAAACATGAATAACGCAACAAAAAAATACAAAGTACAAGTCAACTTCAAAGTGAATCACCACTATCCACCCGTATTCAATAACGAAGAATTATTCTATGCACTATACAAAAACAATCTAGTCAACAAACTAGAAAGCCCTGTACTTATCAGTGAAGACTTTGGCTACTATAGAAACATAGCCCCATCTATCTTCTTCTTTTTAGGTACGGGAGACACCATTCCATTACACTCAAATAAGTTCACCTTTGATGAAGACATCCTATACAAAGGTGTAGAACTATACAGGAAACTATTAACGACAAAGATCCCATTCTAGCAAGCACTAGAATGGTTTTTTAGATATAATGAACTGGAAGGAGGGATATTATGTTAATAACTGAATTAAATAAATATGGTGAAAAGAATAATATTGAAGTAAAGAAAGAAGTTCCTGCTGAGCATAAGAAATATTTAAAATCTGTCGTAGCTTTCGCGAATGGTTTTGGTGGAAAAATTATTTTTGGCATTGAAGAAAAGAAAGATTCATTTGAAGTGTGTGGACTATCAGGTGATATTTTTAAAATCAAAGATTCCATCACAAATTCAATATTTTCAAGCATTGAGCCACACATTATCCCTAGCATCGATTTAGATACAATCGAAGATAAAACCATTTTAATTGTGAATGTGCCATCTGGATGGGATCGTCCATTTTACTTAAAATCTGAAGGCGAATTTGATGGTGTTTATGTACGCGTTAGTGGAACAACCAGAAAAGCCGATCGTAATATGATCAAAGAATTGATGTTTGAAGGTAGCAATCGCTATTTTGATAAGATAATTTGTCCCGAATTAGAAATCAATGAAAACAGTATCCAAAACTTATATGATACCCTTTATCATAAAGCATTAGAAAACTCTAAATCACAATTTGAAAAAGATGCGGTTACACCCATTACGAAACAAGATTTATTGTCGTGGGGAATACTTACACAATCAAACAATCATATTGTACCTACTAATGCCTATGCCTTATTAACAGGACATCCCGCATTGCCAAACCGTATTCAATGTGCTCTTTTTAAAGGAACAGATACAACAGAAGTCATTGATATGAAAGAATACTCAGGACCTATTTATGAACAAATTGACTTTGCGTATAAATTTGTATTACGAAACATACGTTTAAATGCTTCATTTGAATCTCTAGAAAGAAAAGAAACATACGAAATTCCCGTATATGCCATACGAGAACTCATTGTGAATTCCATTGCGCACAGATCCTATATAGATAGAAACAGCATTAAAGTTGCGATATTCGATGACCGTTTAGAAGTAACTTCTCCAGGAAAACTAGTTATGGGACAAACAATCGAGAAAATGAAACAAGGAAATTCAAATATTAGGAATGAAGCAACAGCGTATGCATTGCGCTATCTAAAATACATTGAAAACTGGGGTCGCGGCATTCCTAGAATCATTAAGTCAATCGAAGAATGTGGTTTAAAACCTCCTGTATTTATTGGTGGAGAAACCGAATTAAAAGTCATCATATATAGAAATAATGTATTCTATGAACCCAACAAAAAAATAGGGTTCAAAATAAAAAATAAATGAACCCGATGGACCCAATGAACCCGATATCATACAACTCATTAAAATGAACCCAAAAATCACTCAAATAGAGCTTGCAAATCAATTAAACTTATCACGCTCAACTATTAAACGCATGCTAAATAGGTTGCAGCAACAAGAAATTGTAATTCGCAAAGGCTCAAATCGAAATGGTCATTGGACAGTAAAGGAGTAGCACGAGGCTACTCCTTTTGTGTTATTAACTTTTATTAAGCTTGTTGTGCTTCTTCTTCGTCTTCATCATCGTCAACGTTTTTCCATTTACGTCCTACGAAGAATACTACGATTTGTACTAATCCAATAACAACCATCCAAATTGTCCATTGATCTGTCCAAGTCCATGGAAGACTTAAGTCTTCAGTTACTAGGAAGAATACAACAGATACGATTGCGATTAGAACTGCAAGTACGCGAGTGAATAATCCACGTTTCTTTTCTTGTTCGTTCTCTTCATCATCGTTATTTGTTTGTTGTTTTGTTTCATCATCTTCTTCGTCATCATCTTCAGATTTATGACGTTTACTAATCAACAATAATAATCCGAATAATACTGTTAAGATTGCACAAATCAAGTTGATTAATGCCCAATAGTACTGAGGTGATGCCTTAGGCGTATACTCTTCTTCAACCTTTTCTTCTTTCTTAGGTTCAGCCTTAGGAGTTGTCTCTTTTTCAACTGTTTCAGCAGGAGTCGTTACCTGAGGAGCACTTGGAGTACGAGGCGTTGTACTAGTTGTACTACTTGGTGTACTTGGTGTACTTGGTGTACTTGGCGTACTAGGTGTTGCTGGAGTTACAGGAGCAGGAGCTGCTGTAATTGTTAATGTACCAACAACCTTAGTAATGTTATAGTTAGAAGCTAATGTATTTTCATTCAATTTGTATTCGAATGAGTTAGCACTATTTCCAACCTCTGTCTGAGTTCCAGTTACCTCATAAGAAGCACCTTCACCCTCTACGAATCCATCACCACTGACTGTGATAGAAGTATTCGTTAATGCACTACCATCATATACCTTGCTTACTGTAGCACTTGTCAATGTTACAGAACGCTTAGTAATCTTATAAGTCTTAGTGAATGATCCACTGTAGTTACCTAATCCAGCTACCGTTACCTTCACTGTACCAGCATTTACTAGATCTGAACTGTAAGTTACTGAGTAATCTGTTCCAGCCACTAATTCTTTACCAGTCTTAGTATCTGTTACAGTTAATACTTCTTTATGTTCCTTACCATCATACTTAGAATCACTTGGTTCATTTACTGTAATACCAGTCTTGTCTGAATCATCAGGAACGATTGACTTAGCTTTAACAGTTAATTCACCGATAGATTCCTTAGCCAATGTGTAGTTAGTAGCCTTAGCAGACTTCCATACTAATTCATAAGTATTCTTAGAAGTACCAACCTCAGTTTGACTACCAGTAGTAGTAAATTCGACTGTTTCACCAGAAACAATACCCTCTACCTTACCACTAGCTGTTAATGCAGTACCAGAATAAGTCTTAGTTGCACTTTCAGTAGTTACTGTATATTCCTTAGGAGTTACTTTGTAAGAACGTTTAACTGTTCCAGTGTAGTTTCCTTTACCAGTAATAGTTACATCGATTGTTCCAACATTTGTGAAATCAGATGTTGAGTATTCTACTGTGTAATCTGTACCAGCTTTTAATTTCTTATCAGCCTTATCCGTTACTGTTGGAGACCACTTGTGTTCCTTACCATCATAGACTTTATCACTTGGACTATTAACCTTAGCACCTGTATAGTCTGGATTTGGTTTTTCTGGATCTGTACCTGGATTGATTGATTGAGCTGTAATACTTAACTTACCTTCCTCTTTATCGATTGCGTAGTTACCATCTTTATAGTTATTTTCCTTAGTGAATGTGATTGTATTTGTGACTTTACCTTCACTTACAGTTGTTACTAATCCAGTAGCTTTGATATCACTTACTTCACCTTTGACGAAGCCATCACCACTTACTGTTACAGCTGGTTTAGTTAATGCTGTTCCATCATATGGTTTAGAAGCTGTTTCACTCTTCAATGTTACTTTACGAGGATTAATCTTATAAGTAACTTCAAATTTACCAGTATAGTTTCCTTTACCAGTTACAGTTATTGTTACTGTAACTGCATTAGTTACATCATCACTATAAGATAATGAGTAATCATCTTTGTCTAATGTCTTGCCAGTTTTAGTATCTTCAATAACTGGTTCTCTCTTTTGTTCATTACCACTGTACGTAGTATCTTTAGGAGCAGTTACCTTTATACCAGTCTTCTTCTCTTCTGGAGTATTTTTATCATCTGGAACAATTGATTTTGATATTACTACCAAATCGCCAAGATCCTCGCTGATTGTATAGTTGCCTTTTTTAGCTGTTGTATCTTTGGCTTTCCAGTCGATGTTGTAAGTGTTCGTAGATTGTCCGACTGTTGTCTGAGATCCTGTTACTGTAAACTTAGCTGTTTCTCCGTTCACGAATCCAGTGATTGTACCTTCAGCTGTTAACGGTTTTCCATTATATGCTCTTTTAGCACCCTCTGTTTTTACTGTCAATGTAGCTGGATTGATTGTAATTTTCTCTGTTCCAGTTACATATTCTAAACAATCATCACTAGATACTCTTACATTTACCGTTTTACTATCAGATACATCTTTTGCAGTAATTTCTTCACGGTTTGTTGTCCACTTGCCATCTGCTTTCTGATATTCAACTGTAAGCTTTCCAATCTCATTCTCTTTACCAGCTTTAGCAACAGCTGTTGCTTCTCCAGCTGCATGAGATTGACCATTATATGTTTCTGTTACATCCTTTGTTTTTAATGTAACGTAATCATTAATATCTTTCTTTTCCCAGTTTGCTGTTAATGTTACATTTCCATTTGGCATTGTAAAACTATCGCCACTATTAATAGTTGTACCATCAAGTCCTTCTACCGTCCAACCTGTGAATTTGTAACCTTTACGTGTAGGTGCTTCCTTTACAACAACAGTTGTATCAACATTATGTTTTTCTGTTGCTGAAGTTGAACCATCACTAAATTGGCCACCAGCTAGATCATACTTTACTTGATATCCAGCAACATACTTCGCATAGTAGTTAACAGCTCCTGTAACCTTAGCTGGGAAGCTTGGTGCTGGTTTTGTTAAACTCTGATCTGTATACCAACCAGAGAATGTGTAAGTTACACCATTCACTGTCTTTGTTTTTGGGAAATCTTTATCTGTAACATCACTAGGTTTTGTTGTAGATCCATCTTTAATCACATAGTTCTTAGAACCTAACATATCCCAGTTTGTTCCATTCGCATCAAATAGCTAATATTTAACCAATGCAACGCTCTTGCATTTAATATTAACATTACAATCCAAGTGCATGTCTGGGGTTGTTCCATTATCCTTTGAAATCTTTGCTGGAACAAGTGTAATTTCTTCTACATCATCTTTAGTAATAGTTACTTTCAATTCTTTTTCAATAGAAGCCTTATATGCATCAAATATTAAATTCCATGCATTATTACTTCTTGGAACTACATTCGTACCATTTAAATCTGTAGGCCATGATAAAACACGTTGGTCGACATTATCAAAGCAATTTTTATTTCCTGTCCATGTCGCACCTTCTACATTGACAATAGCTGTTCCAAGTGAACTTGGTCCCCACTGATCCTGCCCATTTGAATTCGCATCTTTTGTAGGATCTTTCAAATAATAAACTAATGCTTCTCTTTTATTACCACTTGAAGGACTTTCATTCTTCACTACCTCAATAGTCTTTGTTGCAGATAACGTATTCTTATCTGCTCCCTGAACACTTGCTGTAATAGTTGCTAATCCCTGGCGGTTTCCTGTAACTAGTCCATTCTCATCAACAGATAAAATCTGTTCATTTGATGAAGTCCAAGTCACTTTACCGTTCGCACCTTCAGGTGTAAGATTTGCTGTTAGCTGTGTAGTCTGGAACTGCTTAACTGTATCAGCTCCACTGATTGAAATACCAGTTGGTGTTACTGCAGCCGTTACATTAATAGTGTATGTCTTAGTGCCTCGTTTTGACCCTCCCATAAAACTACTATATGTATATGTATCTGTTACTGTTGCTGTTCCAACGCCTTCTCCAGTTACAGTAATACTTGAGCCTGATTTGCTACTTAAATTAACAATGTTTTTCTTATTAACTGTCCATTTATGTTGATGATTGTAACCCCAATCTTCCACATCACTTGAATCTAATGTTGCTTTTTCGCCAACTTTTAATTCTATCGAATTATTCGCAACTGTTGCTATATCATCCTCAGAATCAGAATCATCTTCCTTTTCACCAGATAAATTAGCTGTTTCAACTTTTTTATCTTTGCTTTCGTTTTGAGTAGCTGTGCTCTTATAAACAAGAGTTAAACTTGTCATGTCACTAGTTACTGTTAAACCAGAAGCTTTAACTTGATCCTTAGTGATTTTGTTTTCTTTGTTACCATTCACAAATGCATATTCAAATTCAAATGCTTCATGAGCTTCTTTGAATACATTTGTATCTTGATCCAATCTGTAACCAACATCATAAGTAGCTGTTACAGATTCCATCAAATCGGTATCATCTTCTTTTACATAAGAAACCTTAACCTCTGCTTGTTCAACAGGCTGTGGTTGTGGTTGTGCTTCTTCTGCTGCAGGCTGCTCTTCCTCTACTGCAGGTTGTTGTTGTTCTTCTTCCTGTTGTTGAGGGGTTTCTTCTTCAGTTGTTGGCACTTCCTCTTGCTCTTGTGGTGTAGTCGTTGTTGTTTTTGTTTCCTCTTGTTGAGGTTCAACCGGTTCTTCCACCGCATTTACATAGTAAGAGTCTGCTAAGCCAAACTGAACGGCCATCGCAAATGATAATACAATTGCGGCTGCTTTTTTCAAATTCTTTAGCATATAAAGTCCTCCTTTATTATAGTTATCGATATAACCCTTTCATTATTCGAATTTAGTATAATCTTCGCCAGGTTATAAACCGGTTATAATATCGAAAAATCATCCTTTTTTTAATGAAATTTTGTATAAAAAAAGCCCATCAAATCATATAAAATGATTTGTATGGGCGCTTTTCATTTG
>ENA-OPWH01002294-OPWH01002294.1-human-gut-metagenome-genome-assembly--contig:-NODE-2294-length-10609-cov-4.732613_pt1 | contig 10609 bp, 10 predicted proteins | sample MGYA00241506_ERZ502004 | MGnify/ENA primary metagenome ERZ502004 (study PRJEB25962, sample SAMEA2043049) | human gut metagenome | biome: human gut; feature: human-associated habitat; material: faeces... | reverse complement strand
ACTTAATAAAATCGATCATAAAATATTAAATACACACTTTTCTTGACAAACCCATCTACTCCATTTAAAAAGCCAGAAGGTTTATCCTTCTGGCAATTTTTATAATCATTGAACTTAGGCATTTGCTTTCATCGCATCTAAAGCTTGTTGGATATCATCAATGATATCTTGGGCATCTTCTAAACCTACAGAGAAACGAATCAAATCTGGTGCAACACCTGCTTCTCTTAATTGTTCTTCACTCATCTGACGATGGGTATGGCTGGCTGGATGTAAAAGACATGTCTTTGCATCGGCAACATGCGTTACAATAGAAGCCAACTTCAAGCTATCCATGAATTTTTCAGTTTGTTCTCTAGTCGCATTTAAGCCAAAAGAAAGAACACCACAAGTTCCTTTTGGACAATATTTTTGTGCTAAATCATGATGTGGATCTGATTCCAAATCCGCATATTTTACCCAGTTTACATCTGGGCTGGCTTCTAAGTACTTTGCGACAGCTAGAGCATTAGCACAATGTGTTCGCATACGTACAGCTAATGATTCCAAGCCAAGATTTAAATAATAAGCATTTTGTGGTGATTGAATAGAACCTAAATCACGCATCAATTGACTCGTTGCCTTAGTAATATAGGCAAGCTTACCGAATTTTTCTGCATATACAATGCCATGATAGGATTCATCTGGTGTTGTAAGTCCTGGGAATTTATCTGCATATTTCAACCAGTCAAAGTTTCCACTATCAACAATAGCACCACCCACGCTTGATGCATGGCCATCCATATATTTTGTTGTTGAATGCGTTACAATATCTGCACCCCATTGAATAGGTTGGCAATTGATAGGTGTCGCAAAAGTATTGTCAATAATTAAAGGAACACCATTTTTATGCGCTACTTTCGCAAACTTTTCAATATCAAAAACTCGTACAGTTGGATTTGTGATCGTTTCGCCAAATACGCATTTTGTATTTGGTTTAAATTCTTTCTGTAAATCCTCTTCACTAATTTCTGGATCAACAAAGGTACAATCGATACCCATCTTTTTCATCGTTACCCCAAATAAATTATAGGTTCCTCCATAAATTGCACTAGATGCAATTAAATGATCCCCTGCTTCACAAATATTAAAGACCGCAAAGAAATTTGCTGCCTGTCCACTTGATGTCAACATTCCAGCTACACCACCTTCTAAGGCAGCAATTTTGCTGGCAACAATATCATTCGTTGGATTTTGCAGACGTGAATAGAAGTATCCACTCGCCTCTAAATCAAACAGCTTTCCCATTTCAAGACTTGTATCATATTTAAAAGTTGTACTTTGATAAATTGGTACTTCTCGTGGTTCCCCGTTTTTAGGTTCATACCCTGCATGTAGACATTTTGTTTCTGTTTTCATTATTTATACTCCATTCTTTTTTTCATTATCTTAATACTACCATCAAAAGACACAAAATGGCGTTTAGATTTGATGATATCCAAAGATAATTCAGAAATTCGTTTATTTATTGCTTACCATGGCATATCTCCAAAGCGATTCACAAAAGTACCTGTAGGTCCATCTTTATCGATAGTTGCAAGTTTTACAATGGCATCTGTTCCTTCATGTACTGTCTGCTTTCCTTTACCACCATTTAAATCCGTTGCGGTTGCACCTGGATCTGCACAATTCACCTTGATATCCGGTAGTCCTTTCGCATACTGCAAAGTCAACATAGATACTGCTGCCTTTGAAGAGCAATACGTTAACGAGTTAATTTTTGACTCATCCGTTGTATCATCTGTCACCATTCCAAATGAACCCAGTCCACTTGAAACATTCACAATAACCGGATTATCCGATTTTCTTAATAAAGGAAGAAATGTATTTGTTACACGAACTACGCCAAATACATTGGTATCAAATACTTTTTCCATATCAGCTTCCGTAATATCTTCCACCTTTTTATAAACACCTGAGATTCCCGCATTATTAATTAGAATATCTATTCGATCTTCCTTATCCATCATTGCTTGTGCAGCTGCTTTTACCGAATCCTCAATGGTTACATCCATCAAAAGTAATTCTGCGCCTAGTTTTTCGGCAGCATTTTTCCTCGTTCTTCATTACGTGAACCAATATATACTTTATATCCCATTTCAAGAAGTCTTCTGGCACTCTCATAGCCTAAACCTTTATTTCCACCTGTTATCAATACAATTCGATTCCTATTCACAATATTTATCTCCTTATCCACTTTAATTAGTCAAACAATATCACAATCTTACATAGTCTTCATACCAATAGTAAACGAATACTAAATGAATCAATACAAACATAAAAAAAGAAGGGCAAAAGCCTTCCTTACGATTCATGTTTCAAAAAATTCATAACAAGTTTGACCATGGTTTCTTTTTCTTCTGCTCTAGATTCAGCAATCATCAAAGTAATACTAATAACGCACTATTTTGAGTATTCCACGTACTTAGAGCCATACAATTCATCTTATTTTTTGGAAGAAAAAAACGATAAAATCGAATGATTTCATCGCTAATTTCATATAGTCATAAAGTGCTAGAAGGCCTTTATGTATAATTTATTTGGCGTCCTCGAGGTGGTTCGAACACCCGATCTATCGCTTAGGAGCTTGACCCATATCATCTCTTCTAATAGCGTTTTATCTTATTTAATATCAAATCGTGCCGTATTTATCGGCTTTTTTTCGATTTTCTAATTTTGGTCGTTTGACTAATAATATTGAATTTTTCGTACAATATCATGTAGTTTTTCTAGTCTTTATTAGCCGGCTATTAGCTGGAGCACCTTGAAAATTACTGATACATACTGGATAATATCAACTTTTATTAACAGTATATGAACAACTTATTAGCTATCTAATGCTTTTTTCACCTGAAAGCATTAATTTGGTTATTTTCAATAAATATAAGAAAAAAGAAGGCTATATAAAACCTTCCTTAAATTAACTTTTCAAGAAATTCATAACAAGTTTGACCATTGTTTCTTTTTCCTCTGGTCTTGATTCAGCTATCATTAATGTAATGGCAACTAATGCACTGTTAGAAATAATTGGACTTCCATTAATGATTAAATGCTGATTCTTATTTAAGAATTCGAGGAAAATGGAAGCTCCAATACGTTTACATCCATCTACAAAAGGGTGATCTTTAATTAAGAAATAGAGTAGGTTGGCAGCTTTTTCTTCAATGCTTGGATACATTTCTTGCCCAAATACATTCTGATATACGGCTGCAATGATTCCATTTAATTTACCTGCTTCTTTTTCAACGCCAAATACATCAGAAAATCCACCATATTTCATAGAATCAATAAGCGTTTTGCATTCTTCATAAGTTAGACGATAAATCGAATGTTTACCTTTGGGTTTTGAAATACACCCATGATCATAATCATCAAGCAGTGATAATGCATTCGAATAAGCCTCAATAACATTTAATACTTCTTTTTCTTCAATATCCAAAGCAGATGCTAACATTTTAGTTTGAATTGCGATTGTTTTATTTAGAACTTCAAGTCGCTTTTCATTAACTGTATATCCCTTTATCATGTAGTCTTTTAATATGGAAGTTGCCCATTTACGAAAGATAATACCATTTTTAGATTTCACACGATATCCTACGGAAATAATCATATCGAGATTATAGTATTCAACCATGTGAGTCTGTGTTTTACCTTTGATGGCTCCATGTTGAGTGGTTGTCGCAAATTTTGCGACAACCGCTTCATTCGACAATTCTTCTTTTAATGCATTATTGATATGTTTACCAATCGTTTTAACATCTCTATCAAATAATTGTGCAAGTTGATTACGATTTAGCCAAACAGTTTCATTATCTGGTGATACTGTAACATCTAGTTGTAAATCGCCATTTACAAATTTTATGATTTCATTATTCATATAGTTCCCCAATCTTTTTATATTTAACTGATTTTGATAATTAATTTCTTCAAAAAGACAGTCATTCATTAAATAACAACTACTTTATTTCAATGCTTCTAGCAATTTTTCCATTAGATCTGGATTCTCTTTGATTGAATCCACCAATTTATCAACATCAATATTGTTCTTCTTTCTTTTAACCTTTTCTTCGTTATTAGGAGGCGAACGCTCTATCCAGCTGAGCTACAGAGACAAATTCCTATTCAATTTTAACACTAATTTGGCCACTCATCCCAAACTCTTAGGAGGCCACTCATCACTTTTTTATTTAATCTTAAAGTTTACATAAAATTTCGCTTTATGCTTTATTTATCGACTTTTTTGTATATTCTAATTTTGACCACTCAACAAATTATACGGATTTTTTCACCTGATTTCGTTCATTTTTTGTAGTCAATATTAGCCGGCTATTAGCTAGAAGACACTTTCATTAAAAAAGGTCCCTTAATTGGGACATCTTATTTTAATGCATCTAATAGTTTATCTAGTAGATCTGGATTGTCTTTTAAAGAAGCAACCAGCTTATCCACATCAATACTATCTTTTTTTCGTTTTGCATTATCTTCATCGTTGTTCTGATAGAATGACTCATCAAACTTTTGAGCATTTACTTTGCAATCTTCATCTAAAATATGACTATATAAATCAGTTACCATATCAGCTTGTGCATGGCCAGTATCTCCTTGCGTTGCTTTTATGTCACCACTAAGTGTATAGCCTTCACCAGCATCTACACCTACTTGTTCTTTCCCGTTATAAGTATAGAAATTCATATATAAATATTTATATTTAGCCCAAGGCACAGATACCTGTTTAATGCTAGAATATACTCTAAATCTAAGCTCCACTTTATGACCATTTCCACAATCATAATCATACGTAACAAAATCTTTCCCATTCTCAACAATCAACACACCCGAATTCACAGTCGCATTGTGCCAATTCGAAGTTTTACTCACATCAAAACCAGCCGGAAGCTTTGATAAATCAAATCTTTTTCCCTTACCAACCGTTATTGGATATATATTATTTGCCATATATAATTTCATAGATGGCGAATTATTACTCAAATCAATTGATGTTAAGTCATTCAATTCACTCTGTAGCTCCATTAACTTCAAATTGTTTTTCACATTTAAAGTTTCAATCGGATTACGCCCAATATACAAAATCTCTAACTCTGTATTCTGACTTACATCAATTGAAGTAATCTTATTATTATTATAAATATCAAGCTTCTTTAACAGCGGATTATGACTCGTATTTAAAGAAGTTAATCCATTTTTACTACAAATTAATTTAACAAGCTTTGTATTTTTACTGACATCTAATGAAGTCAATTGATTATTATCACAATTCAATTCTAAAAGCTCAGTAAAATACTCAATACCCTTTAAACTCGAAATCGTTTTTGCCGGTGCATGAATATATTTGACATTCGCAATCTCCTCATCATCCAACTTTTCATCTCCATTCGAATCGAATGATGCTAAAACATAACTTCTAAAGTTCGCATCCGGAAAGTTTGTTTCATCAATTGCCAAACCACTCGATACAGGTGCAGGCGCCGCTAACATCATTGGCGCAACCTCTACCTCTTTTTCTGGTTCAAGTTCAACTTGTTCTATCACTTCTTAAGATTCAACCTCAACAACACCTTCTTCCTCAGTCGAATTCAAGACATTTTCTTCAACTATTTCTTGATCCATCACACCCTCATGAGCACCGAACTCATCCGCATAGATTGCCGTAACCGGAGTTAAAGTCAAAACCATACACAGACTAAGCCCCACACTCGTCCAACTCTTTTTCATATATTATCAACTCCTTTTCTATTCACACAGCCTACCTTTTTATTCCAGATAGCTACAAGAAACATGTATTCATTTTTGCTGCACTATTTAAAGTGGAAAATGCAGGGGTTTGATCCTGCATTTTACGGCATTAGAAGCTACCGCCACCACCACCATATGTGTCGCCACTACTACTAGTGAATGTGCTACTTCCACCACTCGAACTATCATCATCGTCAGATTTAATTCGATTTCGAGTTATTGTATGATACAAGAAGTAGTCATGAGACTCTTTCATCTTCAACGTATTTTTCTTCATATAGTTATGTGCCTTGTCTTCAAAACTAACAGAATGAAGTTGTTCACGCTTTTTACTAACCACAAAGACTGCACAAACAAAACCAACCAAAAGACTAATTGGAACGCAGTACCATGGAAGCCATTTAAACGGCATATTTCCAACATCATAAGGCTTACCATTATGTGCTTTTTCTACAAACTTTTCGCAAAGACTACCAAACGTTGTAAAAGCCTTCATGTACTTCTCCTTCTTAAAAGAAGGACCTAGCTTTTCACTAATATAACTAATTCCGGCATCCGTAAAGGCTGTAATACCATAACCATGAGTGGCCATCCAGAACTTACGAGTTTCCATGTTGACAACTAAAAGAATTCCATCTTTATTTTTACCCTGACCATACTCAAGTGCTTCATACATCGTCATCGCATAATCAAGAAGTGCCTTACCACCCGTATCTTTTGTAGTCAATATCGCAACATCTAAACCTTGATGCTTACCAATTTGAGTTAAAGTATCATTTAACTCTTTTCTTTCATCCTCAGTCAGTAAACGCGCATCATCATTCACAAATCTTAGTCCATCTTGTAATGAAGTAAGACCACTTAAAGCTTGCGCATACTCTTCAGAAAGATTAGGTGCTCTAGTAATATAGTCATCGCAAAGTCTTGCGTATGTTTCAAACGCATCCGCATATTTTCCACTACTTAAATAAGGCGCAAACTCACTACCAATCGCTTGAATCGCATCTGATGAAATAGCTGAAGTACCTTTTCCATAAGTAGACATCCACCACTTGCGAACTTCCATATTGACAACCAATAAAGCACCATCATCACCATAACCACGCTCATCATACTTCGCTTTTGCGTAGTCTTCTATGGATTGATCACCCATATCATCCGCTGTAATTACGGCAACATCTACACCTTGTCTTTCACTGATCTCAGTTAAAGTATCATTTAATTCCTGCTGTTCACTTGCAGTTAATAAGCCTGCATTATCCTCTACATATCTTAGATCTTCACTCGCAAAAACCGGGAAGCACATCATAAGTGCAAGTAGAAGAGATGAACATAAAATACTAAGTTTTTTCATATACAACCTCCTACTTTCCCCAACTCATAATCAATATTACGATATAAGCTAAAACACTTCCAAGAAGCGTAACCACTACATAGTATAAGTAAACTAGGCTCTTATTTTCTGGAAGATTCCCTACAAATTTACCCGTTTGACCATTCATCGCAAAACTGTAGTTTTCACCCCTCCACTTCGTATTTAAGATCCACACTGGATACAACGCATATTTTGCCGTACCATTTTGAATCTGAACTGCACTATCCTCACAAGTAACCGTGTCATACTTACCGCAATTGGTCATAAACGCATCTTCCGTAGACTTCTTTACACGTGTATTGGCACGCTCAATACTTGAATCGGCATCCACATCATATTTATCAGCTAAAAAACCTGCTAAATAAGCCGTCTGAAAATCCACCGCATCTTTTAAGTCATAAGGCTCAATAGACTCCATCATATCATCTGGCATCTTGCTCGAACCATCTACCGGAATGTTTTCAAATCTTACATGTCCTTTACGATATAAACGATAGTATTTGGTTTCCGTATAATCATATTCTGAGTCCGACCACATATTAACCTTTGTCGCATTATAACGAACCTCACCATCGGCATCCGCATCAAACAACCAGAAAGGCACATATACACCTTTGATTTCTTCAATATGATTTTCGGATTTGAATTCTTTAGGCAATAAAGTCTTACCCTTATAGTGCTGTTTCAGCCCTTCCTTAGCCGCCTTTTTATCCAATTTAAACGGAATCACTAAATCCGGCTTTAAGATACCACCCAATTTTTCCTTTACGACAATCGGACTTCCACAAAACGGACAAGATGCAGCCGCCATATTTTCATCCGCAACAATTTCACCACCACACGAATTACAAACATATGTCAATAATCCATCAGTTTCATTTTCAGCCCACTCTTGACCTGGCTTCACATCCCACTCAAATTGATCTTCTTCCTCAATCTTTACAGAATCATATTGCTGAAGTGTTTCCAGAGAAAATTCTGTATCACAATAAGGACACTTCATTTTCTGAAGTTTTGTATCAAACGAAATGGAACCATTACAACAAGGACATTTAAACTCTTGTAAAGCACTCATAATTAAAACCCTCTACTTTTCTATGTCATTATCATCAAATGGGTCACCACATTCCGGACAGAATTTAGGTGGATGATGCGGATCCTCAGGTTGCCAACCACACTTATCACAACGATACAATGGTTCATGTGCCGGCTTTTTTGCACCACACTCTGTGCAGAATTTACCCTTATTTACAGTACCACAAGTCGGACAAGCCCAACCCTCAACGCTAGGCTTAGGCGTTCCACACTCCGGACAGAACTTACCACTTGCGACATGTCCACAAGTTGGACAAGTCCAGCCATCTGCCTTTACCTCAGGCGTAGGTGCAGGATCCGGTGTTGGAGCTGGTTGAGCAGCAGCACCCGCCGCATATAAGTTTTGCGCATTAATACCACCCTGATTCATGGCCATACCCATACCCATAAATCCAGTCATTGCACCAGACGCATTATTGGCAGCATCCTTCATAGCTGTAGCCTGGGCACCAACCAAACGACTTGCCGCAACCGTTTGATTCATCGTCATCGCATTTTCTTCCCACTCTGTGATCTTCTTTTCTTGATCCTCAGGAATACTCAAAGAGTTAATATTGAAAGATACAACTTCCAAGCCACGCTTAGCACGCCAAATATCACTCAACTCATCATTTAAAGCTGCCGCAACATCCATTGTGTGAGCTGGAATCTCATAATACATCACACGATCCGCACTCAATTTTGCCAAAGCAGGCTGTAAAGCCGTCATCAATTCACCTTTTAACTTGCCCTCAATGGTTTCAGACTCAAAATCCTCTGCCACATTTCCACAAACATTCGTATAGAATAAGATTGGATCGGCCACACGATATGTAAAGTTACCGTTACAACGCAATTTCACAGACAATTTGAAGCCCAATTCTTCATTCACAACCACTCTAAATGGAATTGGAGTCGCCGTTCCATAAAGAACCTCGCCCATTTCTTTTGTGTTCACATAATACACTCTTTGATCCTTAGCCGTATCTCCACCAAAAGTGAAACGCTTAGCCATTGTTGAGAAAGAATCCTTAATACTCTGACCTAAACTTCCCGCAAAGATGGAAGGTTCACTTGAAGAATCATACACAAATTCTCCTGGCGTTGCACAAAGCTCAACAACACGACCCTGATCAACAATCAACATACATTGACCATCCGCAACCGCAATCACACTACCATTTGAAATGATATTGTCACTTCCTTTATTACTCGACTTTTTACCCGTCCTTTTAGAACCCTTACGAACCAATACATCCTGCTCTAATGCATCACAATAAAAGTACTCCTTCCATTGATCGCCAAAAACAGAACCAACAGCTCCAGCACCTGCTTTAATTAATCCCATATTATTTACCTACCATTCTTCTATTGTTTTTACTTGTATTTCTTTTACAATCGCTCTTACTAAAGAATCAAATTCATTCGATTTACTCAGAATTTCGATTCTCAATACACCACTTGATATATCTGGACAGTCCACAAGATATGTACGTTTTATATAATTACCATCCTGTTCCTCATATATACATGTCTTATAAGCAAGTATCTCTAAATCTTTATAATCTAGATTTTCAAACTCAACACGAACCACTTCATCATAAGACATCGCATTGTTTCGAATATAAGGAATAGTATCCACAAACACTAAAATATCCGTATTCTGACCAAAAATGCGATACATTACCCCTGAAGCAACAACTTTACTTTTATACGTAACACGCTCATCATTCACACGAAAATAAGCATCTATATTAGGTAGAGTGAATGTACAAGCTAAGCTCTGCACATTCAACTCTTTTCTTTTGCCATACTCACGATTCTGATTAGACATCAAGTACAAACCTCCTGTCATTTAAATCGTGTCTTATTCATACAAGTTCAATTATTCAACATCTAAAAGTTCAACAACTTTGAACTCTTTAATAATCGCTTCTGCAAGTTCATCGGAAATATCTTTATCATCATATTCACAGACTTCAATACAAACGATTCCATTTGGAAGATCTGGATGTTCAATATAGTATTCTTTCTTTAAATTATCCTCATCCGATAAATCTGCAACTAAAGCTCTATAGCCACCGACTTTTGTCTCTGTATATTCAGCTTCCCCATTCAAATCTTTTGTCGCAAGTTCCTCAATAGTATATCCATCACTCCATTCTGCGAATGCATCGTCTCCTACATATACTAGAAGAGCCGGAAGATAATCATCACGAACTTCATATTTTATGCTTCCAAGTGATAATTCCGTATTGTAAACAGGCTTTTCTAAACCCTTCACCAAATAGAAAGAATCCAAGTTTGGCAATTTAAAATTACAAGCTAGACCCTCCGTTTCATACTCTTTTCGATCCGCAAACTTCT
>ENA-OPWH01002286-OPWH01002286.1-human-gut-metagenome-genome-assembly--contig:-NODE-2286-length-10648-cov-2.093458_pt1 | contig 10648 bp, 9 predicted proteins | sample MGYA00241506_ERZ502004 | MGnify/ENA primary metagenome ERZ502004 (study PRJEB25962, sample SAMEA2043049) | human gut metagenome | biome: human gut; feature: human-associated habitat; material: faeces... | reverse complement strand
CTTACCGTCGGGGCTTTCTAGTCCCAGTACCTTATGTCCGCAGGCTTCCACCGCACCGGTCTCATGGACATTGATATGTCCCGTGACAGCGCAGAGCACGCCCTGGTGCCTGCGAAGTGCCGCATTGATCACGGTGACATTGGTCTGTGTCCCACCTACCAGGAAATGAACTGCCAGGCTGTCATCCCCACAGGCCTTACGGATCTTCTTGCGCGCCTCTTCACAGTATTTGTCCTCGCTGTAACCCGGTGTCTGCTCCATATTGGTCTGCACCAGGCGCTCCAGCACCTTCGGATGCGCTCCCTCGTTATAGTCACACTGGAATAAAATCTTATCGCTCATTTTTTTATTGACACCGCCGTGACAGTGTATTTCCTCCAACGTTATTTATATTTTAGCTTTTTCAATTTGCTAACTCTTTACATTTTTCGATCGTTTCTATCTTATTTGCTTCTCTGGACTTCCTGTTACTCAAATTCAGTCAGTCCTTCGTCTCCAGAACCCTTACCAGATATTCCCATACTCTCTTCGTGGAAGATATGCTTAAGGTCTCCTCGGTCGTATGAATGTCCTTCATATCCGGTCCCATGGACACACAATCAAGGTCTTGGATCTTGCTGCCTAACAGTCCGCACTCCAGTCCTGCATGGATAGCCTCCACCTTGGGCTCAGTGCCGTACATTTCCGCATACAGCTTCACCATTTTTTCCCGCAGTGGAGAATGCACACGATATTTCCAACCGGGATAATCTCCGGTCACCACGTAATCGCCGCCTGTCAGTTCCACCAGTGCAGAAAGCTTTGCGATCAGGTTATCTTTCTCACTTTCCACGCTACTTCTGACAGAATACTCTGCCCGTAAAACTTCCACATCTGCTTTCAGGATACCCAGATTCAGGGAAGTCTGTACCAGCCCCGGCATATCTGCGCTCATCGCCTGTACGCCGTTGGGAGTCGCCTGCAAAAAGGCTGCCACACGTTTTGTAGCTTCCGGCGCAGCACAGGTGATTGTCTCTGCAGTGTCTGCTAACCTTTTTGCGGTTACCTTTACGTCCGGATCCTTGGTGGCAAGTTCGTCACCCAGTTCTGCTGCCAAAGCTGCCACCTGCTGCTCTAAGCTTTCCGCATCTTTTTCCTCTACTACGACGACTGCTTTTGTCTGTCTGGGGATGGCATTGTCTGCCAGTCCTCCGTCCGCAGATACCAGTCCTACAGGCATTTTCTCAGACAGCTTCCACAGAAGTCTTCCCAGGATACAATTGGAATTGCCTCTTTCCTTGTGGATCTCTCCGCCGGAATGTCCCCCTAAGAGACCGGAGACTTCCACCTCATAGCGCACGCCCGTAAGCTCCTGTTTTTTCATCGGGAAACGGCAGTTCACTCTGGCACCGCCGGCACAGCTGGTCAGGAAAATGCCTTCATCCTCGGAATCCAGATTGATCATCGTCCGGCCTTTCAGTTCGGACAGGTCGATGACATCCGCGCCCAGCATCCCGATCTCCTCGTCCACGGTGATGATGACCTCCAGCGGCGGATGGGGAATGGTGTCGTCCGCCAGCAGCGCCAGAGCGTAGGCAACGGCAATGCCGTCGTCGCCGCCGAGGGTGGTGCCTTTGGCGAACACAAACTTATCGTCATGAGTGACATCCAGCCCCTCCTTCTCCATGTCCAGAGGGCAGTCCATGTCCTTTTCGCACACCATATCCATGTGCCCCTGTAAAATCACCGGGGCATGATCCTCCATGCCGCAGGTGCCGTTTCCAAAGAGGATCACGTTGTTTGCCGCGTCCTGAATGTACCGCAAGCCATGCTCTTTGGCAAAATCCACCAGATAATCGGATATTTTCTTCGTATTCCGGGAACCATGGGGAATGGCGCAGATTTCCTCAAAATAATGAAAAACCGCGGCAGGCTCCAGACCCGCCAATCGTTTCGTTTCCATACAGACACTCCTTTTCATTGGAATAACTTCTCACCCTTATTCTACCACAGGCACCATCAAAAGTCTATCGCAATCTCTCACCAGAAAACAGCAAAGACTACGGAAAAATCCGTAGCCTTGCACATTTTACCCATCCAAAAGGAACTTCTTAAGCTTCTGCAAATCGTTATTGAGAAGCAAGTCCTCGTTAATGTCCATTGTTTCCAGCAGCTTCCGCGCCAACTCGAAGTTGCCCACCGCGCTGGGGTCGTGGGCGTCCGTATCCACCACGACGAAAACGCCCCGCTCCATGCACAGAGGGATCATTTTCCGGTAGTTTTCCACGCAGTTTAGCCGGGATTTGGGCTTTCTCAGGGAGCTGCTGTTCAGCTCCAGCGCAACACCGAATTCCTTTGCGCCCTCCACCAGTGCCGGGTAGTCCATGGGGTACTGGTCGGTATCCGGGTGGGAAATGATTTTCACCTTTGGGTTTTCCATGCACCGAATCACGTTGTCCGTATTTTTTACAGCCCCCGCATCCTCGTAGCACAGCCCATGGATTCCGGCAATGGCGTAGTCCAGATAGTTCAGGTGCCGCTGATCCAGCGACAGCTCACCGCCGTTCAGAACATTGACCTCGCTGCCGTAGAGCATCTCCACGCCGTACAGCTCCCTCGGGGCATCGCAGAGGTTCCGGAAGTAAATCGGGTCAACCGTCCCGGGAATGCCGGGGGCGTGTTCCGTGACGCCGATCAGGCTGAGTCCCCGCCGGGACGCCTCCGCCGCCAGCTCCCGGATGGTGCCGAAGGCGTGGCCGCTGAGAATCGAATGCATATGTACGTCCGCAACAAATGGTTTCAAAATCGTCCTTCCCCTCCAATACTATACAGAAAGGCCACGGAAGCATCTGCCGTGGCCTTTCATCATTTCGCATTACATGAAGCTCAGCACCAGGGTCAGCAGAACCCAGACAATGGCGATCCACTTGGTGGACACGGCCAGCGTATGATCCAGGCCGCCCTTCTTATTCTTACTCAGATAAGATTCGGAAGCGCCGGAAATCGCAGCGGACAGACCAGCCTCCTTGCCGGACTGCATCAACACGACCACGATCAGCGCAACGCTGCACAGAGCCTCCAAAACAATCAGAATCGTCTCCAGAACACCCATTACAAAAACCTCCCTCCGCCAGATTCGCGGACTCAAATAGTAAACGGTTCGTCAAAAAACGCGAACCTTCCGATAGCCCGAATAGTATAGCATATGTTTTTCCAAATTTCAAGGGCAAATCCCGAAAAACTCGGAAAGTTCACGGACTTTTTATTTCTGCACCCAGCTGCCGGTGGCGAGGCAGTTCAGGTAGCTTTCGATGAAGGGATCCAGCGCGCCGTCCATGACCGCGTTTACGTTGGAGGTCTCGCAGCCGGTACGGGTGTCCTTGACCAGCGTGTAGGGCATGAACACGTAGTTTCTGATCTGGCTGCCCCACTCGATCTTCTGCTGAACACCCTTGATGTCGGAAATTTTGTCCAGATGCTCCCGCTCCTTGATCTCCACCAGCTTGCTGCGCAGCATCCGAAGGCAGGTCTCCTTGTTCTGGAACTGGCTGCGCTCGGTCTGGCAGGAAACCACAATGCCGGTGGCCCTGTGGATCAGACGGACGGCGGAAGAGGTCTTGTTGATGTGCTGGCCGCCCGCGCCGGAGGAACGGTAGACCTGCATCTCATAATCCTCAGGGCGAATTTCCACGTCCTGACTGTCGTTTTCGATATCCGGGATGACTTCGACGGCGGCAAAGGAGGTCTGACGACGGGCGTTGGCGTCAAAGGGCGATACCCGCACCAGACGGTGAACGCCGTTCTCCCCCTTCAGGAAGCCGTAGGCGTTCTCGCCCTCGATCATAATGGAAGCGGATTTCAGGCCGGCCTCGTCGCCCTCCTGATAGTCCATGATCTTGTAGGTGAAGCCGTGACGCTCCGCCCAGCGGGTATACATCCGGTAGAGCATCTGACACCAGTCCTGGGCTTCGGTACCGCCAGCGCCTGCCTGAAAGCTCATCATGGCGTTGTTCTTGTCGTAGTGGCCGGTGAGCAGGGTTTCCAGACGGCAGGTCTCCATATCCTCTGTCAGCGCGGCAAAGCCGGTTTTCAGCTCCTCCAGCATGGAATCGTCGTCTTCTTCCTCCGCCATCTCGCAGATGGTCATCAAATCGTCCCAGTTCGACAGCATTTTTTCATAATGTTCGATCTTGCTCTCGGTCTGGCGGGTCTTGACAACGATCTTCTGGCTCTTCTCCGGGTCGTCCCAGAAACCGGGGGCTTCCTGCATGGCGTGCAGACGCTCCAGCTCATTGCGCATCCCCTCCAGATTCAGGGAATCCGCCAGTCCGTCCAGTGCGGGGCGGCAGTCGTTCAGCTTCTGCTTATATGCGTCAAATTCAATATTCATCACAAATCTCTCATTTCGTTGGGATATAGGGTACATTTATGAATCCACGTTACTTCTCTGGTAATTCTATCATTGAATCCGCAAAAAATCAAGACGAGGTTGAAACTATAAATTGGCCCCTTCTCCCCTGTTTTACGATATCCTTCCGGCCATTTTATTATTCACAGACCGCAGCCATATCAAACGGAGAAACATTTTTCCGCCGCACATAAAATCGTGTCGGAGCTGTTCGCTCCGACACGATTTTATTACCGGAATACCAGCCAGATCAGTCCCGCGAAAATCAACAGGGCAATGACGGCGGGAAGGAACAGGTTCAGAAACGCTGCCAGCAGCATAGCTGGCACATCGCCCTTCTCCTTGGGTTCCTTTTGCAGCTCCGCTTCCTTTTCCGGGTCAAGGTTTTTCTTTTTCAGCATTATCTCTGGTTGGTGATGGTTTTGATGTCGAACAGATAATTGCCGTTCTCATCGATCTTCTGCTGGTCGGCGAAGTGACACGCCACAAAGTGGCCGGGTTTCACTTCCTTCAGCTCCGGCGGCACACGCTTGCACTTGTCGCAGGCCATGTAGCACCGGGTGTGGAACTTACAGCCGGACGGGGGCTTGATGGGGCTGGGGATGTTGCCCTCCAGAATGATCCGCTCCTTGGTCAGGCTGTCGGGGTCCGTCGTGGGGATGGAGGACAGCAGCGCCACGGTGTAGGGATGCCGGGGGTCGGCGAACAGCTCGTCGGTCGCGGCGATCTCCACCATATTGCCCAGATACATAACGCCGATCCGGTCGGAAATGTAGCGAACGACGGACAGATTGTGGGAAATGAACAGGTAGGTCAGGCCGTCTTTCTCTTTCAGCTCCTGCAGCAGGTTGATGATCTGGGACTGAATGGACACGTCCAGAGCGGACACGCACTCATCGCACACCACAAACTTGGGCTTCACAGCAAGAGAACGGGCGATGCAGATACGCTGCCGCTGACCGCCGGAGAACTGGTGGGGATAGCGGTTGTACATATAGTTCTGCAGGCCGCACTTGTTCATCGTCTCGAACACGTAGGGCTTCATTCTCTTGGAGCCGCGCTTGAAGAACTTGTGGGTGATCAGACCTTCCTCGATGATCTGACCCACGGTCATCCGGGGGTTCAGGGAGGAATATGGGTCCTGGAAGATGATCTGCAGATCCTTCCGCAGGAGACGCATTTCCTTGTATTTCAGGCGCTTCAGGTCTACGCCGTCATCCAGCATGGCCTCGTACTTCTGGAACTCCGGGTCGTCGGCATACTTGGCGCGCTCGGCGGCAAGCACCTTCTCCGCTTCCTCGGTGGCGGCCACGGCAGCCTTGTGGAGATTTTCCAGCTCGTTGATCTTTGCCTGATGGTTCTTGATCTTCTTCTCGCAGGAAGCGGCCTTCTTGGGCTCGTCCTCGGCGACGCCCTCCAGCATTTCGATCTCCATATGATGCTCGTCGATCTGGCTCTGCAGAGCGGCAGCGCGGAAAGCATGGCGATACCGGTTCAGCAGCAGTCCCGCACCCTTGGCAGTATCCTTCACCATGAAGCCGCCCAGAATCTTGGCAGCGTAATCAAGTGCGGTCTTGGCGTCGCAGGCAGCCAGATTCTTATCCTGAATGTCAAAGAAAGTCGCCTTGTCGCCCAGCGCGTCGCACTTCTTGGCCATTTCCTCAGCATGGGCAACGGCCTTGTGGTAATTCGACACGTACTTTTCGGCATTTTTCAAGGTGTCCAGCACATACTCCGGCGCGACGGTATCCAGCGTCCGTCCGTAGTACATCGTGCTGCCGGCAGTCTGTTCGTACAGCTGCAGGAGCACACGGCCCAGAGTAGACTTGCCGCAGCCGGACTCGCCGACAAGACCCAGCGTCTCGCCCTTGTAGATGTCAAGGGTGATGTCCTCATTTGCCCGGACATACATCTGCTTGGCGAAGAAAGAAGACTTGGCGACAGGGAAATACTTTTTCAGATTAGTAATGGACAACAATTTTTCCATGTTCAGCACTTCTCCTTTCTTCTTTGTCGGGGTAGAAGCAGCGGACGTACTGTCCCTCTGCCACCTGCTTCAGCTCAGGCTCCGCGTCGATGCACTTCTGGGTGCAGTATTTGCACCGGGGCGCGAACTTGCAGCCCTTGGGCAGGTCCAGCGGATGGGGCACGGCGCCGGGGATGGGGTCCAGCTTCTTCCGGTCATCGTTCAGCCGGGGGATGGAATACATCAGTCCCTCCGTGTAGGGGTGGGACTTTTCACAGTTGGTGAAGATCACCCGCGCGGGCGCCTGCTCCACCACCTGACCACAGTACATGACCACCACGTCGTCCGCCATTTCATTGATAACGCCCAAATCGTGGGTGATGAACATGATGGCGGTGCCGTTTTCCTTCTGCAGATCGTTCATCAGCCGCAGAATCTGCGCCTGAATGGTCACGTCCAGAGCGGTGGTCGGCTCGTCGGCGATCAGAATGTCGGGCTTACAGGCAAGGGCCATGGCGATCATGACGCGCTGCCGCATACCGCCGGACAGCTGGTGGGGATACTGCTTGGCAACTGCCTCAGGGTTAGGGATCTGCACCGCTTTCAGCATCTCGATGCACTTGGCGGCGGCTTCCTTCTTGCTCATGCCCTGATGGATGATGAACGGCTCGGACAGCTGCTTCTTCACGCTGAACACCGGGTTCAGGCTGGTCATGGGTTCCTGAAAAATAACGGAAATTCGGTTGCCCCGGATGTGGTACATCTGCTCGGTGGTGACCTTGGAGAGATCCTGTCCGTCAAAGGTGACGGTGCCGCCGGCGATATAGCCGTTGGCATCCAGCAGCCGCAGCACGCTCATAGCGGAGACGGACTTACCGGAACCGGACTCACCCACGATACCCAGCGTCTTACCGGGGTAAATGGAATAGGAAACATCGTTTACAGCCTTGACAATGCCGTTTCGGGTTTTGAAAAAGGTCTTGAGGTTCTTGACCTCCAGCAGAGGCTTATTCATGTCTGCCATTATTTATCCACCTCCGATTTGGGATCGAGCACTTCCCGCAGGGTATCGCCGATGATGTTGATGCAGATGACGACGATGGAAAGGAACAGTGCGGGGAATACCCAGCGCCACCAGTAGGACTGAATGACCAGCGCGTTCCGGGAGCCGTCAAGCATGTTGCCCCAAGTCGGGCGGGGCAGCTGGACGCCAAAGCCCAGATAGGACAGGCTGGATTCGGTCAGCATACAGCCGGCAAAGTCCAGCGTCACGGAGACCAGAATGACGGAGATCACGTTGGGAAGAATGTGCTTGAAGGCGATCCTGCCCTCCTTGACGCCCATGGAGCGGGCGGCGGTAACGAATTCCTTTTCCCGCTCGGCCAGAATCTGACCACGGATCAGCTTGGCAAGTCCCGTCCAGCTGAGCAGACCCAGAATCAGCATGATGATGAAGATTCGGGTATTTTCATGCAGGTCGGAGGATTGCAGGATAGCGGACAGAACCAGCGCGAAAGGCAGAAACGGAATTGCGCCAACGATCTCGGTGACACGCATCAGCAGGATGTCCACCCAGCCGCCGAAGTAGCCGGAGATACAGCCCACGATGATACCGATGATGGTGGAGACGATAACGGCGACCGCACCGATGGTCATGGTCATCTTGCCGCCGTTCATGAGCCGGTTGAACACGTCACGACCCATATCGTCGGTGCCGAAGACATAACCCTTCAGACCCCACGCCTCGACGAACTTGCCGTCTTTGAAGGCGTAATTCTGGAAGCCGCTGGAGAACACGGTGTCCACCGCGCCCGCTTCCTGCAGATCCGCGGGAACCTCACACTGCTTCCGGAAGTTCTGACCCCATGCGTACACTCTGCCCTGCTCGGTGACAAGGGTAAAGTGCCGGGTGCCGCCGGACACGTGCTTGATGGTGTCGCCCTCGGGAATCACGGGGGTAGCTTCCTTCATACCGGCGACGATCAGCTCGCCGTCGTCGGTGACAAGGGCAATGGCACCGCCGGTGGCCGCAATGTCCACGATCTTCCGGTTGCCGATATACTCAAAGATGTCAACGACCTTATTCTGGCCGTTCTCATCCTGAATGGTGATGGTGTTGAACTTGGAGCTCTTACCGGGGACGAAGTTGCCGTCCTCGTCGATGCCGTACAGGCCGTCGTTGGTGAAGGCCAGCTTCACCAGCTTGCTCTCCTTCTTGCCGTGCTTGATGACGGAGGAAAGGTTCGTGGCGTTCAGGCCGTCGTTGCCCCATGCGTAGATGGTGCCGTCCTCCATGAGGATAGCTGTGACCTGATTGCCCGCGACCAGCTGGCGAACCTGAGAAGCGTCGATGGTGTTGTCGCCCATCAGCTCCTCGGGCTGCTTCCGGGCGGAGGCGATCATGGAGCCGTCCCAACCGTACTGGCCGTTGTCGTAAGCGCCCCACGCGTAGACATGACCGTCCTCGGAAATGGCGACGGCGTGGTCAGTACCTGCTGCCGCGTGGACGATCTTGGCATTCTTCACCTCGTCCGGGATGTTCAGGGGGTTCAGCTTGGGGTCCTTGGTGTGGGTGTAGTAGCCCCAAGTATACATGTTGCCGTCGGTGCTGACACCGATGGTGAAGGTTCCGCGGGAGGAAATGTCCACCGCGCCGTCCTTCATATCGTCGGGCAGCTTCATCAGGCTCATGGTGGGTCTGACGTTCACGTGGAGCATCTCACTGCCGGTCTCCGTCAGGTCAACAGGCGCAAAGATGGGTCCGATAAACACGAACAGGAACATGCCGACGAGGATCGCCAGCGCAATGACCGCCAGCGGATTCCGGAAGAAACGCTTGACCGCCAGCTTTCCGGGACTGTCATAGCGCTCGTCCGCAAGGGTGTACTCCTTGGAAGCGCCAAAAAACATCCGCTTCAGCCAGCGCCATGGGGCAAAGCCCTTGGAGGAAGTATTCTGTTTGCTCATTGTTCCTTCCTCCTTTACTTGTTGACCCGGACACGGGGGTCAGCGATGCCGTAGGCAATATCAATTACCAGATTGCCCAACAGGGAAATGATAACATAGAACATCTGCAGCAGCAGCACGACCTCAAAGTCCTTGTCGTTCAGGGAGGCAATGTAGAGCTTGCCCACGCCGTTCAGGCCGAAGATATTTTCCACGACCACGGAGCCGGAGAAAATGCCGATGAACCAGCCGATGACCAGCGTAATAATGGGGATCAGAGCGTTCCGGAAAGCGTGGGAATAAATGACGGTCTTTTCCTTCAGGCCCTTGGCTCTCGCGGTACGGATGCAGTCGAGGCTCAGCGCCTCACTCATGGACGCGCGGACATAACGGGTCATGCCGCCCAAAGACGTGAAGGTCATGACGATCAGCGGCAGGGCCATGTAATACAGCTCGTCCAGGAATTTCTTCATGCCGGTGTAATCGGAACCGGGCGTTTTCATGCCCGACACCGGGAACCAGCCGAGAATAATGGCGAACAGCCAGATAAACACGATGGACGTGATGAATACAGGTATCGAGTAACCGACAATCGTACCCACCTGCACCGCCGTGTCCCGCTTGCTGCCCCGATGGACAGCGCAGAAGATACCAAGGGGAATGGTTATGCCAAGGCCAAGAATGGTGGCAAATATATTGATAAAGATGGTGTTCTTCATCGGCGCTTTCAGAACGTCATACGCAGGGCGGGAATACTTATAGCTCCAGCCGAAGTCTCCCTGCAGGATGCCCTGATACTTGCCGTTGATGGGAGCAACGCCCACCCAGCCAAGATAACGAATGAACACATTCTGATCCGTACCCAACTCATGGCGCTTCTCTGCCAGCTTCTTCTCGTAGAGCTCGCCTGCGTTGGGGTTGTTCTTCAGACTGGCCTTGTAGGAATCCACTTCTACCACCGCGCGGTCGTAGGGGATCATGGTGTACACAAGGAACATCAGAAGTGAGAGAATCAGTGCAACAACGACCATGTAGCCAAGTCGTTTAGCGATGTATTTTCCCATGGTATACTCCCTTTCTTAAGGCAGCGATCCAGACAGGGAAACGGAATCCCCCCGTGCCGGGCTGCCGCCTGACGTATTCATATATTCTACCCTAAAAATGCAAACAAAGCAAGTGTAGAAAACGGTCTCTGGGTCGAAAAATGAAATTTTTTACCTAAGAGGCCGCAAAAATTCAGGAAGGTAGCCGTGACCGCGCCCGGGAGGGCAAATCAGCGGCCATCTCCGCCGGTCGCAAGTTCCTGAAAAAAGGAATCAGAGCAGGCGCGTCCACCCTCTCCCCTCCCC
>ENA-OPWH01002278-OPWH01002278.1-human-gut-metagenome-genome-assembly--contig:-NODE-2278-length-10680-cov-1.660329_pt1 | contig 10680 bp, 6 predicted proteins | sample MGYA00241506_ERZ502004 | MGnify/ENA primary metagenome ERZ502004 (study PRJEB25962, sample SAMEA2043049) | human gut metagenome | biome: human gut; feature: human-associated habitat; material: faeces... | reverse complement strand
CCTCGGGAGCTATTTGAGAAATTCCTCGGATAAAATCAGAATCAATCGAAACGATCGGGAATGTCTGACTAACTTGTCAGTGGAATGTGCGGGTTCATCTTTGCGTATGCTATCTCTTGATTTTGTATTACCTTTGTAGCACGAGGGTGTGTTGCCCCCTTGCGGGGTGGCTCGTACTCCTTAGTCAAGTATCACCTTAGATAGTAATCATAAGTATATGAAAAGTTTCAATCCTATAGGTAGTCTGATAGTCCTCGTCGGGGCTCTCATACTCATCATACCCGCTCTGCTGGATAAGGGGGGGAATGTGTTCAATCTCATCGGTTGTATCGTGATGATTGCGGGATTTCTCCTACACATCTTCCTCAATAAGCGGATTACGACTATCAAGGAGTAACTTATCCCTCAGTGCCTGACTTGGCGCGGACTCCTGATCTAGTATACAGCCCCATGGCTATCGTTGAGGGCTTGCCTTGCTCATACGTAAGACAAGTCTCTCTCGTTCGTATATAAGGTCACCCCTAGTCCACCCTTCCTGCTCGGTCTATGTACTACAACAAAGCGATCCTGATAGGCTTCGTAGGTGCAGACCCCAACGTACACTATTCGCGTCGGGGTAGCTGTCAAGCATCGCTACGCCTAGCGACCTCTGTACCAGGCTACACGAGGCGTGATGGCACGCAGATACCTGACCGCACGGAGTGGCACACGGTGGTAATCTTTGGTACGCTGGCACAGTTTGTCGAGCGTTGGGTACGCAAGGGGTCTCATCTACTCGTGGAGGGTGAGATACGCTACAACAGCTACACAGATCGCCAGGGACAGGCGCAGGCACGTACAGAGATCTGGGCGGACAAGGTCACCTTTGTGGATCGTCCCAAGCAGAGCGCCAATAGGGAGCGAGACGTGACTCGTCAGGCTACCGAGGAGGCTGACCCCAGTGGAAGTAGCTCACAAGGACAACAGCATAAGTCACAACAGTAGCAGCAATGGGTGATGCCTTCTTATTAAGTCTTTTCGGGGGAGTTGTGTACAGCAGTCCAATCGTTTGGATCGATGCTATACCGCTCCTGATCATCCTTGTCTTACTGCTTTGCTCCGCTTTTATGTCGAGTAATGAAGTGGCTTTCTTTTCGCTCAACCCGCAAGAGGTACAGCAGATCAAAGAGCAGGAGCACCCGAACGACCCACGACTACTCCGACTCTTATCGCACTCGGAGCAGCTACTAGCCACCATTCTGATCGGCAATAATGCGGTCAACGTGGCGATCACGATCCTCTGTGCGTGGTTTGTAGGGGAGCATTGGGACTTCTCGGCCAATCCGGCTGCCGGCTTCATCATTCAGACGGTCCTCATCACCTTCTTGCTCTTACTCTTTGGCGAGATCATCCCTAAGATCTACGCTCAGCGCCACCCGCTCTCCTTCATACGTATGACGGCTCCTGTCGTATCTGCTCTTTACAAAGGGATCGCTTGGTGCTCCAAGGGGTTGATCAAAACCTCTAAGCTCCTCGGCTCTAATGCGAAAAAGGGGCACGAGCTCTCTGTCGATGATCTCTCGGAGGCTGTCGCGCTGACTACCGAGGGGGACAATAAGGAGACGGAGATGATCCATGAGATTGTCAAGTTTTACCACAAGACGGCCGACGAGATTATGGTACCTCGTGTCGATATGGTCGGTGTCAACTACCACTGGGCTTATCATCAGACGCTGAGCTATGCGGTCGATACGGGCTACTCACGACTGCCAGTCTATGATGGGTCGCAGGATACAATCCGAGGGGTGCTGTATGTGAAGGATCTCCTCCCTCATATGCACGAGGAGGACACTTTTCCCTGGCAAAAAATCATCCGACAAGCTTACTTCGTACCTGAGAATAAGAAGATCGATACCCTGCTGGAGGAATTACAGCAGGAGCGTATCCATATGGCGATCGTAATTGATGAGTTTGGCGGTACCTCGGGACTGATCACGCTGGAGGACATCCTCGAGGAGATCGTCGGGGAAATCGTCGATGAGTATGACGATGAGGATCCACCCTACGTACGTCTTGCCGATGGAGTCTATCTGATCGATGGGGGAATGTCGCTGATAGATCTTTGCAAGCTGCTCGATGTAGAGCCTGAGTACTTTGCACCGCACTACGAGGAGGTCGACACAGTCGGAGGATTATTCCTTGAGGTGTTACAGGAGATCCCTCAGGTGGGTCAGCAGATAACAATATCGGACATTGACTTCATCGTGACACGTATGGAACGCCACCGTATCATGCAACTCAAGATGCGTCTGCATCCCAAGGAGCAGTCCGATACTCAGTCCGATAGTCAGACTGAGACTCAGGCGTGACCTACTCACAGCTAGACCTGCCACTAGGGGGGACACTTTACATCGCTGAGCTGCCATCTGATGTCGCACCCAGCCTATCTACCTACCGCTCGCTAACGCGCCAGCTACTCGACGAGGTCGTACCCAAAGGTACGCTCTGGCAGCTAAAGCACCACCCCTCTGGTGCGCCCTACCTTATCTCGCCTGATCATGACTATAGTATCTCCATATCCCACAGCGGTAGCTATGTGGCTCTAGCCATCTGCGAGGGGCAGTACGGTATCGGCGTAGATCTACAGATCGCCAGTGATAAGTTGGCACGTATAGCTCCGAGGTTTATGTCTCCGATGGAGCTGACCCACTATGAACATCTTGTGGCAAGCGAAGAGCTACTCAAAGCACGCGAATGGCTCTACACGGTATGGGGGCTCAAAGAGGCTGCCTACAAAGCCTACCCGCTCCATGTCGAGCGTGACCTCGCGACCAACTACATTGTCTCTCCACCCGAAGCAAGTGTCTCTAGTGAGCTCTATAGTGACGAAGGAAATGGCCCAATTGTCCGTTACACCGTCTATGCTGACGAAGGGGACGACCGCCCTACCCTCCTCTCAGGCTACCTCCTCCGTAGCATCGCGACTGCGCCGTACCACCTCACCTACGTTCAGGCGGAGCAAGCGGAGTAGCCCAGTGTAGGAACGCTCGAAAGTGTCGAGTCGGAGAGCGTCCGTTGTGTCAATGCGAGACGAGTATTGATGCTGAGGTGTTGACTCTGTAACCCCAAACGGGGACGGACGCCCTCCGACTCGGCACTAGCTATGCGTCCGTACAGTTTTTTTTTTGCCTCATCGGGTTACCCAATTTGCGGAATCTAGGAGAAGAGATTGCCATCCGACAATAAGTAAGGAGCGTGATAAGGATCTCTGTCCTTACCACGCTCCTATCTATAGATTATGGGTGCGCGCCTAGTCTGTTGGGTCGCGCTAGACCCATGATGAGACCGTATGTCCTATGACGCTATGGTCTCGTGAAGTGACTTTACTTGGTGATGTACTGTGTAAAGGTACCCGCTGCCGTCTGCATCACGACAACGTACTGACCAGCAGACAGTGTAGAGAGATCTACGACGCGTCCTGGCTGATCGATCTGCATCACGTTAGTACCATCGACGGTTAGGATGCGGAGCGTCAGCACCTCAGCACTGTTCTCCACATAGAGCTGGGACGTAGCGTCAAGCTGCGTAGGATAAGCGACAGGCTCGAGACCACGCTCTACCTCGCTGACACCTACAGGAGCATAAGCACCGCCATTCTCGTAGACGACCTCTACAGTGTAGCTGTCGGTCGTATTGCCCGTAGCATCTTGATACTCATTGGCGGTGATACCCTCAGCGATGACCTTACCATTCTTGAGGAGCTTGTAGCTCTTGACCTTGGGGAATGGTACGGGTACCTTACCCTTGGCAAAGCAAGTGAAGTCGTTGTGCTTCTCTACGTTCTCAGAGGGAGCGAAGACGAAGCGCATAGCGTGATACTCCTCAGGTACTGTGGAGCCCTTGTACTTGCACTCAGGGTATGGCACAGCCCTTTGACCAGAAAGCAGGAAGGCGTCCACGTAAGGACGTAAAGCGTCGTTGGTATTCTTGACACAGACGACACCTGCAGCATTGTCATTGTTGGTGATACCATAGCCGATGAAGAGATCATTCATAGGATTGATCCTGAAAGGCTTGTCTAGAACTACGGTAACCCACTCACCGGGCTTCCAGTCTTGTGGCACGTTGAACATCTGCTCATACGTAATACCAGCAACACCGCCCACCTTGTCATTACGCTCAGTACCATTACGCACGATGATCGTGTAGCGCTGAGCATCCTTATTGTCAGGGACATTGATCAGTGAGTCAGGAACCAGACGTACGGCATAGAGCGTAGGAGTAGCCTCACCAACAAAGCGATCACTAGCGACACGAACCGTCAGATTGTAGCGGTTTGGCGTAGTGTAACGACCTTTTAGCTCAGCTTTAGGATGCTTGTAAGATATGAACTCCATCTTGTCGGGATAACCGAAGAGAGAGACCTCCTGTAGGTTAGCGGGATCATGCCAAGAGACGAGGACACCCTTGCTGCTAGCCTTAGCGGTAGCAGGCATCGTGTGTACAGCATTGCCCCAGTAAGCGCCCTGCTCGATGAGATCAGACTCACCAGAGGTGTATGCTGCGCCCTCATTATGACCATCGTCGGGTAGCGTCTTGCCACCGTAGTCGTAGCGTACCTGTACACCATAGACGACAGAGCCTTCACGAGCCTTGTCTCCGAGAGCTACCTCACGTGACTCGGTGTACTTATTGTCTGTAATCTCTGTGATAAAGGCTCCATTGCGATAGATGCGATAGAAGACCTTCCACTCAGCAGGGATCGTATTCTTGTCGATAGCTGCCCAAGAGAGGTTTACCTCCGTATTGGTCACCTGTACCTTGAAGTCGGACACGGGCTGTAGAGGCTTCAGGCCATTGCGCCACGTACCCTCTAGCTTACGAGCTGTACCTCCTTCCTTAGGATCGAGGTAGATGTCCATACAGTCGATCGAATCATTCTTCTTAAAGTGATCCCAGTGGAACTTGAGACGTCCGTAGAAGTCATCACCCTCTGTACGACCACCAGTCAGCGTACCGACGACTAGGTGCTCGGCACTAAAGAGTGAAGAGCCAGAGGATCCCCCCTCGGTAGCACCCTTTGTATACTGGAATACGAAGTGAGCCTTCTCAGCACCTGCCTCACCATCGCCAGTATCCCATTGACCTATTGAAATAGGACCATCTGCGATAGAGATCTTCTTAGCATCACCCATCGGGTGGTGTATGCCTACAGCGGGAGTCTTGGGCAGTACAGACCAGCGATCCCAACCGTTGTAATAGACGCGATAGTTCTCGGGCACCTGTGTATGTGCCTCGAGGAGCAGACCATCACTCATACCCAAGAAGGGTAGGAACGTACGCACATCACACCCTACGATAGATTTGCCACGATTGAGCGCTATAGAGCCATTGCTACAAGTGGGCTTCTCATAGTGGAAGACGAATGTCCACTTGTCTAGATACTTCTGCGCTACCTCTTGCTTGGTGGTCAGAGAGATACAGTGTGCAGCGGAGAGAATAAAGGGTCTGAAGTCTTGGTTAGTATTGTTCATCAAGTTGCCCGAGCAGAGTCCGATGCCCTCCTCATCATACATGATGAGCTGGCAGACACCGGTCTTCTCAGCTTGCCACTCAGCACCCTCAGGGCAGTTGATACCAATCTGAGCAATCGGATCTCCACTCTCATCCTCACCGGGATAGAGCATACGGAGCTTATTGGTCTTGCTATCTACTCTAGCATCGTAGATGTAACCAACACCAGAGACCAGTAGCGTAGGCATCGCTCCCGTACGTCCTGGCTCATACTCCATAATGACCTCATCACCATTCAGAGGTTCATTCGCGAAGCCACCATGCTTGGGATGGGTCTCATAGGTGTAAGCTCCTAAGAGGACAGAGCGATCAGGCGTATAGATGTAGAGACGACCTCCATCGTTGGGAATGAAGAAGTCATCATAGAGGAGCGTCATAGCCTGAGCTCCTGGAGAGGAGATACGCAGGCGGTAAATAACCTTGCCATACTCTAGCTCGGTAGCCTGAGCCTGACGAGAGAAGTCGATAGAGGTCTCTAAGACACGACCGATGGTAAGACGCTTGAACTGTACCTGCCCCTTGTTCCACTGGTGTGCGGTCCTGAAGTCCTGAACGTTGAACTCGGGGAGGACACGAACGACAGGCGTAGCTCCAGCCGAGCGTAGCTCTGTCGTGGAGGCTGTGAAGCCAGCTGGTACGCCTCCAAAAGACTGCTGTGCTACGAGCCCACCAACCCAAGAGAGGGCTACGACACCCACAGCTAGTAGTTTGGATATAAATGAATGATTCATAAAGCGGTGTAAACTGTGCTTTGTTTGATTAGATATAACTATAGAGTCTAGTCACGACCCAAACATAAGATACAGTGTGGAGCGACATAACTACTGTGCCTCCACACTGTACCTTATATTATAGAGTCGTCTCTGTCATCAACGACGTATGATCAGCTTGCGAGGATCATTGCCGATGAGGACAATGTAAGTACCCTCGGGTAGATCAGCTACTGATAGCTCTGCATAACCCTCACGGCTGGTAGCATAGCTACGGACGAGTGAGCCTGAAAGCGTGTAGACATTGACCGTCGTAGCAGGCTGTGCACCAGCGACGGTGACGAAGTCTGTAGCGGGGTTAGGATAGAGCTGAGCCTCCTCAGAGCTTGGTACGGTTGGCATGATGACACCGAGCCACTTCTCGCCATCCCATGTGATAGTATCTCCTGGCTCCTCACCGTTTTCATTTTGGAACTCAGCGAAGATCTCCATATCGTCTGTCAATGTAAACGCCTTTGAGCTAAGGATGTTGGTTTTCTTACCAGTCTTGAGGTTAGTTGCTTTAAGGTCTGCAAGCTCCCAGTCTGAGATCTCGCTCGTCTCAGCAATCACCTCGATCTCCATACCACGAGGCAGACCTCTCGTATCGAGACCGTCACCCTTGAGCTTGAGGGTACCCTTACCGAGCTTCTTTAGGATCACCTTGCAGACGTCGTCTGTAAAGGTAGCAACGACCTCTACATCTGCATCTGTAGCATAGAAGTAGCGATCCTTAAAGATGTCTATCGTGTCACCCTTGGAGACCTTCTTAAGGCTATTCAGAGCGTATCCATTATCGTGATTGTCTGTGATCACAATCTTAGTGTCGGAGTAAACCTCGTCTAGCTGAGCCTTACCATTGACCATAATAGAGCCACCCTTGCCTACAGTCTTGGTCGTAACCTTGCAGACTGCAGCTCCATCATAGTTGCTCCAAGTACGCTTATCATAAACGCCCCAGCCTAGCTCATGAGCAGCCTCTACGTGTGACTTGAGACAAATGTTATGCTCCTTGTCACTACGTGTCTCGAGAGCATAGATGCTACCAGCAAATGATCCCGTGAGGACCTCCTTCTTAGGTAGAGACTTCATAAGAGCCATCATAGCGTCTCCCTGAAGGTTGTTGTTCTCAACGTAAACTTCTCCAAGAGCAGGTAGATCAGGAAGCTTAAGACTAGTAAACTTGTTGTTTCCGAGATTCAAACTGTATAGATTGCTACATCCCTCTAGATTGACAGAGGTGAGCTGATTGCCCTCTGCGCTAAGCGTAGATAGATCTCCAAAGCCTGACAGATCAAGAGTGGTGAGTTGATTACCACCAACGTATACATCACTCAGATTCTCCTTACCACCCGTTAGATCTGCAGATGTGAGGAGGTTGTCACTGACGACAACTGAGCTGAGGCTAGGACAATTCTCTATGGAGAAGTTTGTGAGCTTATTGTATCGCAGGTTGATGCTGGAGAGGTCCTCTAGTCCCTTGAGAGCCATCTCTGTGAACTCGTTGTTGTTTAGGCTGAGATAGGCCACTTTAGGACAACCCTTAAGATCAATAGAAGAGAGTTTGTTGTTACTCAGATCTATGTCATAGAGCTCACTATTGCCACCGAATGTGATCTTAGTAAGGTTGCCTGCGTGTAGGTCTAGCGTCTCGAGAGCGGATAGACCAGTGAGATCTATCTCACCCAGCTTAGTTGTCTTAGCGCTAAAATTAACTAGAGAAGTACAGCCAGTTAGATTGATCGATGTGAGCGGGTTAGAAGACACGCTAAGCCCCTCAAGGTTTGAGGTCTTAGAGAGATCTAGAGTCGTCAAGGCATTATTAGAGAGGTCTATCGATGCACAGGAGACACCGTTTAGATCGATCTCTGTCAGTGAATTAATCGGCAGAGATGCAGACTCTAGATTAGGTGCCCCAGCAAGGTTGATGCTCTTGAGCTTATTGGCATCAGCCTTGATTGTCTTCAGCTTGTCATTGCCACCGAGCTTGATCGTATTAATGTCAGCTGTGGTACAGTTTAGAGACTCTAGAGCAGGTAGTCCTGTTAGGTCTAGCTGCTTGAGCGCATTAGTACCACAGATCAGATCGCTAAGATGGACACAGTTCTCAAACTCGAGCGTCGTAACGCGAGACATAGTGCACTCGAAGGTGTAAATATCACCTGATATAGACACCGGCTTTTGTGTGATCTCGTAAGCGATCTTGCCTTCAACACTTACAGGCTTGGCGCCATCGACCGTGATATCTTTGCTCGTGCCATCGGGACCGGTGAACATGAGGTTCATTCTGTCACCGACATTGAGTTCGGTACCAATGGTAATCTTACCAATGGTGGGTTCCTGAGCCGAAGCTCGGAATGCAGTTAACCCCAACACGCTTACTAACGTGAGGAGAAGGAGTAGTTTTGACTTCATATCCTTATATAGTTAGTTGATTAGTGTCTGATAGTAGTAGCACTCTAGAGATGCTCAGAAGAGGAGCGGCTCTAGAGTGCTATGTATTTAGTCGATCAGTACCTTTGTTGTCTCAGACCCGTAGGTTACTAGGTAGAGACCTGTAGGAAGTACTATCTGAGTCTCTAGCGCAGAGGTCGTATAGACTACCTGACCATCGAGTGTGTAAATCGCTATGGGAGCAACCTCAGGAGCGACGATAGAGAGGATACCTTCCGCTACGCTGATCTGTAATGGCGAAACTGGCTGAACGAACTCATTGCCTACTGGATAGATCTTGCGGAACTTCTTCCAGTTTTTATCTTTCTGATAAGCTTCTCTAGCCTCTGCTGGTACCTCTAGGAGCACCTTCTTGTAGAAGTCTCTGCTCATTTCGTATACTTGACCATCACTGTTCTTACCTACTGCTGGAGGAGTAACAGCGAGTATCTGTAGCGTGCCTCCATTCTTCTCCATAGTCTCATTGTTAGAGAATGCTTGATCCTCAATCTTCCTGACATTCTTGCCAAGAGTAATCTTCGTCAGCTTACCACAGTCACTGATGCAGTATGGAGGTATCACCTGAACCTTCTCGGGGATCTCAATCTCCTTGAGTGAGTACATCTCAGAGAAAGCTGCTCGCCCTACGTTATCAACAGAGACTGGGAACTTGATCGAAGTCGTCCAGCTACAACCCAAAAAGGCATATGGCTCCACAGTCTTGATTCCGTTAGGAATCGTAACAGACGTAGTACCCTTGTAGAGACAAGTATGAAGGGAGTTCTTGACTTTGTTAATAAGAAGCTTACCTTCATGAGTTCCATCTGATTTAACCTCGAAAACTGGGTTACCCTCCGCAAGCTTAAAGGCTTCATACTTCTTGAGCTGATAGAACGCACCTGGAGCTATCTCCTTGACAGAGGCTGGAAGGGTCATATTTTCAAGAGCCACACAGCCGTAAAAAGCATCTTCTCCAATCTTTTCCAATCCTTCGTTGAGATCGATCTTCGTCAGATAGACACAGTTATAGAATGCATTATCTGCGATTTCCTTCACCGTTTTAGGGAGCGTCACAGCAACAATATTCTTACGTTGCATAGGACATAGATAGAGTATCGTCTGCGCCTTATTGTATAAGACGCCATCCTTTGCGGAGAGGATAGGATTCTCAGCATCTACTTGAATGTCACTGATATTCGTGCACCCAAGAAACGGATACTCTCCTACTTCCTTAAGACCCTTACCAATACGGATCTTAGTCAAACTACTACAGAGCAGAAAGACATTATCGCCCATCTTTTCAATTTGATTTGGGATGTCAGCCACTTCTATTCCAGTCATAGAGAATGCTCTATCTTTAATTTCCTTACATGTTGCGGGGAACTTAACAGAGCTAGTATTGTTGAATGCGAAAGCGGCTTCTCCTACAGCGACAACAGTACAAGATATGACATTATCACCATCCTTGACTTTAAGTGTCTCTGGAATCTCCACGTCCATACCGTAGATTCCATCCTTACGTTCTGCGGCAGATTGAGCTGGGGCGATCTCGACGGTCTTTTTGTCCTTATCAACGTAACGCACATTGAATTCCTCCTCCGTCTTGAAGATCGGACGCATGTCTTTCTTGAGATCTCGAGACATAAGCTGTCGATCCTTCTTGAGAGCATAGCGAGAGCTATAGGACGTCTCCTCAATCCCCCCAACCTCATGACTGGAGAGATCAACTGTTTGGGCCGATACTTGTAGCGAGAATCCACTCGTCGCCATAATTAGCCCTGCGGTAATTAGTAGTTTTTTGATCATATAATATTCTTGCTTAGTACTATCTAAACTCTATCTGCGTGATTTCCAAATCCGTACAGTTTGTTTGAGATTGGCTTCAATTAGTCAGTCTCCAAAAACGTCGGCAAGTTACGAAAAAACAGCGACATGACAAGTCCAA
>ENA-OPWH01002277-OPWH01002277.1-human-gut-metagenome-genome-assembly--contig:-NODE-2277-length-10690-cov-4.530795_pt1 | contig 10690 bp, 9 predicted proteins | sample MGYA00241506_ERZ502004 | MGnify/ENA primary metagenome ERZ502004 (study PRJEB25962, sample SAMEA2043049) | human gut metagenome | biome: human gut; feature: human-associated habitat; material: faeces... | reverse complement strand
ACTTCGGTCACGCCGTTTCCTTTTTCATCAACTCATTCAGAGGGATAAAGCCCAGCCCGTCGTACCTGATATGGATGTGCTGTACCCGCTTGCCGCTGGACTTGTCCGGTGCGTCCACATAGATGGCAGACACCAGTTCGCGCAGAGCATAGCCGTCCAGTTCTTCAATGCCGACATACTTGTGCGCTTTCTGAATGAACTTTTCAATGTTTTCGTTCTGTCGTTCCTGTACTTCAATCTCCTGCTGCAAGGTGATCGCTTCCACTTCCAACTGCTTCTGCTCCGCTTCGTAGGTCTGGCTCAGCATATCATAGCGTTCATCTGTTAACCGCCCGCTGGCGTTGTCCTCATAAATCTTGATGAACAGTCTTTTCAGCTCGGCAATACGGCGTTCGTTGCTTTCCAGACGCTTTCTGCGGATGCGGATTTGCTCATAGCTTTCCACGCGGAGCTGTTCCTCCATGATCGTGCGGAAATAATCCTCGTGTCGCAGGATATACCCCATAACTGCCTGAATGTGCTTGAGAACCAGCCGCTCCAAGACTTTGACGCGAATGAAATGCCCATTACACTTTTCTTTGCTTTTGCGGTGCAGAGAGCAGTCAAAAAAGTCTTGATCGAGATCACCGTTGTTGGATGAACCGTACAGCATTTTGAAACCGCAGTCCGCACAGTAAACAAGTCCGGAGAAAATGCTGCTTCTTCCCGTGCGGATCATTCGGTGACGCTGCTGGCGGATCTCCTGCACCTTTTCAAACACATCATCGTCGATAATGCGCTCGTGGGTATTGGGGAAAATCGCCTGCTTTTCAATGGGATTATCCCTTTGTTTCTTATCCCAGATAGAATTGGTGTAAGTCTTGAAGTTCACCGTGCAGCCTGTGTACTCCCGGCGTTCCAGAATTGCCACAACGGTACTGCTTTTCCAATCATAAGGATCTTCCGGCTTTTTGTTCGGGCTTTTGATGCCTTGCAATGCCTTATAACTGGCAGGAGTTAAAACCTTGTCCGCTTTCAGTTGGTTTGCAATCTGCTTTGGACCTCTGCCCTCCATGCACATGGAGAAAATACGCCGCACCACATCGGCGGCAACAGGGTCGATCTTCCAGCGTCGGGGATTGTCTGGGCCTTTCAAATAGCCGTAGGGAACATTGGTTGTCAAAGGAACGCCGCGTTCACCCTTTGCCTTATTGACAGCGCGGATCTTGCGGCTGGTATCTCGCGCGTAAAACTCGTTGCACCAGTTTTTGATACCCGCAAAATCGTTATCGGTGCTGTTGGGATCAATGGTGTCGAAATTGTCGTTGATGGCAATATAGCGGACACCGTACTGCGGAAAGGTGAAATTGGTGTAAAGTCCTGTCAGAGCGGAATTTCTACCCAGGCGGGATAGGTCTTTGGTGATACAGACAGCCACCCGTTCCGCTTCAATTTCCGCAAGCATCGCTTGAAAACCGGGGCGGTCATAGGTCACACCGCTCACGCCATCATCCACAAAAAATGTGGGATTCGGGAAATGGTGCTCCCGTGCATACCGCAAAAGCATATCCTTCTGATTTTCAATGGACAAAGACTCTCCGGCTCGTTCATCCTCCTGCGAAAGACGGCAGTAGAGTGCTGTGATTTTGTTTGTTGCTCCGTTCATTTCTGAATCCTCCTTTGGTGGAGCAACTGTCAGTACAGGATTGGTTGCTTCTATTGTACCAAGAGACTCTGTATTTGTCATTCGGAATCCTCCATCTTTTCTGCAAACTTTTTGCTGGTAATGCGCTCCAGCTTGCGGACAAAGCTCTCTGTTCCCTCGTAGCTGCCCGTGACGGTGTAAACCGTGCCGTGAATGACCTCGGTGACGGTCAATTCGGGAACCCAGAAAGCGGACAGGTTTTTCGCGCAGAGATGCCCATCCTCGTTAAAGTAGCAGTTGCGCCGGGGATGATCGGACGGTAAGGGCTGCGGTTTGAGATACGGGTCTGGATTGGAGAAGTAATATTCCGCTGGCTCGTCGTGATCTGCCTTTTCCCATTCCTCGATTTCTGCCAGCAGATCAGGGTCGATCTCGTGTTCAAATGGTTTGTTCTCGTTCATAAGTACCTCCTGATTTTCTATTCAAATAAGTGTTCAATTTCCTGCTTTTTCTGTCGCGTCGCGGCGTTCTGGCGCTCCTGCTCATGCTGCACTTCGTAGATGTTGTAATGAATGGCCCAGAGCTTTTTCGCGTCGGCATGGAGCGGCAAAAGCTCTGACTGAATGTCCCTATATTCCTGCTCCAACTGCTCACATTCTCTGCGCCATGCGGTGATGGGCAGCTTGCCGTCCTTGAAATGCGGTTTCAGCTTGCGCTCTGCCATATAGAACGTCCGCAGCTCATCATCGTGTTCGGCTTTGTATTTCTGCCGGGACTTCTCAAAACGGATGGATTTCAGCTTATCCGCAGCGGGCTTGCCGGATTTGTAGTAGTCCACCATACGCAGCAGCTCATTCACTTCCTTGATGCGGGATTGCTTTGCTGATGCCGACTTTTTCAGCGTGTCGATTTTGTCCTGCATGGCGTGAAGTGCGTTATCCAGATCGTCCACGGTGTAAAGGTTTTTGGATTGTAAAAAGCTGAACGCCTCGGCGTGACGCTGCAAATTGGCGTTCTTCGCCTTATTGCTGTACGCGCCCTTGTTGCGGATGCTACAATGCAGCGCCAGCAGATCATTCAGCATGGGCGGCTGGGGCTTGGCAAGCTCGGCTTTTACGTCCTGCAGCCAGCCAATCAGCGCGGCGATTTTCTCTTTGGCTTCCCGTAACAGCGCGTTGGTTTTCCGAATAAAGCGGTTGAGATTGCCCTTGTCGGTGCGGATACCCTTTGCCTCCATTGCCCGGACGGTGGGACCTTCGTGCTGGGTGGGGGTCTGCTCCACACCCTGACGGGCAAAGCTGCGGTGGTCAATGCGACAGTCTAAGCCTTTTTCGGCAAACTTGGCATTGCACATCTCAGCCCATGCCTGCCGCCACGCTTCCAGCGTTTCGGGTTTGCCCCAGTCGGTTGTAGACACAGCGTTGAACACATAGTTGCCTGCCTCGTCCAGAACACGCTCGCCGTGTTCGTCCAGCACATATTCCCGCCGCTGCTTGTTTCCCCACCTGCCGTCCGGCTCAATGGGACGGATGGGACACATGACGTGAAAGTGCGGGTTGGAAATGCCGCCGTCCTCTTTGTCGGGCGAGTGAACGGCGAAGTCCGCCACCATGCCCCGGCTCACAAAATTGTCCGATAAAAATTGCCTTGCAAGGTCGATGTTCTCCTGCATGGAAAACTCGTTCTGCAAGGCAATGTCAAAGCTGTACGCAAGCTGGGCTTTCTTCCCGTGCTCGGCTTTTTCCACGGCGTTCCAGAGCGTTTCGCGGGCTGCGTACTCAGGCGGCGCGTGTGACGGGAGTAGGATTTCAGAGCAGATCACGCCGCCCTTGCGGGTGTAGTCGCTGTCCTCGCCGTAGTATTCGCTGTGCAGCTTTTCCCCGGCACGGTAGGCTGCAGCAGCCACAGCAGATTGCCCCGCGCTGCGCTTGATCTGCGTCACATGAAAATGAAAGAGTGCGATACTCAGTCACCTCCCGCGTGGTTGCCACCGGCTTCTTTGAGCAATCTTTGTGTGTCTGGCAGCGCAAAGACCTGTTCGGTAAAGGCGTAAAACGCGGTTTCACTCAAATCCTTCGTCTGCGGTGCAACGCTCTCAATGGCAGCGCCGCGAGTGATAAGCCGGTGCGCCCGCTTGCGCCGTTCTCCCTTTTCGTAGTAGGTGGCGCGGTTTTCAAGCCGCTGGATTATGTGCTGTTCCTGTACAAGCTGGCGTTCGATTTTCTCTTTCTCGGCTTGCAGCTTCTCAATTTCTTTTTCGTGCATGATTTTAACCTCCTGACTGATAAATGATGGGATGGATAGATACAAAAAGACCGCCTACGTTTTCGGTAGACGGTCTGACTCATAGTATGGGATTTTCAGGCTTTGCGGTGGAAATAGACTGCGCCAGCAGACTGTTTCCGCTGCAAAGTGCGCTGGGATAGACGCGCAAGCGTCGCAAGGGGTGCAGCCCCTTGTTCGGAACAAAGTGACGCAAAACAGCCCGGACAGTAGAATGTCCGGGCTGTCTGCTCCGCAGGACGCCCATACTCCCGTCAGGAGAGTATAGAAGTGCGCCCTTTGTTTCAAAGGGATTTTTGACTTAATCAGCAATGTGCAAAATGCGTCTCACATATTCCTCATTGCCCAAAAAGTATTGCTCGATTAACTCCCAGCGCTCATCGTCATTCATGTCGGCAGAAAAGAATGCCGTGAGAAGTCGCTCGTTATTACGATGATGTTCTTGAATGCTTTGCAGCACACCATTGGTATATTTTCCGCTTGTTACCAGCCGCTCAAGTTTTTCAGGATCGTTAATACGAATAAATACTTCTGCTTTTTCTCCGCCTCGGATTTCATAGGTTGCCAGCCCAAGCAATTCCATAAAACGCAGCAATGGCATGATCTCAATTTGCTTATTTTGAACCAACGGGTAAAATCGGAAGAACGAATTATCTTCTGTATTAACCTCGCACTGCCCAATTTGGTGAATAAAGAAGTTGGGAAGTCGCGCGTATGCGGCACTGCTGACAAAATATCCTGTCTCGTCCGCTCCGGGCATTTTCCTACTACGAAGAACTCGGACACGGCTTCGACTCTGGCTGTATGCTGCATCCTCATTTACGCTTTCGGTGAATATGTCAAGCAGCATGCCTGCTTTGTCATGAGGAATCACTTTTTCACCAAGCATTTCAGCAAGTTCTGCTTCAAACTGCTTTTGAGAAAACTGCTTTATCTCGCCGTTTTTATACTTCTCAAATATTTGCGTAATTGCAGTAATAACAGTCTCTACGCGCTGTGATACGGCAACATAGTCATCAGAGTAACGTATCTCTACTCTGACGCGCGGTGCAACAGTATAGTTTTTTCCACTCACGGAAATTCCCCGCTCAAAAAATTCCTTTTTGAACATGCCGAATGAGCGGTCTGGGTAACAATTTTCCCAAATCCCCGCCATATCTACAAGGAAGGTTTTTCCAGAACTGTATACTGTCATATCGGATGCACGGCTCTGATTCTTTGTAGGAACAGTGCGAGGTGCAATGCCTTGCTGGAATGTGCAGTATGATCCAAATAACTTCAAAAACTCATTTTCTATCTCGTGTGGAACATTGACATAGTTTTTTGAAAGCATTGCTTTGGGACGTACAATTAAAACGGGGAATGTGTATTTGTTGCTCAAGTCTTTTGAAAGAAGCAATAAGCCTGATTTTGTCCGATTTTCGACATCTTTTTCCTTAAAAAGGTACTCGAACGTTTCCGCCGAAATCAACAGATTCCGCCTTTTCTTTGCTCGTTGAATTGCACATATCTTTTTCAGCATTTCGCGCAGCTGATACTGCCGCATTTCAGAAATTCCATTTAAGGATCGAACATATCGAAGATCACTGGGAAAGTAGTCAATATGAGCTACACCTTGAATCTCGGTATTGCGGGCGGCTCTTCCGATTTCCTGAACATAATCAGATAGTGTGCCGGTCGGGGCAAAGTGAATAACGTGTTTAATATCGCCAACATCGATACCCATGCCGAAGGCTTTGGTGCAGAACAGCCCCATAGCCGTTCCCGCCTTATAGTCTCGCTCCACCATCTTGCGTTCCGCCGAAGGTATTTGCCCGTGGTATCTCCGAATCTTCACATGGTCTGTGGCATTAACCAGATTATAAATCTGATCGACTTGACTCCGATAGGGAAAATAAGTAAGTACCTTCTCGCCTCTGGCAATATATTCACGCATTCTCTTCAACGTCAAATCCAGTTTGGCATTTTCGATTCGTCCCTCAACTTCAGCGGGGTTATGGCGTTGAATATCGAAAGAAATATTGCTTCGCTTTACATTCCCGAGATGGATAATAGTCTTTCCCAAACCGAGTTCGTGAATTGTATCATTTACAACATCGTCATCACCAGAATATACAGCCGTGGCTGTCAGACACAGTACAGGGAACGATAAGCCATCACGAGCCGTTTGTTTCAAGAAATCGCCAAGGAACCAATAATCTGAGCGAAAATCGCGTCCCCAACTTGTGACAGTATGGGCTTCGTCAATGACAACCATACCTACTTGCCGACCGCCCAAAAACGATTGCAAATGAGTTGTCAATAACAGCTCAGGAGCAAGGTATAGCAAGGACTTTTTTCCTGCATGTATCTGGTCAATAACATCACTACGTTCCTCTATGCTCATGCTTGAGTTGATGCAGGCAGCAATAGAAATTCCTCGTTCACGTTGCAGTTGGTCAACCTGATCGTTCATAAGAGCTATCAGCGGGGATACGACAATCGTAACAAGGTTGTACTTTTCGGCAAGATAGATCGCAGGAATCTGGAAAAGAATCGACTTTCCAGAACCAGTCGGTGCAGTTATAAATATATTGCTGAATATATCTCCATCTTGGGCAGCTTCACACTGATCTACGATTTCAGCGATAATTTGCCCCTGGGTTATTATTTCTGTTTCCTGTGATCGGTCAGGATCTTTGTAAAAGAGTAATGGTCGAAATTGAGCCGCATTGCCCCAGTACTTTTGAAGCACATGAACAAATTGGCTATCATTATACTCTATTTTTTCTTGATACAACTCAAGCTCATCGAGAAATACTTCCAGATTAAGCAGATTTGCCGCACTAAAAATTGCGCTGGTTCGAGCAGAAAGGCTATCTCCACTTTGTAAGAAAAGCGCAGATGAAAGTACACCATTTGTCATATTAAGACAGTACTCCCAATCTTCTATGCTACCAACTTCAATATGCTTGATGTCATCTGTAAGCGGTTCTTTCTCTACCACACAGCCTTGCCAAAATGGAATGATTTCAATGCGCTCGTCATCGAGAGTAGCAGGTAAGAGTAACGCTTTTCCCTCCTTCAGCAGCTTGACATCTCCGTACATTTGAACGAGTTGGAGCAAGGGACTCCCAGCTGGGGGTTCATGTTCGGTCTGCCAATAATCAAAAAGCTTTTCAGCATAACTGTATGGGAAATAGCAGGGAACCCACGGTGAAAGAATATTATTTTCTATGACTACAATCTTATCGACCTTCATACGGGGAAGGAATTGTCTAATCGCCAAAAGCTCCTCATAAAAGCCCACCAGCGGTTTTGTTGCGCTTTTGATAGATGCTGCAAGATCGAGCCATCTATCATCTATTGCTTCCAAATCAAGGAACCCCTCGTGCAACAGAGAGGCATCATCCAACAATGAATTGGGATGTGTAATCAAAAACCGAATCTGTTCCAATCCAAATCCTTTGAAGAATATCAAAGTATGCCCCGTGAACTCGGAAATCAGTTCTTCAACGCGATTAGAAAAATACTGTCCGATGGTTGAAGTAGACATTGTGGTGCCCTCTCTTTCTATCCATGCTAAATTTCAGACTTAGCATAGGGCAATTTAGTGCTTAAATTATATCGTAAATTCGCCTAAATTGCAATTATTGCTGGTCGTTTTTTCGTCTTTTCTGCCATACAATGTCGTACCCCAGCGCGTCCGCCAACTCCACGGCCTCGCCATAGCGGAGCGAGCCGCGCTTGAGCTTGCCGGAGAGATTGGGAACGCTGCGGCTCCAGCCGTATTCATCGGAGAGGTAGTCCACCACCTCGGTCATGGTCATGCCGGTGCGGACGATGTAGGACTTGATCTCATTGCGATAGGTTTCAGATTTTCTCATATTCAAACTTTCCTCCTGTTTTTTCGATGCGCTCTATGGTAAAATGGGTTTGTCAAACCGTGACATCCGTTCGCCATAGGGCGCTGGTTTTTAATACATGGCTTTTCGCTGGAAATGCCGCCGATGATACGTTGGTCACAGGCGGCACCTTCCGCTTTTGTCGTTTGATGTGTCTTTGCGTGAAACGGCGAAATATCATGTTGAACGACAAACGTCGTTCACTGCTGAATAGCGCTCTATTCCGTGCGGATAACCGCACAGAGCAGAAAACTATTTCGCTGTTTTCACTTGCTTTGATTTTTATATTCGATTTTGCCGCTCTTTCCGAACGTCGTTCCTGCCCGGAGGATCGCTCCCGGCGTTTCGTCCCCGTTGGTACGCTCACGCTTTCGCGGTCATGGCGGTTACTTCGCTGGGGGACATATCCTGTTCGGACGGTCATGCAATTTTCAAGGTTCAGGTGCGATTGCAAGACCATTTTAGCGAAAAATATAGCCCTCTCCCGTATATCCAAGAGGTCGGAAAACGCGCCGAAAAACGCAGATTTCCACGCTTATGGGCAAAACCGGAAAAGGGCAGAAATTTGAAGAGAGGACACCGCTATGCAGCCAAAACTCACCATTCAGGAACGGCTCAAAGACCTGCGCGTGGAGCGCAGTCTGACGCTGGAACAACTATCTGCGGAAACAGGTATTTCAAAGTCCGCGCTGGGAAAATACGAAGCCGACGATTTCAAGGACATCAGCCCGTTCAGCATGGTGGAGCTGGCGAAGTTCTACGGCGTGTCCACCGATTACCTGCTGGGGCTGACAGAACAAAAAAATCACCCAAACACAGAGCTGGACGCTCTGCATTTGGGTGATGATGCAATCGAAGTATTGAGAACGGGCAAGTTCAATCACCGACTGCTATCGGAGTTGATCTGCCATAAAGATTTCCAGCGGTTTATGCTGGACGCCGAAATTTACGTTGACCGGATCGCGGATATGCGGGTCAACGACATGAACGCCGTGCTGGAAGCAGTCCGGCAGATGGCATTGATGAAAAACGGCGGCGAGGAAAATGATCTGCACCTGCGGACACTGGAAGTCGCGCAGATCAGAGAGGACGAGTATTTCGGAAGTCTGATTGCGGACGATCTGAAAGGCATCCTCTGCGACATTCGAAATGAGCATCGCCCTGACACCATGACTGCGGATGAAACAACCCTTGTTGCAACCGTGCAGGGTCAGTTGCAGGATGCGATGAACTTTGAGGGCAGTTCCGAGGAAAAGCAAGCCCGTTCGTTCCTCGCTACCTTTGGTATTGATTATGACAAGCTCACCAAAGAGCAGTTTGTCTCGCTGATTGAAATACTCAAGCTGTCCAAGTACTTGAAAAGCCCCATCAACCAGCGCGGGAAAGCAAGACCGCAGTTGCCGCACGGAAAAGGCAAGCGAAAGCACAAATAAAATGTGTAGCACTATTATTTATTACATGTTTTCATATCATAAAAAAGGTGCCGCTATCTCTGGAACAGGACAGTGGCACCTTAAAATTACTCCCAAGGCTGTTGATTTGTTGAAGTTGAATTGCTATATTCCAAGTTTGTATCTTCAAGAATGGAACACTTCACAATACTCTTGCCCTGCTCTTCGGGACCAGCGTATACTCTCGGAATATTGCCACAAGTAATTTGAATATATTCTTTAATGATTAAATCGTTATCCATGCATAGCCCTCCTCATGCTTGTTGAGATGCATTGATTATCATAGCCTGACCTGCGTGATTCTCAACAATTTTCAGTGCATTAGTACTAGATAGCGTTTGCATAAAAGAATGGTGAATTGTTAAAACGCAATCTTGTAAGTCTTTACAATCGTCAATCTGACGATCATCAAGTCGCTCTAGAGGAACAATTTTCAGCCCCAAATTGTTTAACTCATCAATGTGTATATGCCGCGAATGTGAGTAAGTCGCATTATGACTAGACAAAGCATCAACAACTTTTCTCGCCCTTGCCTCTGCATCAGTATATGCACTAAACATGTTTTCAGTCAGCCATTTATTTACTATTGTATCCGCCCATGTCATTGCTTTTTTACAGTCACCAATGAACGTAGGATGATATTTTGAAATAATTGGTCCCCAAACACGCGCCATTTCTGGATTTGCTTTCACATCACTACAGGCCTCGTTAAATTCTTCAATTATGCCCGCACAAGACATGCCACCAAACTGTGGATCAATGGGGCCTAGATTAGATTGCTTGCCCATAATGATCTCTTTAGAAGACAATGCAATCATCGTGCCAGCCGACATGGCAATCTGAGGTACAAAAACACGAATGTCTTTTCCAAATAATGCTTTAAGATAAGAAACTAAAGATTCCGCGGCTGCAATTTGCCCGCCAGGAGTGTGCAAAATAAGATCCAGCCCTTTACTTCTGTCTAAGCCACAAACCGCTTGCATAAATGCGTTTTTGTCGTTATCGTCAATTCCTGTCCCGTCAATCCGTGGTTTTTGCACAAAAGCAGAGTAATAGGCTATAATATTCCGACCAGTATACTTGTGCATGGTACCAAGATACTTTCGTCGCATTGCATCCATGGGATTGGGGGTGTTCTTCAAATTATCTAGAACTGTTCCCCAACTCGGCATATGTATCACTCCTTCTCTACTGCTATTGGGGAGAATATAAATATTATAGACGACGAATATGAAGAATTCAAGATTTTTCAAAACGATTTCTTGAATGAATCAAAATATCGCTTTTCTTGTTTGAATTTTGCATAAGCCTTAACACAAATATACTTCCTGCTTTTTCTGGAATCACTTCGTCACGATATTATATCATGCGCCTCTATTTTACCGCAGATATGAGAAAGCTACATCCGTAGATGACTTTTTCGATGAACAAAAATCGGCCCCTGCCTC
>ENA-OPWH01002275-OPWH01002275.1-human-gut-metagenome-genome-assembly--contig:-NODE-2275-length-10703-cov-6.929189_pt1 | contig 10703 bp, 8 predicted proteins | sample MGYA00241506_ERZ502004 | MGnify/ENA primary metagenome ERZ502004 (study PRJEB25962, sample SAMEA2043049) | human gut metagenome | biome: human gut; feature: human-associated habitat; material: faeces... | reverse complement strand
GTTTCATTGTACTTTGGAATGGAATCACATAATACACATATCCTCTGTGTATGCATATCTCAGGATATCCCGGAGTTTCATCATCATTTACCTCCAGCCTGTATAATGTCATATACTTTTCAAAAGATGTTCCATCATCTTTCAATCTGTATAAATTAATGTCACATCCGGTATTTTCAACTTCTTCTACACCGGTCTCATATACATATCCATCATTATAATAAACAGATGAAGATAATGTTATACCGTTTCTGTAAATATACGATACACATTCCTCAGTATTGTGTGTACAATCGGGATTACTGCAAAGCGGTACACAATTTTCAAGCTTACTATCTAAAAATTTAAGGTTATTTTGTAGCGAAACATAGTAACCGTCATGTGATTCACTCATATATCCCCATTCATATCCAACGGATGAATCAGTCTTTTCGTTATAGCTAAAGTCATAGTCTCCCACAACATAATTTATATTATTGTCAACATTATTATCTATATCTTTGTTTGTATTATTGTCATTGTTTTTTCCACCACATCCACATAATAATAAACCTACAGCAGCCAATGCTGCCAATATTCTTTTTTTCATGATAAATTACCTCCATTTAAATTTATTTTTATATTTGACCGGTCGCTTGTATTCTAACATAATCATTAATGCACAAAAACCCCCTTTGCATAAATGGTACGATTTCGTGCATAAATGGTATTACTATTAGTGAATTGCAAATGATATATCATAGGATTCTCTACCTTTTCGGCCGTTTTTTTCGCTGTTTGGGTAGAGATTTTCGATTTTTGCATAAGAAATTTACTACAAAGTAAAATAAAAAAGGACTGCATCGTAATGCAATCCTCTAACTTAGTGAGCCATCGGGGACTCGAACCCCGGACAACTTGATTAAAAGTCAAGTGCTCTACCACCTGAGCTAATGGCCCATATTAAATTATTGTTGACCTTAACTGGGCTAGTTGGATTCGAACCAACGTATGCAGCAGTCAAAGTGCTGTGCCTTACCGCTTGGCGATAGCCCAATGGATTAAAAAGGGTGGATAAAGGGATTCGAACCCTTGACCTCCAGAGCCACAATCTGGCGCGCTAACCAACTGCGCTATACCCACCATAATGTAAACGCCCATTGTATCAGCGTACTCGCAAAGCGAATGTGCCCGAAGGGATTCGAACCCCCGACCCACGGCTTAGAAGGCCGTTGCTCTATCCAGCTGAGCTACGGACACACATCATATTCACATAAAAGCGAATATTAAGCGGGTGATGGGAATCGAACCCACGTATCTAGCTTGGAAGGCTAGTGTTCTACCATTGAACTACACCCGCAAAGTCGGGGTGACAGGATTCGAACCTGCGACCTCTTGATCCCAAATCAAGCGCTCTAGCCAAGCTGAGCCACACCCCGGTATTCTGTTGTGTTTGTCGTCTCTGTCAGACGCAAGTGTTATTATAGGGTATAATCCCCATAATGTCAACACTTTTTTTAAAAAAATTTTAAAAATTTTTAAAGAGCCTGAAAGCCCGCTTAAATACTGTCTTTCACAAGGACACTTTTGAAAAACAACCGATTGAGAGACACGCAGCCCGCTGACAATAAATCAGCGGGCTGTGTGCTTTGTTATTGGCTTCACTTAAAGTAACACAAAGCTACGGTAGAGGTATTATTGCTGATTATGAAAAATCAACTTTACTGCTCCCAAGCCAGTCCAACACGGTCAGACGATGTTTTAGCCGTGCCATATCTAACGATTTTTGCAGTATAATATCCTGCGCCATATTGAGCAATTTTCGAGGCCGGAATAATAATCACTTCATTGTTCCGGACTCCAGTGCTGAACGCCACTAAAGTATTTCCCTTGTAAATATAGAGATCATAATCTGTTACTTTGTTGGTGTTGTTAACTATCTCACCTTCCCATGCAATACTAATTCGAAATGCTTTGCTGGTATAATCCGCATAGATTGAATGCGTTTGTGAAGATGCACTACTTGGGGTAAAATCGAAATGCCATCTGCGTCCATTTTGAGCCACTCTGTATGTAAAATTAGCATCTACAACGCCGGCACCTTCCTTATTTGAAATGTTATTTGTGAAACCAGTTCTTGCATTAAAGTAACAACTTGCCATGACCGCAGCTTTGAGTATTTGTGGTTTATCACTCATTCCAGAATTACGATCTATCATTTGTGCAACAATGCCCGTGATAAGTGGTGTTGCCATGCTTGTTCCACTCCAACCGGTGTAACCGTATAAATTCAGATTTTCACCTGGGGCACAAACATCAGGCTTATTAATCACTCCAGAAGCTTCTGCATAATCCGAAAAAGATGAGAAGGTATATGTGGACGAGGACGCAGTAGTATATCCACGGTGATTTACTGAGCCAACAGTAATAACATTATTTGCAACTCCATACCCACTAACATAAGTGTTGTTATTACCAGCGGCAACGACAACGGTCACTTTGTTCTGTCTTACTAATCGATCCAGTCTGCGAGAGGCATCGTTATACTGTCCATAGCTGTTAAAGCCGAGTGACATATTGATGACTTGAACCTTATTTACCGTCATAAGCCGTTCCAATGCGTCCAAATCAGCAACAGTAGTGTTCGAAGCTGACTTAATCAAGTAGATATTTGCTCCCGGAACTAATGTGTGAATTTCTCCGGCAACAAATGTCGCATGATCATCTGTGCCTGTTGTTGGACCTCCAACATTTGTGAGTTTAGAGCCAATCAGATTTCGATTTGCCCAACCATGTTCCACAACACCAATTTTGACACCTGTACCATCATAACCATTGTTTCTACTGGTGTTAGAACGAATACAAGAATCTGCAGAAGAAAGACTATATCCGCATGAATATGTTTCGTAAATATCGACAATATCAATTCTTTCAACCGAATTGTCTTTTGAAATATTTTCGATTTCTTCTGCTGTTAAGTAGACGAGATTAATGTCAGGTAAAGAAAGGGAGACACTTTCAGCTTGGATATTATATTTTTGCAAAAATGACTGGTTAATATCCGCCACCTCATCGCATATTTCATCAATTCTAATCTGACGATACTCTTCATACTTAACTTCTATTTGTGCCTTGTCAAGAGTGGCGTCTATATTAAAATCGGAATTTTGCTTTACTGCGAAAGGTGTGATCACATTTGCATCAACAGAATAATTTTCTGCAACAAATACACTTGCATCCAATTCGACATAAGCAATTTCCTGCTCAGAAATATTGGACATATCCATAGCTTGTTTCTCAACAGATACCTAATCGACAGTATCCTTTAGCTGTATCTGAACAGGTATTTTCGCAGAAGAATCAGAACTTTTCTGTTCCATAACACTCATCAACCAGCTGGAGATTGTGTCAGCATTGCTGATGGGCAATGCTTGTGCAGATGCACCCAATGTGAACGGAACAATAGCAATTGAGAGAGCGAGAATAGTGCTAATAAATCGGATTCGTTTCATACCTTACACTCCTTTTCATTGTTTTTTCATGTTGTTTGGCAACAAATTGTAGACAGCCGAGAAATCAACAAGCTGTGCGCCGTCTTCTATGGTGTACAAAACATTCTTATCTTTATCAAAAAGATATAAAGCAAATGCTGAAGGCTGATAGCGTGTACCGGACACAATCGTATATCCTTGATATGTCTGATAAGTCATAATTGAATCGCCGCTTGCATTTTCCGGAATGATTTCATACAATTCGAATTTTGTACTAATCGTACCCAGCAATTTCACATTTTGTTCGGACAGAGATACAGAAGTCTGATCTCCTTTCTCTTTCCATAGTGAACGAAATGCTGAGATGACAAGACTATTGGATGTCGCCGGAGTATCTGATGCTTGCTCAGAACGCACATCATTTGCAATTGCTGATTTATTATCTGCCACTTCTTTTTTGTCTGCCTCCTCTTTGGGGAAATCCGGTTGTATGGTTGGCTGTTCTTCAGCCGATTTCACAGGATCAACAGGTGAAGAAATAATATCGTCCGGCGACGAAATCCCCATGCCTTTTGCCACATCCACATCCGAAGTGTTTGCAGAATGATTAGAACAACCGGAGAAAACAAAACAGCAACTCAATGCAAAACCCCCAACCAAAATCAAGAATCGTTTCATATAAATACCTCCTTTATTGAGCGCTCAAAAAAAACAAAAGTGCATAAACCGATTGTCGTTCGGCTTATGCGCTCTATCTGTTAAAAATCAAATGAAACCTTACGCTATTTAATAGAAGATCATATGATGTAAACCGCCCTTCACCGAAACATGAATAATTATAAACAAACACCATTGGACTCACCTCCTAAAAAAAATTTCTTCTTAACTGTTGTGTACCACATATGTCGGCAAGTTGCAATAGCTACTTTGCATAAATTTAAGATATTTTGTGCAATTTTTCATACGCCTGTTAAGTTGCTAAGTATAGTATCCAGAGTTTTCGTACTCATTATAACCATACACTACTACAGCGTGTTGCCCTGCATTTGGCAAATCTCCAAAAAGAATACAAGGCCTTTTGTTGTTTTTGATTTCACCTGTAATTCCCCAGCAGCCAACAGCCTAACTTGCATTTTGAGGAAGGGATCTGTTTTTACAGAAAGTATTCATTACTCTTGCAAAAAAGTTCACCCGGATTTCCGAACTGACGCCGGAAGTCCTGCACACCTTCATTGACAAAATCGTTGTCCACGAGCGCGCAGAACGCTACAAGCAAAAGTCCGAGCAGCAGATTGATATCTACTTCACGCACATCGGAAACTTGAATGAGTTTTAGCCGCAAAACCACCGCAGGACAGGCGGCGCATAAGCACTTCCTGTCCTGCAATGTCCTTCTTTTACAGATACTTTAACTGAAACTCCGGATTCCCTTTCTCGTCAATTTCTGCAACAATATAACTAGGATCATGTCCCGGCTGTCTCGGATATGTCAGACTGCCCGGATTAAGCATGGTAATTCTGCCCATTTTACGGATTTCGGGAATATGAGTATGTCCGTACATAGCAATATCGCAATCGTTAAATTCTGCATGTTCCCTTAAATCTTCATTTTTGCCGTCAGGATACACATTATAATAGTGTCCGTGGGTAATAAAGGCCCTGTGACAGCCTACCATAACGATGCTCTCGGAAGGCAGGGCAGACCCCCAGTCATTGTTGCCTCTGACCGCAAAGCATGGAATTCCCGTCACATGCTCAATATAATCTACATTTTCACAAATATCTCCAAGATGTATTATTTTACAAACCGGTTTTTCCTTTTCTATGGCTTTTAATAAATTACCATCTTTGCCATGGGTATCACTTACGATAAGTATTTTCATATCAGTGATTTTTCCTTTAATATCTTTTTCATCGCCATCAATGCTTTTCCTCTGTGGCTGATAGAATTTTTAAGTTCAGGTGACATTTCTCCCGTGGTCATACCATACTCCGGTACATATACTATAGGATCATATCCGAAACCATTTTCTCCTTTTGGTTCCTCCGCTATTATTCCTTCGATTGTACCTCTGGTTGTAATCACTTCACCATCAGGCAATGCTGCTGCTATTGCACACACAAATCTTGCACTTCTCTTATCGCCCTCAAGTCCTTTGAGATTATCGATAATAGCCCTGTTTTTTACCTCGTAAGAAGTATCTTTTCCCATGAATCTGGCAGAGTATATTCCCGGCTGTTTGTCCATGGCATCCACTTCAAGTCCGGAATCGTCGGCGAGAACCATCTGTCCTGTCATTTCCATAATCGTCTTTGCTTTAATGATTGCATTCTCTTCAAAAGTCTTTCCGTTTTCAACAATATCAACATCGATTCCTGCTTCTTTCAGCGAAACAATATCTTCGTTAATATTTCCTAATATTTCTTTAATTTCTTTAATTTTTCCTTGATTAGTTGTTGCAAATATCATCTTAATCACTCCATATCGTCTGTATAAAATTTTAAACAAATATTACAATTCTGCGTCTCTTCAACTCTTTCCCAGCTTCGTCCATTCGCACTTATGTAACCCTCTCCATCGTCAATCACAACATCCGTTGTTACATCCGTCTTACATTCCACCGCCACAGGATGAACGGAATTAGGAGTCTTAATGTATACAACTACTGCATATTTGATGTCTTTTTTCATAATTAAATCATCATTTAATTTAATAGTGTAATATCCTGCATTTTTTAAAAGGCCTTTTGCTGCAAGCCTTTTGGTATTGAAAGATTCCGTTCCTTGAAAATCCTCAATAAAATACACTTCATATTCGGTATCTTCACCTATTGCATAAAAACCAACGCTCCTTAAAATTTCATCTTTATTTGTAGTATATACATTGGCAAAATATGCACTATCCTGATTATATCCTATTTTGCCTGTCCACCCAAGTTCGTCGCTCTGGTATATATTATCATAATTATTTCTGTCTTCAACTACCGTGTAGACAATATTTCTTATTCCAATGTTGCTGTCAAAATATGATACGTAAAAATATCCGTTCTCGCCGAATTTGTCACCCCAGCTGTTCACACAGATAAAAGCTCCATCCTGTTCCGGTTTGGTGGCAAAATTGTCCGCAGGGTACGAATCATCCCAGCCAACTATAACAATATCATGGTTAGGTTTTTCCATTCCGATATAGCAGTATGCACTGCTCTCCGGATTATAATACTGTGATTTTTTACCTCCTGCATCGTTAACGGACATATATAGTGAACTTTGAACTCCTCCGTATAAAAACACAGCCTCCTTAATTGCATTGTAATCCTTGCTTCCGATTATCTGCATTTCCTGGACATGTACTGCGGCTTTAAGATTATCCGGAGAATATCCGTCTCCGTAAGGGTCTTCCACTTCAAGAACCGGTCCTTTCCATGCTGCGAGGTATGCCATGGACATTGTATATTCGCCACCATCCATCTGTCCCAGATTATAACCATTATGAAAGCTCATATGATCTGCTGAAAATTCAAACCTGTGTTCCGGTAAAAGAGTAGATGACAATGCCGTAAGACTGGCAAATGCCCAGCATGTACCAAAATCTTCCTGATTGCGTACTGTGGTTACCTTCCCGTCTTTTCTGTAATCATAACAATACGGGTATATCTTTTCACCGCTTTTTTTATTGCTTATCTCAATACAGTTCTGTTCATAATTCCATTTGTAATCATAGTTAAATTTTTCACAAATAAACCTGAGCGGAACATATATATCATTGTCTACCATAGCAACTGAGACAGCCATCTTTTCATCCGTGCCGTTAACGCTTACGGTATCGCTGCCTGCCGTAAAAATAAGCCTGTTGGCACTCTTTTCAAGTACAAGCATGGTATTATAATATCTGTTGGATGCACAGGATATCGTATCTTTAAGGATATTGTAATTAACCATTATATTACGTTTATCATCCATATATATTTTTTCCTGTGTAACATTAACCGGACTTCCGTCTACAGACATTTTGATGCCTGTCATATTAACATAATTGGCAATTACGTAATTCCAGTCAGACGATTTCTCAATGACAGTCTGGCCTTTAACAATCTTTGCATGTCTTGACGTTATTACAAATCTGGCAACAAAAATCAAAGCAATGGCAAAGATAATATACAAGTAAAACTTTTTTCCAGGTCTCACGTTCAGTCTCCCATAGTTTTATTTCTTTTAGGTGGTTTTGGTCCCAAAAACTGATAATAAAATGTTTTTATCATTCCATTATATATTTTTCTGTTCTTATCCGCCTTACGTCCGATATATTTTTCCGCATCTTCGTATGACGTAATCATATATGCTGACCATGTATCAAGCAAAGCAAACTGTCTTCCCAGGTCCGAATATATAGCAGGAAGTGTGGCAGCCTCTTCAAGTCTTTCGCCATAAGGCGGATTGGTAATGATAAATCCGTATTTGCCATGATGTGACAGCTCGCTCACAGGTCTTACCTGAAAATGAACCAGTTTCTCAACACCTGCCCTGACAGCGTTCTCCTTAGCTGTTCTGACCACCTCAGGGTCAATATCATATCCCTGTATATCTGTATCTATATTGGTATTTATCTCGTCTTCAGCATCACTTACCGCATCATACCATAATTTTTTTTCAATAAAATTTGTCCATTTTTCTGCGGTAAACTCCCTGTTCATACCGGGTGCAATATTGGCTGCAATCATTGCGGCTTCAATAACAAAAGTTCCGCTTCCGCAAAACGGATCTACAAGTATTCTGTCTTTTCTCCAAGGTGTCATCAATATAAGAGCCGCTGCAAGAGTCTCTGATATAGGTGCTTTTCCGGCCTTAATCCTGTAACCTCTCTTATGAAGTGAATCTCCCGTTGTATCAAGACAGACTGTTACTTCATCTTTATTGATAAATACTCTTACAGGGTAATCTGCTCCGCTTTCATCAAACCATTCCTTGTCATATGTCTGTTTAAGTTTCTCCACCATAGCTTTTTTCACTATTGACTGTATATCTGAAGGACTGTAAAGCGTACTGTTCACCGTACTTGCTTTTGTTACCCAGAACCTGCCGTCCTCCGGAATAAATTCATCCCATGGACACGCTTTTACATTTTCAAACAGCTCATCATATGTAAATGCCTTAAATCTTCCTACGCATATCAGAACTCTTTCTGCTGTTCTTAAAAAAATATTAGTACGGCATACCGCATCCGCATCTCCAAGGATTGTAACACGTCCATCTTCGACCTGTTCTATATCATATCCTAAATCATTAATCTCTCTCTTTAAAACTGCCTCAAGTCCAAAATGGCATGGCAGAATAATTGGGAATGTTCTCATCGTATATATCCTATCTTATTTTCTAAACTGTATTAACTATATTCTTTTTATCCTTATAATGTCAATGGTTTATTCCGATTCAATATAATTTCCGTCATATGCATTAATGCCTCCAAGTAATGCCCTGGTTATATGTCCTCTGTCAAAAAGCTCTTTAGCCGCAAGTATTCCTGTCCCCCCGCCATTACAGTAAAGTACATAGATAAAATCCTTAGGCATTTTGTCATACATTGCTTCAAGCTTTTCTATTGGAATATTAACGGCATCCGTAATGTGCATCTCATTAAACTCTGCTTTATCTCTTACATCAATTATCATAGCATGTTTGTTTCCCACATACTTATCCATTTCTTTGGAATTAATCAGTTCAAATCTAAGCATATTCCTCTACCTCACCCATATATTATAGTGTATTCATGCGGTTTTTATTGTTACATTTAAGTATTAAAAAATTTTTTAAAAAAAATTCAAAAAAGGTATTGCATTTTTCGACAGAATAGTATATTATAACACTTGTAAGGAGCAACGGAAGCTTCTTACAACCCCTTATTAATTATTTATACTCCCCTCATGAAAATAGTGAGTGACCTTTTAGGTCACTCGCTATTTTCGTTATAGAACTTTTTTCTCTACAAATAATATATAAAAAAAACGAATGGGCATTGCTTCCCATTCGTTTTAATTTTTATATTCTTATATTGTCATAATCCAACTCTGTCTTTTTCTTTTCTTCTTCAGCCTTTTTCATTTTTCTTAAACCTTTCCCTATAAATGCCATCATAACAAGGCTGAACAAAAAAGGAATATAATAAGTAGAAAGTCTGTAAAGTACCATACTTGATCCTGCTACTACTTTTCCGAATACAGCCGCAAAAAGCACCGAAAAAACTACTTCAAGAGAGCCTACGCCACCTGATGTAGGAAGTACCCCCATCAAAAGCTGCATAAGAGACGTTACGGTAAGGCCCTGTGCAAAACTTACACCGCCTAAATCTCCTCCCAGTGCATAAATTGCAAGCGTCGGGATTACATACCAGCAGCTCATCTTTAAAGCATCAATCAACGTCAAAGAAATCCACGCTGCCGGCTTTTTAATAATCTTTACTGTTGCTTCCCTTAAAAGAACAATCTGTGTCTTGATTTTTTCATTAACTTCTTTAAAACGTGTCTTTCCAAGTGTCGCATCAAGTATTTTGCATACAAGTCTATGAAACCATTCTGCAGAACACAAAAGTATCATAAATACAATTATGGCAATACTTAGTCCCACACCCATATACATATATCTGAATGAACTCGAAAAATTTGTTACTACGAAATTATTGTTAAGAATAAGCATAATTACAGCATATACAACAATAACTGTCTTGTGAAAAATATATGGCATCATAGTTATGCTACAGGCTGTTCCGGTATCAACACCATTCTTATGGAGAAACAAAATCTGAGCAGGTTTAATACCTGCACCAAATGATGTAACGTTAAAAAAGATACTCATATATGCAATCGGTATAAACTTGGAAAATTTAATTTTAATACCCTGTCTGACTGTAATACCATAATATACAACCGCATCAATCAGATAATAACAATTTCCCAACAATACCATTCCGGCAAATATATACATATTCGTTTTAGACAAACTGTCCACAATGTCTTCATAGGAATCCCTGAACATCCTATACAAAATAAAAAACATCAGCAGTACAACTGCAATACAAAATATTACTTTTATGGTTTTTTTCTTATTATTCATACGATTTCCTTTTTTATATAAATGCAATATCAAATAAAAAAACCTGTCATGTCGACAGGTTATAAAACGCGCCAGAGAGGATTCGAACCCCCGACACCTTGGTCCGTAGCCAAGTGCTCTATCCAGCTG
>ENA-OPWH01002245-OPWH01002245.1-human-gut-metagenome-genome-assembly--contig:-NODE-2245-length-10856-cov-3.263309_pt1 | contig 10856 bp, 10 predicted proteins | sample MGYA00241506_ERZ502004 | MGnify/ENA primary metagenome ERZ502004 (study PRJEB25962, sample SAMEA2043049) | human gut metagenome | biome: human gut; feature: human-associated habitat; material: faeces... | reverse complement strand
CACAGCGGTGGGATCGTTAATATATGAATGAATCCTTCACGCAAACAGCCGCTTGCGCATGCCACTTAAAATCTTCTTCTCCATCCGCGACACCTGCACCTGCGATATTCCGAACTCCTTAGCAACCTGCATCTGTGTGTAATCATCATAATAACGCATTCTGATAAGCTCTTTTTCACGCTGTGAAAGTGTTTCCATAAGCTGTGCAAGTGCCACTTTACTTGATGCAGTTTCCCCAATGTCTGCCTTGTCTTCTAACTTGTCCATCAGCATGACCTCACTTCCATCACCCTGATAGATTGTCTTATATATTGATTCAACCTCCATTGATGCAGACATTGACAATGTTATGTCTTCAACTGACAACTCACAGGCAGCTGCTATCTGTTCTACCGTCGGTTCACAGCCTAACGTGTCACGGAGCTGTCCCGCCACTCTCATGCTTTTTACCGCATTTTCTTTGATAGAACGACTGACCTTTACCATTCCGTCATCCCGCAGGAATCTTCTTATCTCACCTGTTATCATAGGAACTGCATATGTTGAAAATGCAACATCCATATCCAGATTAAAATTATCAATTGCCTTTATAAGCCCTATACAGCCTATCTGAAACAGATCCTCCTGTTCTGTTCCTCTCCCCTTAAATCTTTTAATTATGTTCCATATAAGCCCAAGATTATCTGTTACCAGCTTCTCTCTGGCCTCTTTGTCATTATTGTGTGCTTTAGCGATCAATTCCCTGGTACAATCCTTAGTCTGATCCATAGCATCACATCCTATCAATTACTCCCCTATTTTCTTTCTCATAAGAACTGTTGTTCCTTTGCCCGGTGCCGACGCAACTCTTAAATCATCCATGAATGCCTCCATGAACGAAAATCCCATTCCTGAACGTTCCTGTTCAGGCTTGGTTGTATACAGAGGTTCCATTGCTTTTGCAACATTTTCCATGCCAAGACCGTCATCGTGCACTTCTATTATTACCTGATTCTGTATACCCTTTAATCTCATTCTTACTTTTCCCGGACCATTATCATAGCCATGGACTATTGCGTTAGTTACTGCCTCGGAAACTGCTGTTTTTATGTCCTGCAATTCTTCGATTGTTGGATCTAAATATGTAACAAAGGCTGCCGCAACAACCCTTGCAAATGCTTCATTTTCCGACCTGGCTTCAAATAATAATTCAACATTGTTATTCTCTATCATGCTTATGCCTCCTGTCCTTTAAGCTCATATATGTTAACTATCTTATGAAGTCCTGATATAAGAAGTATCCTCTTAACACTTTCACGGACTCCCACGATTGTTATGTCACCTTTATCCATAACCTTCTTGTAACGCCCCATTATAAGTCCTATTCCTGCACTGTCCATGAAATCCACTTTAGTAAAATCAAATACTATATGAGTTACTCCTCTTTTATCTATTACATCATCTATAACCTGACGCATCTCTTCTGCAAGATGATGGTCAAGTTCTGCATTCATTCGTATCATAAGCTTGTCATCATTAACCATGTATATATAATCCATATGCTGGATTTCATCCTGCTCATCCGCTGTATTAACCTGTTTTGACATAATAATCTCCTCTTTCCTCTCTGCTTTTACACTTCACTAATTCTGCAACAAAGCCCCCGGCAAAGAATTATCTTTGCCGGGGGCTTATCTTTTAGTACCTCATCAATGTGAATTAACGTAATCGCTGGCTTCTTTGTAATATCCGCTAGTCGAATAATCATCCACAATATACTTATAGTATTTCTTTGCATCATCAGTCTTTGCTAATGCTACATATGACTTAGCTGCATAATAAGCTGAATCTGCACTGTTATTACATTTGTATGCTTTGACAAGATTATCTGCCGCAACTTCATAGTTGGACTTGTAATACTCTGTCATTCCTGTGTTATAGAAGGTCTGTGCTGCTGCCGGAAGTGTCGCCGTTGCTATTGTATTATATAAAGTCTTTGCTGACTCACTTGGAAGTGCACTGACATCTATATCAACAAGCTTATTCGCAGCATCATCAGGCTTATTTGCAATATAATCACTTGCTGCCTCTATTACTGATACCAAAAGCTTGTTGCTTCCCTCTGTTCCATTAACAACGCCAAGCTGCTGCTCAAGTGCATCCTTCTGCGCCTTAACCTCTTCAAGTTCTTTCTGCATAGAATTCAGTTCTACATTACCAGAAGATAACTGCTCACTATACTCCTGAAGACTTTTCTTATAATCCTGTGTAAGTCCCTTATTCCTTGCCGGAACAATAAGAAACCATATTAATGCTGCACCTATTACAACACCTGCCAATACATTTATTATTGTTATTGCACCATTACTTGGTTCTTTATATGACGACCTTGGAAGAATAACATCGTTGCCACTTAGAGGTTTCTTATCAATATCCTTTTCCTTTCTCTTAGGAAGGAAAGAACCTGATGTTTCCGCTTTCTTTGCTGCATTTCTTTCTGCTATCTCTTTCTGATAAATATGTGCAAGTGTATTATTCTTATCTATTGCAAGAACAGCGTTAAGTAGCTTTTTTGCTTTTGAAAGCTCGTCCTGCTTAATGTATATAAGTGCAAGCAGAAGATGTGCCTTAATAAGCTGTGGATTATTGGCAACTACCTTCTTGAGCTGTATTACAGCCATATCAAGATTGCCTTCCTTGGCATATTTCAAAGAAAGATTATATTTACGGATAGTACCTGTAATCATCTCAAATCTGTTCTGGTTAGTCTGTATCTTCTTAATATAGTGTCCTGCAATATTGCCTTCAGGCGTAAAATTCTTACTTACTACCCACTGGCTTAAAGCCTCAACTACATCACCCATCTCACAGTAAACAAGACCTAACAGATTTCTTGCATTGGTATTGTACTTGTTAATCATAAGGCTTATCTTAAGAGATTCAACTGCACCGGTTAAATCTCTTACTCTTGCTTTATATAGTCCTGCATTATAATATGCATCTGATACTCTGGCTGTCTTCTTATATATTCTTACATTCTCTCCACACTGTGGACATGTATCACCATCTGTAAGGAAGCTTCCACATTTATAACATCTCATATGTCCACCCCTCACTACTTATCTGTATTCTTTCCGCTAAGTATCTGTGATATCAGATCTGTGATATCCGGTACATCATTGTTATATATTGCGTCCTCAGCATCTTCTACTTCAAGACTTGGCTGAAACTTCTGTATCTCTTCATCAAAATTAATCATGATTATTTTCCTTTCCTTCCAATGCACGGTCCACATCACCAACTAAATAAAGCGACCCCGTTGCAAACATCAGTCTGTTATCCCATTTTTTCATAGCTTCTTCAACACTCTCAAATACATATACCGGTGTATCCTTAATATGTGCTTCAAATGTTTCCTTTATTATATCAGCTGGAAGCTTTCTGACACCGCCCGTTATTGTAACATATATCTGTCTGAAATGCTTACAGCTGCATAGTATCTTAATCATTCTGTCATAATTCTTGTCACTTACTACTGAAAAAAGTAATGTTGCCTTATCAAGCCGACTGTTTTCATAAAGACTGTTTACTGAATCTACAAAGCTTTGAATCCCTTGTGGATTGTGCGCTCCGTCAACATACAGATTGTCTCTTAACAGTTCCATTCTTCCTGCCCAGTGTGTATCGTACATTGCCATACTGACTGCTTTATTGTCAAGCTTAATCATCCCCCTGTCACACAGATTAGCACATACCGTAAGTGCAATGCTTGCATTTTCCATCTGGTACAACGCATTTGTACTTAACCGGAAGCAATCATTCTTATAATACTCATTATGAATTAAAAAATCAATATACCCGTATGTATTTTGTATCAGTTCAAATGTATTGTCTTCAACCACATGACAGTCGCATCCAAAGTCTGCTGCACGCTTTCTTATCACATCAGCAGCTTCTTTCACTATGCCGCTGCACACAACCGGTATTCCCGGTTTAATTATCCCTGCTTTTTCATTTGCAATCTTTTCTATTGTATCACCAAGAATTGCAGTATGTTCAAGCGATATTGTTGTTATTACTGAGACAACCGGATTATCGACTGCATTAGTTGCATCCAGCTTTCCGCCAAGACCCGTTTCCATAACAACATAATCCACATCATGCTTACTGTAATAATACATTGCCATGCCAAAAAGATAATCAAAATACGCAAGCTCCTGTGTCCTGTGTTCTTCCACATACCAGTATGCTTCTTCAAAATCCTCTTGTGAAATCATTATTCCATTGATTCTTATACGTTCTGTTATATCATCAAGATGAGGAGATGTAAAAAGTCCTGTCTTATAACCATTATGCTGTAAAATTCCTGCAATATAAGCACACACCGATCCTTTTCCATTAGTACCGGCAACATGTATTATTTTTAATGACTTCTCTGGATTATTCATATCATGTAATAACTGTCTGCCTCTTTCTAATCCTGTAGATGATGCAAACTGACTTATACTGTCAAGACTATTCACAATCTCATTATACATGTCTCATCTTTTCCTTTCCGGATGTCACATACTTTGTATAGAAATAATATGTCTGTCCTCATATGTAATAACAGCTGTATATTTTCCACCAGTATATGCCCTTATCACATTATTATCCCCTACTGCCAGCATAGAAGCTGAATCATGTGCCTCTTTTAAAGTTTCTTCAATATATCGTAATTCTTCCCTGCTAAATATACTAACAGCAGACTCAAATACTTCATCATCAAATGAATATTTAAAGAAAAAGGCTGTCCATTTTATCTTAAGTTCCTTTGCTCTTTTTTTGGTCTCTTCATCTGCCGTTTTCTGTACAGATTCAAGATATATCTTTCTCTCCTCTGCCTTCTCACATGCAAGTTTTAATTCTTTCTCTGTCTCCTGAAGTCTCTTTTTCTTCCTGTCACTATCATCAAGACTTCTGTCCATTTCCCTCTTTGTATCATTAACCTGTGCATAATATCGTTTTGATTCATCTTCTGTCTTTCTGTTATTAATATAATCATCTTTGACATCTTCAAGTTTTGCAAAATCATTTTGTGCAATATTAAGCCTGTCCACGGCAGCATCATATTTCTTCTGTGCTTCAGTCATCCTGTCTGTCTTTACAGAAACATCCTTTTCACATTTTTCTAATTCCTTGCGTGCCTTTTCAACCTGAGTACACATAACACGGTATTCTCTGTCCTTATCATCAGCGGCTTTCTTTTTGTCCGCAGCAATATAAGACGGCATAAGGTCTGATGGTGCATAAAACTTGATATCATTTGCATGGCTTATCTTCCATATGTATCCCGCCGCCTGAAGTTTTGATATTCTTGTCATATTTCTGACTGCCTGATACATTGTCTTTACCTGCGCCTCTGTCGACCAGAATGCATCTTCCCCAAGAAGTCTTATTGCAGCTTCAAGCTTTGTCGTACTTCTCTGTCTGCCGAGTACATCTATAATTCCCTCGCCATTGAATTTCTCTGGCATAAGACTTTTCTGAACCTCACGTTTAGTCTCCATTGAAGCAACCCCTAATTTTCTTCCAACCTGTTCAGCATATGACTTTTTCTGGACAGCTGTAAGATTACGTATCTGGTTCATAATATTATTTAAAAATGCATTGTTATATCTTATGCTTATTTCTTCTATTTTATGAGCGGGTGACATATATTTATTAATTCCGTATGCAGATGCCGCCTCATCAATAATGTATCTGGACATCTGCTCTTTTACTTCCTTATCCTTCATGTCTCCTTCAATTGCAGGACACATCACTTCAAGCCGCTCATATAACATTTTCTCAAGTTTTTCCCTGTCTAACGCCTTATAGCGAAGACAGTCTTCCCGTACGAGATCTGATACTTTTTTTACCTCATAATCAATCGAATTCTTTATTCCTATACTCTGTGTAAATGAATTGGCAACATCTGCAAGCACATTAACCAGCCTGTATCCGGTCTCTTTAACCGCATTAGATATATTAACATTGTCAATAAGCGCTATCTGCATTCGCAGCTCATCTTCACTGATTCTGCTTATCTCTGATATTATATCTGACATATCTGCCTCCTCTTCTGACTGCTACATAAGCCAGCAGTCTGAATTGTACCATAAGAACAAAAGATATATTTCGATTGCAATAAGAACCGCCATAATAATGTATCTTACAGCCTTATTACATCTTGTAAGTATGTCATACACTCCCACAAATGCAACATATGTTCCTGCCGTAAATCTACATGTACTCATAACATGTGATGTCAATGGCACAAGAAGTGATATAATTCCGAACACTGCCATTGAGTAATATTTTCTGTAAAACATATATCCATAAAGTATCAGTATTGCAATACAGAACCACCCCATATATGTATATCTTGGCTCAATCTGTCCTGTACATGCCTTCCACAACACGCCTATAATCGGGAAATACTCATCCTCTCTCCATGCAATCTGGACATTCTTATATGCCCATGCATCACCACAGAAGAAATTAAGAAATGTCATATATGCAAATGCACCGAGCGGGCACACAAGCACTGACAGTATCTTCTTAGGTGCTTTAAGCATATCCATTACAAATGTCTTAACCCTGCCAAAGCTTATCTTAGTTCCTTCCATGTCAATATATAGCTGTACAACCAGTGCAAATACAAGTATACAGCCTACAATTCTTGTTCCACTTGAGCATGCTGCCATAATTCCTGCTGCCATGTATTTCTTCTCAAAAAGGAAATAGAAAAAAAGTACAATGAACATTATAAACATCGCTTCCGTATATACAGAACTGCAATAGAAGGTGTAAGGTGCCATAAATAAAAGCACTGGCATAATCATAGTATATTCTTCTTTAATAGAAGTCTGCTTCTTAAGACATTTAACAGCAAAGAATGCTGCAATAATTATGCATATATTAGATACTATCATTCCAATAACATAAGTATTAATAAGCCCGCCTGTCACTGCCTTTAATGCTGCACACACGATAACATATAATGGGAAGAACGCCCAGTTAGCCTGAGGATCAATATCCGTAGGGTGTGTATAGCCATGATTGATTATATAGGCATATTTCTTTGCATCCCACTCGTTCATAAGAAACAGAAATGATCTGTGTGTCCCCATAATTCCATTATACACAGGAACCATGATAAGCATAATCAGTCTTGATATCGCAAATATAATCAATATCTTTAACAAAAGCCTGCAATTCTCATTATTTTTTAGTCTGTTCATCTAATGCCTCATTTCAATAATATACGGATTATATGATATATAGCTGCCGGGATTGTACTTATTACAGGTACTACAAACATTGCAGCCACAACTATTGCAAACAATCCAATATATATATACTGTGCACAGTACTTAGCCCATACAGGAACATTTATAGTTCTCTTATAATTAATCACAAGGCATAACACAGTTATTAACAATGTCACAAGTGTAATAAGCAGTCCTGCATTTCTGCCCTTTGGCACAAATGTAAACACTAATGTATTCTCGCCTTCGTGAACCTGTACACCTGTAAACAGCCCTGCTATCTCTTTAGTCTTAACCGTCTTTCCATCAAGTGTCACGGTCCAGTTAGCGCTCTTAATAACCGGTATCAGGGCATAATCCTTAGTTCCATCACTGTTTATCTTAACTGTAAGCGTATTATTAGTATATGAAACATCTGTCTGCTTATCTGCGAAATCCTCACAGAGCTTATCCATCTTCTCCATATTAAGAAGTCCGATAGTCATCTTACTCTGGTTCATATATTTAGGCTTATCATATTCAATCTTAATCTGAACATCTTCATCTTCAAATATGCCAAGATAAAGAAGATTATTATTATAATCCGTAAAATATGCTGTATTATTAACATCTCCAAGTGTAGGTACAACAACTGCCTCACCATTCACATATACATGTATGCTGCTCTCAAGTTTAGATGCATTAGCATCCGCATTAGGCTTCTTCACATCTGCAATATTCATATATATAGCACTTCTGCTTCCGACATTAATAGTCATGGACTTAATATTGCCAGCAGTCTCTGCCTGTGGATATATTCTTGTTACAAATGTTTCTTTATCTCCAGTCATTGCTTTATACATTCTGTTATGGTATGTAATCCAGTCAACATTAGTCATATCAAGCTTGCTGAAGCTGCTGTCAACACAGAATCCAAATGGCAGGTTATAATTAGTGTTGTAAAGGCTGTAATCGCCTTCCTTCTTCTCTAATGTATATAAAGCACTGTCAAGTTCATTGATATTAACTGCCTGTGTAACATGCAGCACTGCATTACTGAATACTGTTCCACCTGAATCTAACAGCCACAGGAAATACTTAGAATATCCCCATCTCTTGGCATAACTTTGTGTATCGTCCTCTAAAGCTGCTGTAAAGCTTGATAATGCTCCTCTTCTTAATATAAGAGGATAATTGGCATTAAGACTGATATCAGGATTTACTATTCTGTCTGTAGCAGACTCTTCTATATCAAGGCTGTCTGCCGCATCATTGGCATACTGCACATAATCACCAATCTGATAATCTTCATATGTATAAAACTTAGGAGGTCCTATAAGAGCATATGCACCGATAAACAATTCAAGTGCAATAACAAGGATAACTGTTTTACAGTTAAATTCTTTCTTCCTTATAAGCATAAACATATACACTGCAAACATTATTGCAAATATCATTATAAAAAATGCCATTGCAAGCATTTCATTGTTTATTGGTAATATGTTATAAATCATAACATATACTGCTCCAATTACCACTACTACCGCTGTCTGCCTGCGATAAAACGCACCCTTTAATGGTATATCTGCAAACATCTTCTCTGCCATTCCCGCAGCAATGCAGATAAGTGTGAACGATATCAGATATCCGTTTCTTAATGTATATCCGTTATATGAGCCAAAATGCCACATAAGGTTAGTAGCCTCCATAAGCACCGGACCTAATGCAACAACAAGCATGGCTACAGAATATATAAGCTGTTTTCTGTCTGACTTATATATTTTCATTCCCATGATAATAACTGCTATAACGAATGCAAGTCCATAAAGCATCATCCAGCGCTGCAGTGCTGCCATTGCACCATCTGTAACGATTGAACTTGTTATCCAGCCTGCATACTGTGATAAAAGCCCCTTAGACGCACCACCTCTCTGTGATGAAGAAAGCTGTGCAAATACAGGAACAAGCACGAATGCTGAAAGTCCGATACCTGCAATTGTGCCTATACCGACATTCCATGCAGTTTCCTTCCACTGCTTTCTCTCCTGCATAACTACCATTCTTATTCCACAGATAAGGAATATGTATATAAGTGACATTGCACTTAAGTAATAATTAATTATGAAGCACAATGCAATCATGCATATATATAACATTTTCTTTCCTGTCTCAAGCATTCTGTCATATGCCATTATAAGAATAGGGAAAAATGCAACTATATCCATCCATGGTGTAAAGCATGAACCATAGAGAATTACATAACCACAAAAGGCATACATGCATGAAAACATAACCTTTAATCCATACACAAGATTATTGTATTTCTTATTAATAAGCGCATACATTGCAACTGACATGAATATCATCTTAACAAGTGTAATTATTGATATGCTCTCTAATATGTAACTTCTTGGAACAAAATATAATAAAAGATTAAACGGTGTAATCATTGAAAATGCTGATATACTCATTGACACATTTGTTCCAAGACCTGTATACCAGTCAAACCATATTGATGCCTTACCATGCATGAAATCCCACAGATGTGCATAAAGCGGTGCTACCTGCTGCATATTGTCAAAATAATCTATTCTGCTGCTTCCAAAAGGCCATATACCTTTAAGTATAAGTATTACAATCATAACCAGACCTGTTATTATACCAGGTACTGCGTATGGCCTGATCTTTTTTAATAATGATTTAAATCCCGATTTCTTCATATAATTCTACCTTTCTATACATTTACACATATTCTGTCATCTTTGGATTTAAGTTTCCGCCTGACCTTTATCAAGGCTTATACTGTAAAGAGTATATTCTGCATTGTCAGCATGAAACTTCACTGTAAGAAGCTCATCACCGCTGACATATCCTATCTTTAGCTTCGTTGTTCCCTTGCTGTCTATATTTCCAATCAGCTTATCATTCACATATACTTCAATTCCTTTATCACCAACGGCTGTTGTATCATATTCCGTAATATCACATACAAGATATATATTATCAGATGATTCATCCGGAATATAGTATATATATGAATCTTTGTCTGTATTCTTCGTTCCTTCATATCTCTTTGTTTTCTGCCAGCCCTGACCTTTACGACTGCAGACATTGCTTTGTTCTTTACCATTACGGTCTTTATGTTCTGTACATATCTCTTTCGTTCCAAATGTATATTTCAGATTACCATAACCCGGCCAGTCTGTAAGCTCATGTGTCAGATAGTACATTCGGTATTCTGTTCCAACTTTAGGATTCTTTCCCCACCATAATACTAATATGTAAAAAACAACAAGTACCGCACATGCTGCGTACAGCAATACTCTTGCTATATTCTTTCTCATACAGACCTCCATTTTTATACTTCTACAATCATATAATATAAATCATTTTTCGCAATCTGCCAAGTAAAAAAAGGTTCTACAGACATATTGTCTGCAGAACCTTACAATTAAATCATATTATAAGACAATTATTACATTAAAGCCTGTAATTAGCAAACTCCCTGAGCAAGCATAGCGTCAACAACCTTCTCGAAACCAGCGATATTAGCACCAGCAACATAGTCTGTCTTTCCACCAACTGTCATATCATATCTCTTAGCAG
>ENA-OPWH01002242-OPWH01002242.1-human-gut-metagenome-genome-assembly--contig:-NODE-2242-length-10873-cov-1.504160_pt1 | contig 10873 bp, 9 predicted proteins | sample MGYA00241506_ERZ502004 | MGnify/ENA primary metagenome ERZ502004 (study PRJEB25962, sample SAMEA2043049) | human gut metagenome | biome: human gut; feature: human-associated habitat; material: faeces... | reverse complement strand
TCGTCACCGCTTTTTTGCAGACTCGCTTGGGGATTCCCTCCATTCTGGCGGGCATCGTCACCAACACGGGCCTGTACACCGTCAATCTGATGGCGATGGGCTGGAAGGCCAACCAGAGCCTGCTGGGAGGCAGCACGATCTTCACCCTTCTGCGGGACAGCGGCATCGGCGGCGATTGGTACGAGTTGCTGCTGGTGGCTTCTGTCACCATTCTGGCAGGCGTACTGCTGCTGGCATTTCTGAAAACACGCATGGGCCTTTCCATTCGGGCCACAGGCGATAATCCCGACATGGTGCGGGCCTCGTCCCTGAACCCGGCGTTCACCGTCACGGTAGGACTGTGCGTATCCAACGCCCTGACAGCCCTTTCCGGGGCCATGGTGGGCCAGTATCAAAAGACGGTGGACATCAACTCCGGCACCGGCATCGTGGTCATCGGCCTGGCCTGTCTCATCATCGGTGAAACGGTTCTGGGCCGCCGGACCGTTACCAAGGGCGTGCTGGCGGTGATGATAGGCTCCGTGATCTACCGTTTTATCTACGCCGTTGTCTTTTACACCAAGGTCGTACCGGTGGAGTGTCTGAAGCTGCTGACGGCCGTCATCGTGGCTCTGGCCATTGCAGCTCCCAGCATCCGAAAGTGGGCGGCCTTCCAGCAGCGGAAGCTGGCCGCTGGAAAGGGAGGGAACTGACATGCTGGACATTCAACGCATCTCCAAGACCTTCAATCCCGGCACCGTCAATGAGAAAAAGGCCATCACGGACCTGTCTCTCCATTTGAACAAGGGAGAATTTGTCACGGTGATCGGTTCCAACGGCGCAGGCAAGTCCACCCTGTTCAACGCCATCGCCGGCAGCTTTTACGTGGATGCAGGCGCCATCACCGTAGGCGGTCACAATATGACCTTTCTGCCTGAATACAAACGGGCGAAGCGGATCGGCCGTTTATTTCAGGACCCTCTGAAGGGGACTGCCCCCAATATGACCATCGAGGAAAATCTGGCACTGGCAGCAGGAAACGGCAGTTGGTTTTCCCGCTTGACCCAGAAGGATCGAACTCGTTTCCGCGACCGGCTGGCCCTTCTGGACATGGGACTTGAGGATCGGCTGAATCAGCCGGTAGGGCTGCTCTCCGGCGGCCAGCGGCAGGCGCTGACGCTGCTGATGGCGACCATGAATCCCCCCTGGCTCCTGCTTCTGGACGAGCATACCGCCGCCCTGGACCCCGGCACAGCGGAAAAGGTACTGGAGCTGACGAAGCGGATCGTGGCAGAGGGGAACATCACCTGTCTGATGGTAACGCACAACATGCAGCAGGCTTCGCGAATTTCGGACAGGACGGCTTTGCTTTTGAACGGTGATATGATCGAGTACAATCGCACGGAAGAAATGTTTCTTCGACCAAAGGAAAAAATTACGGATGACTATTTGAACGGTCGTTTCGGATAAAGGGGGAATTTTTGATGCATGAAATATTTTATGATGAGTTGAGAAAACTCAACGTTCGTTTTATGGAAATGGGCATCAACGTCAGCGAGCAGATCTATCGTTCGACCAAATCGTTCATCGAACATGACAAGGAACTCGCAAATGAAATCGTCAACGATGATCAGGAGATCAACAGCGGCGAAATTCAGCTTGAAAATCAGGCTCTGAAGCTGATTGCCTTGCAGCAGCCGGTCGCAAGCGATTTTCGCACGATCGTCAGCGTTTTGAAGGCCAGTTCCGATCTTGAACGCATCGGCGACCATGCCGTCAGCATTGCCAAGGAAACGATTCTTGTCAAAGGAAATCCGCGCGTGCCGCAGATTGAGGAAAAAATCTCGGCGATGACGGCAGACATCAGAAAGATGCTTGAACAAGTGCTTGATGCCTATGTCAAAGCAGATGAAAAAAGCGCCAGAAACATTGCGCAGGAAGACAAGAAGATCGATGAGCAGTACAAAGTCTGCCGCGATCTGATCGTCAAGGAGATGCAGCACGAAACAAAGACGGCCGTTGCGACCTCAAGCTATCTGCTGGTTGCCAGACTGCTTGAACGGATCGGCGATCATATCGTGAATCTGTCGGAATGGATCGTCTACAGCAAAAACGGTCATCTGGTTGAATTAAACGACAAACAGTAGTTTTGAATACCCGAAAAAAGCTCGCGGCACCCCTAGGTCGCGAGCTTTTAGTCTGTTTCGATTTTCTTGATGACCTTGGCAGGATTGCCGACTGCAATCACGTTTTCCGGAATATCTGCCGTGACGACCGAACCGGCGCCGATAATGCTGTTTTTTCCGATCGTGACTCCGCCCCAGACGGTCACGTTTCCACCGAGCCAGACGCCGTCTTCGATCACGACCGGTTTGGCGTAGCGTGTTTTTTTCCTTCTGAGTTCTTTATCTTTCGGGCAAAATTCAGTGAAGATGCCTGTTCTCGGCGCAATGTTGACGTTGTTTCCGATTGTGATTTCCGCCATGTCCTGAAGCGTAACGTCATGGTTCAAAAACACCTCATCGCCAAGTTCGATCCTTGAACCCAAAAAGCAGCGGAAATTTGGTTCAACGTAGGGATCTTTGCCGACTTTTTTGAGCAGTGCGTTAAGCAATGCTTCATCATAAAAATTTTCTTGATTGACTTTTTCGTTGTATTCAACGCACAATTTTTGTGCTCTTTTCCTTGCTTGGATGATTTTTTCATCCGTAAGGCTGTAGTAATTTTCCATAATCATCACCTCAAATTATATTTTAGCAAAAAACTGTTATAATTAAAAAAGAGGAATTTGCAATGGATTTGAACAGACGACATAAATTAACCAAAGAAGAAACAGAACACGTCAAAAAGATTACGAACAGCGGACGTCTCTATTATGATTACGATCCGCTGATTGAAAGCGCAAGAAGTTTTGCCTATGAGACGTGTCGACGCTACAACCGCCATGAAACGGACATTGACGAATTAAGGTCCTTGTTTGAAAAACTGGGCAAAAATCCAAGCATCGCTGACGGATTCATTACCGAATTCGGCTTTAATCTGAGCATCGGCGACGACTTTGACGCAGGCTGCGACTTAAAAATCATCGATTGCAACGAGGTTTCGATCGGAAACAACGTCACCATCGGAGAAAACGTCGGAATCTACACGAGTAATCATGCAAAAGATCCCAAGCTGCGTTGTGATCACTGGTGCAGCGAGCTTCCGATCAGAATCGGAAACAACGTTGTGATCGAAAGTAACTCGGTCGTTTTGCCAGGGACGATTATCGGAGACGATGCATGGATCAGACCAGGAAGCGTCGTTTTAGGCAGAATCGAAGCAGACAGCATTTGTGCGGGCGATCCCGCAAGAAGGGAAAGTAAATGAAACAACTGATTTTGGCTGAAAAGCCGAGCGTTGCCAGAGATTTGAGCCAAATTCTCGGAGCAACGGAAAAACATAAGGATTATTTTGAAGGAGAGGGCGTGATCGTCACTTGGGCATTGGGGCACCTGCTCGGGCTCAAAATGCCGGAAGATCTGAACAAGGATTGGCAAAAATGGCAGCTTGAGACTTTGCCGATGCTTCCGAAGTTCATCGGAACGAAGCCTTTGCCAAAAACGAGGCACCAGCTGCAGGCAATCGAACGCCTTGCAAAGAGATCGGACGTCAAAGAAGCCGTGATTGCAACGGATGCGGGAAGAGAAGGCGAGCTTGTGGCACGCTGGATTCTGCAGTACGTCAGGTTCAACAAGCCGGTCAAGCGTTTGTGGATCTCTTCTCAGACGACAAAAGCCGTCAAGGAAGGGTTTGCCAGGCTGAAACCTGCTTCTGATTATGATGATCTGTATCAATCGGCATTGGCGCGCGCAACTGCAGACTGGCTTGTCGGCCTCAACGTAACGCGTGCCTTGACCGTGAAATATCAGGACAATTTGTCGGCCGGGCGCGTGCAGACGCCGACTTTGGCCTTGGTTTTGAAGCAGGAAGACAAAATTTCAAGCTTCATTCCGCAAAAATACTATCAGATTGCGTTGAACGCGTCGAATCAAAAGGCACTGATGGAACAAAAAAATCCTTACGGCTTAAAGAACAGAGAAGCGGCGCAAAAAATCGTTTCGGAACTTGAAAGAACAATCGGCAAGGTCGAAAAAATCACCGTCAAGGAGCACTCCGAAAAAGCACCGTTGCCTTATGATCTGACCGAGCTTCAACGTGCGGCGAACGAAAAGTACGGCTATTCTGCCAAAAAGACCTTGTCCGTCGTGCAAAGTCTCTACGAAGTTCACAAAATCGTCTCCTATCCGCGAACGGACAGCAAATATTTGTCGACCGACATGATTTCGACGATGAAAGAACGCCTGCAGGCAGTCGGCTCAATGGTGCCGGAAGCTTTGGAATATGCCAGAAAGGGCGCAAAAGTCGTTCAAAAAAAGGTCTTCAACAACGAAAAAGTGACCGATCACCACGCGCTCATTCCGACTGAGCAGCGTCCCGACTATGCCAAGCTGTCAAGCGATGAGCATCGAATTTACGGGATGATCGTCAAACGGTTCGTAATGCTTTTTGCGCCTGAGTATCGCGAGCAAAAGGAAAAAATCACCGTTTCTTTTGGCGATCGCAGATTCAATTTTTCCAAGACGACCGTTTTGCAAAAGGGATGGAAAGAAAATGCGCAGACGTCGGGCGAAGCACTGCATTTTAAAGAAGGACAGCAGATCAAGGGAACTTTTGAAGTCAAAGAAAAGCTGACGACGCCACCGAATCCATTGACCGAAGGCGGTCTGCTTGCCTTGATGGAAAGATACAGTCTGGGGACTCCGGCAACGCGCGCAGAAATCATCGAAAAACTCGTGTCATCAGAACTAATGGAACGCTCCGGCAACTTTTTGCGCGTTACGCGCAAAGGCCGCCAGCTGCTCGAACTGGTCAATCCGTCCCTGGTGACGCCGGAACTGACCGAAAAATGGGAAAAGCAGCTTGAAGCCATTGCTTTGGGCAAGTTTTCAAGCCAGAAGTTCATCGCAGAAATAAAAAACGATACGAAAAAACTCGTCAGCGAAGTCAAGAATTCGACCAAAAAGTACCAGGACTTCTCCATGACGCAAAAGAAATGCCCTGAATGCGGAGCTTTCTTGAAGGAAAAGAAGGTCAGGGACGGCAAGCTTTTGGTCTGTTCAAATGCAGAGTGCGACTACAAACGCCGTGCCGAAGCCAAAGTTTCCAATCACCGCTGTCCGCAGTGCCACAAGAAGATGCTGATCGTCTCCGGCGAAAAAGGCGAATATTTCCGCTGCAAGTATGACGGAACGACTGAAAAACTCGGCGGCAGAAAAGGCAAAAAGAAGATGAGCAAGCACGAAGAACGTCGCTTGCTGAAAAAAATCAACCAAGACGACGAGCCGCAGGAAAGCGCATTGGCTGCGGCATTGAAAAAAGCCATGGAAGAAAAATAGGCAACGGAAACGATCATCGTTTGTCGGCAGATCAGACTTGTTTTCAGCAATCGTTAAAAGAACGCTTCGCTTGCGTGGGGCGTTCTTTTGCTTTTGGCGGTGCAGACACTGCATGCGGCATCAAGAGCAAACAAAAAAGAGGCCGTTTCCGACCTCTTTTTTAGAGCTTGACTCTGCTTTTTGACAAGCGTTTCATGCCGATTTTTTCTTTTTCATTATTCATGAAGCCTTTTAGCCGGCGGTAAACTCTCGTGTTCAGGAGCCACTTGTGAAACCGCGGTGAAAACTTTGAAAGACTGTACAAAAATGTGAGAAGGAACGGAACTTGCGGCACGATCGGAAAAACAATTCCGACGATCAAGAGCAAAAGACTTACGACAGACATCAGCAACCATAATAAGCGACGTACCAAAAAAATCACTCCTTGAAAGTTTTCTTGAATAAAGCGTATCATATTATTCTAGAGAAAAGTATTATGAATGAAATAAGAATTTGTTAAGAAAGGAAATGCTTTCATGGATAAGCTTGCCGAAACGTATCAAAAAGGAATCGCCAAAATCAAGGCAAAAGATTATCAGCAGGCCATGGCATTTTTTGAGCGCGTTTTTCAAGAAAATGCCGGCTTTTTGTCCGTTTGCTACTACTTGGGCAAGTGCCATTATTTTTTGCGGGAATTTGACGAAGCGGAAAAATTTCTTGAACTGCATACGAAAAACGACACGGAGAAAAATCAAGGGCAGGCATGGAAACTGCTGACAAAAATTTATGTCAGCAGACAAGACAAGGAAAAAGCAGCGTCTTCTTTGCAGGAGGCATCAGAGCATGGTGCTGAAAAACTTGCCGGCTTAAAGGAGAAAATCGCAAAGATTGATGAAACTTCTTTTTCAAAAAAGATGCGTTTCAAATTTTTGCAGCTCGCCAAAAACAAGACGCCGATTGCCAAAACGGATCTCAAGGAATATGAAAAGGTGAAATTTTTCATCAACGGGATGACCGACGAGCAAAAGAAAAAATTTTGTGACGGCAAGTGGCACGAATTAGAGGTCACGAAGCCAAAAAAGGTCAAGTTCAAAGGGTTCATGTCGGTTGCGCTTTTGGACGATCGAGGCTATTACAAAAAATACCTGCCTGAAATCGGCAGCTTGTATCTGCGCTCTTCGTTCAATGATTATTTGGAAGAAGATCGCTTTTTTAAGACAAAGTGGGAGAAGTCAAAGGTTTTTGCACTTTTGCTGACGAAAATCTTTTCACGTGAGATGATCGAAAAACTTTTGCTTCAAAACGACCTGCTCGACACGCAGGCCAAGCGTCACCTCAAAGGCTGCGACGATCTGGTTTATTTGAAGAAACAGGGCGAGGTCATGCCGCTTTCTTCCGAGCCCGTTTTGGAAAATGCAGAGCAGCTGAGGAAATTCGGCTTTATTTGCGACAGAAATTGCCAAAATACGGTGCACCTTAAAGAAAAATGTCTGGGTGAACGGTTGATCGAAAAGCTTTTGAAGCAGACGACCAGACAAAAGCTGCCGTTCCGGCATCCTCCAAAAGAATATCGGCCGACAAAAGAACAGTTCAGGTTTATCCACTGGATCTTTCAAAACAATCATCGCATCATCAGCCTGCTTGGAGTCGGTGGAAGCGGCAAGACGTATACGCTTGGGCAAATTTTGGATCATGAGCGGGTTTTGGCGCTTGCACCGACGCACAAAGCGCGAATCAATCTGGAAAAGTGCGGTTTCAAGCACAACGAGACGATTCAAAAAGTGATCTATGAGCTTGAAAACAGTCAAAGCGAGCTGATCGACGGGGACGACTATGACGTTATCGTGATTGACGAAATTTCAATGGTTACGCAAGACATGCTGAAAACGCTGCTGCAATACGTCGGAAACGACTATCGCTTCATCTTTTTAGGCGATGACAAGCAGCTTCCTCCGGTCAGTCAGGATGAGGATGCGCTTGAAGTATGCGGCAACGTCATGCAGCTGTTGATTCAATCCGGATCGCACTTTGATTTTCAGGCCAACCTGCGCTGCAAGGATGAACGAGTGCGCATGTTTATTGCGCAGTGCCGCTATAAGAATACGAAAAACCTCAAGCAGCTGCACGTCTTCAAGCAGTCAAAAGCAGACGACATGATTGCTTACAAGCTGAAGCACCTGCCGCTTGAGGACTGCATGATTATTGCTTATCGCAATGCAACGGTCGGCAGAATCAACGAGCAGTTTTTCAAAGTGCTTTCAAAAGGCAAACAAAACGTTGTCCCCTTCGAGTATAAGAACGGTTACGGACGTGGCGGCTTTTTTGTCGGAGCAGAGGTCGTCTTCTACAGAAACGACGATCAGTATCAAAAGTATGGCTATACGAACTCTGAATTTGGCAAGATCGTTTCCCTGGAACTTCCGAGCGAAAAGAACAAAAACGGCAAAGTCGTCGTCAAAACGGATCAAAAGGAATATGTGCTGCCGATTTGGCGCGCCAAAGAAGATCTGCTTCTGGCGTATGCGCTGACGATTCATAAAGCACAGGGAAGCGGCGCCAAACGCGTTTACGTGCTTGAAGCGGTTGATTACGGACTTGCCTATACGGCGGTTTCCAGAACGAAAAAAGAGCTGTGTTTCGTTGAGATGACGCTTGATGATTTGTGTTTGGCGCTGGAAACTCCGACACGAGAAAAAGCTAACGTTTATACTTTCTGAAGACTGATTGCGTGAATTTTTTAGAAATTCTGGATCAGAGAATATATGTACAAATAACAAAAAGACTCGGGGATGCGTTTACATCTTTTCCGAGTCTTTTTCAGTTTTTCAAACTGTGCTAAAATTGAAAGTGTTTTTAACGAGGAAAATATTTGGAGGAATTGACATGAGCAAAGAAGAAGAGCTGAGACAAAGAAGCAGCATTCATTTGTCTCAGAAGCATCAAAAGCATCACAAACATCACATGGCGATGCCTTGGCACGACTTTATTCCGGATGACGATCATGATCTGGCCAGAACGGCCAGTCTTCCGGCAAAAGCAGCCGTCGTGGGACGAGTTGGATTGATGATGCTTTCTTGCGGAACCGGAGCATGGCGCGTTCGTGATTCAATGAACATCATGGCCAGGAAATTAGGCCTGGTCTGTTCGGCAGATATCGGATTGATTTCAATCGAGTTCACATGCATCGACAAGGACGGGCAGTCCTATACGCAAGCCCTGTCTCTTCCGACGACAGGCGTCAATACCGATAAATTGACCCGAATGGAGCATTTTGTCAAAAGAATCAACCGCAAGGAAACTAAGATGACGCTTGAAGAGATTCATGACGAACTCGACAAGATTCAGGCAACTCCTGGCAATTACAAACCGTATCAAGTCGGCTTGGCATCTGCGCTTGCATGCTGTGCCTTCGTCTTTTTGCTTGGCGGCGGCATTATTGAAATGATCGGTTCGTTTATCGGAGCAGGATTAGGAAATTATACGAGACGCAAGATGCTTGACAAGCACATTACGCTTTTGGCGTGCGTGGCAGTCAGCGTAATGGTCGCCTGCCTGTCATATACGCTGTCGTTTCATGCGATGGAGCTTTTGTTTAACGTTGCGGCCAGACACGAAGCCGGCTATATCGGTGCAATGCTGTTCGTTATCCCGGGATTTCCGTTCATTACGAGCGGCCTTGACATTGCCAAAATGGACATGCGCTCAGGTCTTGAGCGACTGGCTCACGCAATCGTCATCATTGGTGTCGCAACGCTTGTCGGCTGGGTAACTGCGCTTGTGGTGCACTTGCAGCCGGAAAACTTCATGCCGCTTCAATTGACCGTTTTGCAATTGATGTTTTTACGGGTCATTGCCAGTTTTTGCGGGGTCTACGGTTTCTCGATCATGTTCAATTCGCCGCGCAAAATGGCTTCCATTGCAGGATGCATCGGAGCCGTTGCCAATACGCTTCGCCTTGAACTGGTTGATTTATGCGGGTTGGCGCCCGGCGTCGCCGCATTTTTCGGCGCCTTGACCGCTGGACTGCTCGCATCATACGTATATAAGAGGATGCACTATCCGCGCATTTCGCTGACGGTGCCTTCAATCGTCATCATGGTTCCCGGGCTTTACATGTACCGTGCAATCTACAACATCGGCGTCACGTCGATTTCTGACGGGGCATTGTGGCTGACGAAGGCGCTTTTGATCGTCATGTTCTTGCCGCTCGGATTGATCGTTGCCCGAATCATCACGGATGACAAGTGGAGATATTGCAACTGATTTTTTAAAACAAAAAACCAGGACTCATTTTTTGAATCCTGGTTTTTTTGTTGTCCTTTTAATGAAAAATGCAGTGCCAAAAATCTACTTGATGACCAAGAAGTAAAGCAGCACCAGCAGGCCAAGGACGATGCGATACCATCCGAAGACCTTGAAGTCGTGTTTTTTGATATATTGCATCAAGAATTTGATAATGATGATTGATGAAACGAATGCAGTAATCAAACCGACGATCAAAATCAAAAGTTCAGCAGATGAGAAGACGAAACCGAATTTCAGCAGCTTGAACAATGAAGCGCCGAACATGACCGGGATTGCCAGGAAGAACGTGAACTCTGCGGCAACGGTTCTTGAAACGCCAAGAATCAAGGCCCCGACGATCGTTGCGCCTGAACGAGACGTTCCCGGGAAAACAGCGGCAATCAATTGGAAGAAACCGATCAAAATAACCGTATAGTATGAAAGCTCGGCAAGCGAATTGATTTTGGCGCGCTTGTTTTTGTGAACCGTTTCGATCCAAATGAACGCGATCCCGAAAACAATCAGCGCAATCGCAACGCTGACCGGGTTATAGAAAAGTTTTTCAAACGTGTCGTTGAAAGCAACGCCGATGATGCCGGCTGGAAGGCAGGCAATCACGATTTTGATCCACATGATGATGATGTCCTTGTCGACATAGCGCCAAATTCCGGTCGGAGCCAGCGGGCCCGTTTGCTTGCTTTTATGGAACGGCCAGATTTTGTTCCAGTAGATGACGACAACGGCCATGATGGCTCCAACCTGAATGACGACTTCAAACATGCTGTAAAATGATTTTGAAACGTCCAATTTGACAAATTGATCAAGCAGGATCATGTGCCCCGTGCTGCTGATCGGAAGCCATTCGGTGATGCCTTCAACGATACCGAACAGGAAGGCTTTGATTAGTTCAATTATCATTATGATTAAAAGTCCTTTCTGAATATATCTTGATTGATTAACTTCCTTATTATAGTCTATGAAAATATGGCTGACAAGCGTTTGGAAAGCATGAGCCGTAAAGTTTAAGAAATGTTTAGGCAAATCGGAACATGCAGCGTGGCTGTTCGACTAATGTGCCAGGATTTCATTCAAGTTTTACGGACAACGTGCCCATTTTTATCGATGTGTCCGTAAACGGCAGAGCTTTTGCCAAATGCAGTGCCTGATAAATCAGCGCGCCAAACTATTTTTGG
>ENA-OPWH01002238-OPWH01002238.1-human-gut-metagenome-genome-assembly--contig:-NODE-2238-length-10883-cov-2.334688_pt1 | contig 10883 bp, 7 predicted proteins | sample MGYA00241506_ERZ502004 | MGnify/ENA primary metagenome ERZ502004 (study PRJEB25962, sample SAMEA2043049) | human gut metagenome | biome: human gut; feature: human-associated habitat; material: faeces... | reverse complement strand
GATGCCGAACGATGGTCGGGAGGGGGCAACTTCGTATTTTGCTTTCAAATTACCCCATGCTATAATAGACAAACTATGACCAATTTTGTATATTTATGACAGGTATCGAAAGCTGCCGCAAAGGAGACAAGCGCATGAAGCAAGCAGGACATCCGCCCGTGACCGCAGGGGCGAGCATTGCGGCAGAATACAGCCTTGCGCTCATCGATCAGCTCGCGCGTATCGACCGCACGTGCAGCAAAGAGAAGATGGACGAATTGGTCTACCGCCTGCTGAGTTTGATCGGCGAGGCCATGCAGTCTGACCGCGTGTTTCTCTTCGAGCGGCTGGAGGGGACGGCGGAGGCCTATTGCAACACCTTTGAGTGGTGCGCGAACGGCGTCGCGCCGCAGATCGACAACCTGACGGAGATCGTTCCCGCGGATATGCCGTACTGGCTGGAGGTCTTAGGCCGCGGCGAGACGATCGTCATTCCGAATATTGAAGACGTGAAAACGCAGATGCCGAGCGAGTACGAGATCCTGAAGACGCAGAGCATCCACTCCGAGATCGCGGTGCCGGTCTTCTATCGCGGCAGCCTGAGCGGCTTTTTCGGCCTCGACAACCCGCAGCGGGCGATGACGGACAATAAGCTCCGTCTGCTTGCCTTTGTCGGCGGGCACCTCGGCAGCGCGCGGGAAAATCTGCGCATGCTGACGCTGCTGGAAGAGAAGCAAAAGTCGCTCGAGCAAAATTTGCAGGCCGTGAAGCTTGAGCAGCAGATGCTCAAGGTGCTCTGCAAGGACAGCACGTCCGTCTACCGCGTGGATCTGATGAACGACCGGGCCGAGATCGTCAAGATCGAGGAGCACTCCAACTCCGCGGGCGACCTGCTCCCGCACGGGCAAGAGCTGTTTTCCTATGCCGAGGCGGTCGAGCATTACTACCACAAGTGCGTCCTTAAGGAGAGCGCACCGGATTTCCTGCAATTTTTGGACGCAGAAAATCTGATGCGCGAGCTCAGGACCAAGGACCGCGTCAGCCGCCGCTACCAGAGTGTGCCGAACGCCATCGGGAACATCTATTTCGAGGCGCGCGCCAATAGGGTGCAGCAGACGGAAACGAGCTTTCAAATTCTGCTGGACTTCCGCAGCGTGGATGAGATCGTGAGGGAGGAGCGCGAGCACCAGCACGCGCTGGAAAGAGCTCTTCAGGAGAGCCGTACGAGCTACGAGGTCATCTCTGCTATCAGCAAGATCTATTATACGATCTACCGCATCGACCTGCGTACGGGCCATTATGAGGAGGTCGCAAACGAGCGGCAGATGCACCGTCTGACCGGGCACAGCGGCAGAGCGAGCGTCCACATGAGTGAAATGAGCAAGCAGAGCATCGTTGCCGGAGTATCTGCCCTATGTTGAACCGTTTTTTGACCTTTCGACGCTCGCGGAGAGACTGCGGCGCGCCGCGCGAACGAGGCAAAGTCCGAGTTCCTCTCGCGCATGTCGCACGACATCCGCACGCCGATGAACGTCATCATGGGCTTTACGAATATCGCCCTACAGCACGCGGACGATTCGGATAAGATGAAAGAGTGCCTGGAAAAGATCCGTGTCAGCGGCAGCAACTTGCAGGAGCTCATCGACGATGTGCTGGACATCTCGCGCATTGAGAGAGGGAAGTTCAAAATCGTCTCGCAGCCGGTGAAGCTGCCGGAGCTGTTTGACTTCTACTGCCAGGCCATCGCGGGCATGGCGGAGGCGAAAAACATCCGCTTTTCGGGGAAGCTGCACGACATTTCCCACAATGTGCTGCTCTCCGACCAGATCCGCCTCGGGCAGATCTATATGAACCTGCTCTCAAACGCCGTCAAGTATACGCCGGAAAACGGCGATGTGAAGTTCGAGGCCTATGAGGAAAAGCTTGCCGAGAGCGGCAAGGTCCGCCTTGTCTCGGTCGTGAGCGACAAGGGCATCGGCATGACGCCGGAGTTCATGGAGCAGATGTATTCGGCCTTTTCCCGCGCGGTCGACACGCGCGTCAACAAGGTGCGCGGCAGCGGCCTCGGCCTTGCCATTGTGAAAAAGATCGTCGACCTGATGGACGGTGCGATCGGGGCTGAGAGCAAGGTCGGCAAGGGCACGACATTCCGCGTGACGCTCGACCTGCCCGCCGCGGCGGACGACGCCGAGACCGAAGAGCACACCGAGACGGCCATCACGCTGCAGGAAAAGCCGCTCACCGTGCTCGTGGCCGAGGACAACGACCTAAACTACGAGATCACCGCCGAGCAGCTGCGCGGCTACAGGGTGCACTGTGTGCGCGCTGTGAACGGGCAGGACTGCTTACAGCGGATCGAGCAGGCCGCGCCAGACGAGTTCGATGCGATCCTGATGGACATGCAGATGCCGGTGATGAACGGCCTGGAGGCGACTGCCGCCATCTGAAAGCTCGACAGCGAGACGGCGAAGCACATCCCCATCATCGCCCTCACAGCCAACGCCTACCATGAGGACATTCAAAAATGCCTCGCCGCGGGCATGAACGCCCACCTCTCCAAGCCCATCAACATCGACCGCGCGGTGCGCACGATCATCGAATGCGCCCGCACGGCGAAAGAGAACGGATAAAAGAAAAAGGCTCACGAAAGCAATGCTTTCGTGAGCCTTTTTGCGATATTTACTGCTTGTCGCCGCCAAATATCGAAATTTGACTCTCATCGCTCTGGCTGTGCATCTCGGCGATGACGGCAAGACTTTCTTCGCTCGCGCCGCCGGGTTCGACCTGCGGCATCGCGAGGAAGAAGCCCTGCAGAAGGTCGACGCCGAGCGACAGCACGGTGCGTACCTCGTCCGCGGTCTCAAGGCCCTCGGCCACGACCTTCATGCCGCGCTGGTGCGCGTAGGACACGGTGTTCGACACGATCTGGCGCTTGTTGGCGTCGGTGTCGATGCTGCGGATGATGGAAAGGTCGATCTTGATGTAGTTGGGCGAGAGCTCGAGAAGGCTGCGCTCGTTGCTGTAGCCGCTGCCGTAGTCGTCGAGCGCGAACACACCAGAGCTGCCACGGATCGTCTGCTTGATGCGCAGCGCCTTGGGGTCGAGGCACTCTTCCTCCGTGATCTCAATGACGATGCGCGGCAGGATCGAGGCGTAGCGCGCGGAGTATTCCGAAAGCTCATCGGGCGTTAGATACTGGCTTGCAATCGAATTGATGAACAGCAGCGCGCTGGGCACGACCTTACCGGCGTTTTCAAGCGCCTGATATGCACTTGACGCACAGAAGAACGTGATGCGCTCGACCTCGTGCAGGCAGTTTTCCTCGCGCGCGAGGCGGAGCACGTCAGCAGGGGAGTGCAGCGTGGGAAGATCCACGCGCATGAGCGCTTCATAGGCGAAGACGCTGCCGTCTTTTGCGTCGATAATGGGCTGGAAGCGGTAGGTGACAAGCTCCTCGTTGATGAGACGGCGGAACTCCTCATGGCAGCGTCTTTCCTGCAGACTGGTGCGGTAGACCTCAGGGTCGAATTCCAGCAGCTCGCCCTTGCGCGAGAGCTTGACCTGATACATGGCAAAGTCCGCGTATTTGCGCAGTGTGATGAGATTTGTGCTGCTCTCGGGATACCACGCGATACCGCCGGAGACGCTCACGCGCAGCTCACGTCCGCTGGGAAGCTGGACGACAGAATGCTCAAGGGCGGCTTTCAGCGCGCGGATGTCGGCGCGCAGCGTATCCTGATCGTTGTAGCCGTAGAAGAGTGCATTGAACTCATCGCCGCTGATGCGCGCGCAGACGGTACGCGCGGGAGCGTTCTTGGCAAAGCATTCGCCTGTGCGGCGGATGTACTCGTCGCCCCAGTCGTGGCCGAATGTGTCGTTTATTTGCTTGAGGTTGTCGAGGTCGAACATCAGAAGCGCCGCGTGGCCGAGCTTTTCGGGTGAGCAGAAGAACTCGGCGCAGATGCGGTGGAAGGCACGGCGGTTGTAGAGGTCTGTGAGCGTGTCATAGTCGCACTCGTGCTCAATGCGCAGCTTTTCAAGCGTGTTGGCGGTCGCATCCTCGGCAAGGCCGACCTGCGTGCCGTCCTCGTGCGTCGTCTCGATGCGAAGGTAGCGCTCTTTGCCGCTTGGCAGACGGATGTGGTAGAGCATCGCGCCGTCGGGCGCGGGGGAGTGGGGGCACGAGCGCTCAAAGCGCTGCAAAAGCTCGCGGAAACTCTGTGCTGTTAAGTCGTCTGCGTCAACGCCGGGCATGCCGAGAAGGTCGAAGAAATTGTCGGTGACATAGATGCTGTCGGGAGCGGAGCGCAGCTCATAGCCGCCGAGCTCCACGCTTGCCATGTCCATGATGCGCAGAAACTTGGTCGAAGTATCGAGTACCTCGCGTCCGAGCTGCGTGAACGCGGAGGAGAACCGGTCGAGCTCGATGATGCCGGTGGCGGAGAGCATGGGGATGGAGCTGCGGCTTTCACGCGCGTGCGCGACCTCGTCGGAAAGGCGCGAAATCGGGCGCGAGAGCTTGCGCGCCAGCACAAGGCTGCTGAAAAGTCCTGCAGTGAGCACGACGAGGACCGCGATGATCAAAAACCGCAGCACATAGCCTGAAAAGGCGTAAAGCGCCGATACCGGCACCGAGCCGATAAGCAGCATCTGCTCATTGGAAAACGGCGCGTTGCGGTTGTAGAGCGTCAGCGGTGCTACGGCGGCGTGACAAAGGCCGAGGGGGGAGTCACTCTGGTAGCCACCGCGCTTTGACGGCTTGAGCAGCAGCGTCTGGTCATAGGATTGCTGCGGCGCATTTGCGGCGGGGGAGGCGGAGATGACGCTGACGGTAAGGTCGTCTTTTCCGATGGCGGAATTCGATGCGACGCCGAGAAGATAGGTGCCCGAGCTGTCGTTCTGCAGTTCGGTGCCCGGCAGCAGGGCTTGGAGGTAGCTTTCAAGAATTTCGACGCCGAGCACGCCGTAGACCGTGCCGTCATCTAAAATAAGCGGGATGGTGTAGGCGATGGCGGAGTGATCGTCGCCGGAGAGCGTGTAGGGCGAGGACGTCCAGTGGCCGTAGTCCGCGGCGTCCAGTTCGCCGTTTCCGTGGTAGGCTGCCTGAAAGACGGGATAGAGAAAGCCACTGCTGCCGTTGGCCCCATAGTTGATCGAGGGCGTCCAGCTCGTGTCGGTCGCAATGTAGAGTGACTGTACGACCTGTGCGGGTGCGCGCACGAGCATAAGATCAGAATTGCGCTGCGAGGGGGAGGAATTCGGGTCAAGGTCGCGCAGGTAAAGGCAGGGCAGCGGCTCGCCCTTTTTGCGTGTGTCGAGATCGTGCGTGTTGAGCACGACAAAAATGCCGGTGACGGGGCGATGGCGCATCGAGGAGATCAGGCTGTCGCCGATCGAGAGCAGCAGGGGGGATGCGGCGTCGCTGCCGCTGTCGAGCGTGTCAAGGCTGATCTCGCCGTCGTCGAGCATGGCCTGCGTCACGGCGTTGATCTTGCCCGCAAGCGACGAGAGATCCTGCGCGTCGAGCATCTGGCCTTGCAGATAGTTTTGGCGGTTTTCCGTCTGTATCTGCAAGATGTCGACAGCATTCTGCTCAAGGTTCGTGTTGATGCGGCAGAGATAGAGAATGCCGACAAGCAGCGCGATCTCGATGAACAGGATCCAGAGCATGGAGCGCAGGATCGTATGGAAGATGGTGACATGCGGCACATGATCCGATGGTTTGCGAAAGAACATAAAACGGCCCCTTTTTTGTCATTGAACAGTCACTCAGCCCTGAAAGGCCTCAAGCGATGCAAGCGTATCCTGATACCAGGCTTCAAAGCATTCGTCGGAAAGGAACTGCGCCGAGGCCTCTTCAAAGCTCTGCCCCTGCGCCATTGCCTCTTTGACCGCGGCGCGGTCAGCGCTTGCCTTATCGCTCATGGAATATTCAAGAATGGCGCGGGCGTTCGTGCCGCCGGAGAAGGCGCGGGGCGTGTAGAGATGGTTTTTGTTGACCGTGTCGACTGCGGCGGAGAGGACTTCGTCCATCTCATCGCTGAGGGCAAGACCGCTTATGCGGATCGCGTCGATGGAGTTGCCCTCGTGCGTGACGGGGAGGTAGCCTGAGTCGACAGAGAACGTGATGTTGTGCTCGGGTGAGGTGAACCATTTGAGGAACACGAGGCTTGCCTGAATCTCGGCATCGCTCGCCTTCGTCACGACCATGCCCGCGCCCTGCTGCACGGCGTAGTCCTCGCCGTTCGCAAACTTCGGGCTTTCAAGCGCCTTGCGCGTGATGTCGTGGCTGTCCATGTCGTCGGCGATGACCTGCGTGGGGAAGAACGTCGCGCTCGAAGACGAGCCGACGTAGGCGATGATATTGCCGGTCTTCACATCATCGCTGCGGAAGCGGCCGCTTGCGGAAAAGTAGCCCTTGATGAAGGGTACATAGTAGTTATCCCAGAGGGTGCGCACGGCGTCGTGGTCAAAGTTCAGCGTCATGCTGCCGTCCTGTGCGTCGAAGATCGTGCAGCCGAGCTGCTTGGCGCCGATGAGCATGTAGTTCGCCATCGCGTCGCGGCCGAAGAACGCGCGTCCATCGTTCGGGATGTCGGGCGTCTGCGCGTCGGTCCACTCGTAGTAGCGTTCGGCGACGGAGACGAGGCCTTCGATCGTGGCCAAGTCGTCATAGGTTGCGCCTGTGGCGGCGGCGAACGGCTCCCAGTCCGTTTCATTGAGAAACAGCAGCTCCGCCGACTTGGCGACGGGGAAGATCTTGATACTGCCCGAGCCGGAGAAGTCGCCTTCGCTCAGATAGTCCTCAATAAAGGCGGCGCGGTCCTCTTCGCTTAGATAATCGCTCAGATCGGCAATTTGACCCATCTCATCGAGCGCGTAGGCGGTGTCGGCGTAGGCGGAGAAGATGTTGGGCATCGCCTCGGCACCGACCTTGCCCTCGGCAGAAGCGAGCACGTTGTTCTCAAGATCGGTCACGCTGCCGTGGCTGGAGCTCTCAACCGTGATGCCCTGTTCCTTGCCGACGGTCGAGTTGAACTCGTCGACGAGCGCGTTGAACGCTTCGAGCTGTTCACCGTTGTAGTACGTCCAGATCGTGATATTGACAGGGTTCGCCGGGGAAAATCCGGGGTCTGCCTTGCTGCCGCAGCCTGCGAGCAGCATCATCGCCGCCGCTGCGGCGAGCACGCGAGGGAGAAATTTGTTGTGAGCCATGATGCTTCCTTTCTATTTTGCGCGCCGTTCCGAAATGTGCAGATGAGCTGGCGCAGCAGAATGTCGGTGATGGCGCTGTTCGTCTTCTCGTGCTCGTAAACCTGCTCTTCGGCCAGGTGGACAAGGTGCTTCTGGCGCGCGTAGAGCGTGAGTGCGTTGCTCACGCGCCGCTGCGTGACCGTCAGGTTGAACGGGCGGCGGATGTAATCCGTTACGCCGAGCTCGTAGGCCTTCTGGATGAACGACTCGTCATCCTCGGACGAGGTGATGATGACGGGGATCTCCTGCAGCCAGTTGCGCTGCTTCATCACCTCGAGCACGCCGAAGCCGTCGAGGCGGGGCATGTTGATGTCGAGCAGCAGGTCGATGTCGAACTCGGAGTGCAGCAGCTCGAGCGCCTGCATGCCGTCGTCGGCATAGAGGTATTCGTAGCGGCCGCCGAGGATTTCGGAAAGGATCTGCTGGTTCATTTTCGAATCGTCCGCGATCAGGATTCTGGCTTCGACCATAGTGTAGATCTCATACGCATTTTAGGGCGCGCTTTTTGGTAGAAATGCCGCTGCGGGGCGGGCGGACAAGAAAATAGGCACCGGAAAAGCCAGTGCCAAACAAAAACTGTTTATGCGTGTTTTTAAGAAACATTTGATACTTAGTGTAAACTTAGCACAGAACCACGGAACATTCAAGGGAAATTTTCCCAGTGTTTCTGCTGCTTTGCCGGAAGCAGATGAAAAAGCGGGAGACGGGCGAGGCGTTTGTGCAAAAAGCGCAGCGTCAGGCTGGCAGACGGTGACAGGGGGAGAAAGACATGAGGGCGGAAAGAAGAATGCTGATTGCAGCACAAGGGAGGAATCCAAAGAGGTGTTAATCATCATTGACAATTTTCGAAAAAGAGCTTATAGTAACGCTGCATTTTTTGCAATTAACGATCCCTTAACAAGAGCTGACTCCAGCTGACAGCAACGGGGCAGCGCTGTCAAAGGTGAATTCTAGCGTACAAAATGTACAGAAGATCAATCTGAATCAGTCGTGAGCATGATGCACGGGAGAAGAGAAAAACGCAGTAGGGGAGAGAGCACGTGAATCAAAAAAAGATCTTGATCGCAGACGACTCTGAGCTGAACCGCGCCCTTTTGGTCGATATGCTGGAGCATGACTTCAGCATCTTCGAGGTCTCCAACGGAAAGGAGACGATCGCCGCCCTGCAGGCGCATCAGGGCGAGATCGAGGTGCTGCTGCTGGACGTCGTGATGCCGGAGATGGACGGCTTCGAGGTGCTGGCCGCGATGAACGAAAATCACTGGATCGACGACATCCCGGTCATTATGATCTCGGCCGAGACGGGCAGCGCCTATATCGACAAGACCTTCAAGCTCGGCGCGGTGGACTATGTGAGCCGCCCGTTCGTGCCGAATGTCATCCGTCGCCGCATCATGAACACGGTGCTGCTGCACACAAAGAAGCAGCAGCTCATGAGCGTGCTGGCAGACCGCTTCTACCGGCAGGAGAAAAACACCGAGCTGATGGTCGATATCCTCGGCCACGCGGTGGAGTGCCGCAGCGGCGAGGGCGGCACACACATGACGCACGTGATCCTTGTGACGGGGCTTTTGCTCCAGTGCCTTGTCGGCAAGACCGACCGCTATCATTTAGAGCGCGAGGATATCGGGGCTATCCGCATGGCCTCGGGCCTGCACGACATCGGCAAGCTGCAAATTCCGGAGGAGATCCTGACCAAGCCCCATTCCCTCACGCCGGAGGAGTACGAGATCGTCAAGCGCCACACGCAGATCGGCGCGAAGCTCATCACCGACCTGCCGATCTACCAGAACGAACGGCTCGTCAAGTATGCCATCGAAATTTGCCGCTGGCACCACGAGCGCTGGAACGGCGAGGGCTATCCCGACGGCCTCAAAGGCGACGCCATCCCCATCGCGGCGCAGGTCGTGTCAGTCGCGGACGTTTACGACGCGCTCACGAGCGAGCGGTGCTATAAAGAGGCGTTTTCGCACGAAAAGTCGATGCGCATGATTCATTCGGGCGAGTGCGGCAGCTTTAATCCGCTGCTGCTTGAATGCCTTGATGAGATCGCCGTGCGGCTGCAAAAGGAGCTGTCCGTCGTGCCGCACCTTGACCAAGGGCACAGCGAGGCGCGCCGCACAGTGGAAGAACTTTATGCAAGCCGTAGCGAGGACAGTACCACGCGTGTGGCGATCCAGCTCGAGGAGGAGCGCGGCAAACGCCAGTTTTTCAGCGAGCTGACGGACGAGCTGTGGTTTGAATACACAACAAATCCCGATGCGATCGCGCTCTCAGCCAGCGCAAGCAAGCGGACGGGCCTTTCCAAGGTCGTGGTCAATCCGGCGGGGAGTGCCGATTTTCTCGCCGTGGTGGGCACAAAAACGCTCGACGAGATCCGCGGCTGGGCCGAAACCGCCACGATCGACGAGACGTATTTTGAAACCGAGGCCGAGATTAGACTCGACGGCGCGATGCACTGGTGCAAGCTCGCAATCATGGTGACGTGGTCGTCGATCGAGGCGGGACGCTACAATTCGCTCCTCGGCATCATCCGCGATATCGATAAGAGCTATCGACATTTAAGCGACGTGCAGCAGGCGCTGCCGCGCGAGAGCGTGCAGGCGCTCACGCCGATGATGAGCGACGGGGCGGACGACGTGCTGCGCGTGAGCAAGGAGCAGGTGGACGGCCTTTTGGCAGGATATCGCCGCATCTTTGACATTGCGCGGCTGGTCGCCCTGACGATCTGTGTGGAGCTGACGAAAACGGATGAGGGCTACACGCTTAAAAAGAGCGAGCACTGCTACGCGGTGTGGAAAAAGAAGCGCCGCTGCGAAAACTGCATTTCGCAGGAGGTGCTGTGCACACACAAGCCACAGACGAAGATCGAAACGCGCGAGAGCGATATCTATTATGTGCTCGCGTCGTTCATCGAGGTGGACGGCAGGCCGTATTCGCTCGAGCTGGTCAAGCGCATCAAGAGCGACGACATGTTCGAGCGCGAAAATGTGCTCAACCAGCTGCTCGTGCGCAACCGGCAGGTGTATATGGACTCGGTCACCAAGGTCTACAACCGCCGCTATTACGACGAGCGGCTCAAGAATCTGGAGGGCTGGTTCTCGTTCGCCATGATCGACATGGACAACTTCAAGCACATCAACGACCGCTTCGGCCATCAGGCGGGCGACGCGGTGCTCTATCGCGCGGCGCAGGCCATCAAATCGCAGATCCGCAGCGACGACGAGCTCGTGCGCTACGGGGGCGATGAATTCTTCCTGCTGTTCCGCGACCTGCCGCAGCAAATTCTGGAGAAGAAATTGCAGTCCATCCGCGCAGCGCTTGACGAGATCGTCATCGAGGAGTATCCTGAATTGCATATCAGCGCGAGCATCGGCGGCACGTTCGCGGCGGGACGCATCTCAAGAACGATCCGCAGGGCGGACCTTGCGATGTATCAGGCCAAATTGAAAAAGGATTGCGTAGCAATTTATCGAGAGGCGAAAGAACGTGAAACTTGACGAATTTTTCCGCTGCGTCGGCGGCGACTACGGCGAAGCCAAGGCGCGTTTTCAGAACGACGAGCGCATCGTGCGCTTCCTTAATATGTTCCCGGGCGACGACAGCATGCAAAACCTGACGAATGCGATGAACACGGGCGACACGACTAC
>ENA-OPWH01002228-OPWH01002228.1-human-gut-metagenome-genome-assembly--contig:-NODE-2228-length-10932-cov-1.358463_pt1 | contig 10932 bp, 5 predicted proteins | sample MGYA00241506_ERZ502004 | MGnify/ENA primary metagenome ERZ502004 (study PRJEB25962, sample SAMEA2043049) | human gut metagenome | biome: human gut; feature: human-associated habitat; material: faeces... | reverse complement strand
GTTGTTGCTTGTTGATCGGCTTTTTTCTCGGTTGTGCTTGTCCTGCCAATAACGTGTTAGGTATCGAAGAAATACCTACTAATGTACAAAATACATACTCTAAGTTTCTCATGCCTTATTTAATTAAGATTTATCACTTGCTATAAATACACATCAAATTTTGATGTTCCCCACACAAAATCCCTGTTTCTATTCATAATTTATGAATTTAAAACGTTACTTGTGTTTTAGCACCATTCGCTGCAATAGCATTTACTTTATAATCTTCGGGTAACGTAGTGTTTACAGTAAACGAAGATTGCGGTGATACAAATATTACTTTTCCTGCATGATCGCTAACTTCATAAACAGCCACATTCCGCCAACCATACATTGATAGTTTGGAACCGGAACGGGTAGCTGTTCCGGCAACTACGGCTGCATTATTTATATAAGCCTCTAAGTTACTATCACAGATATATTCCAGCTTATGTTTCGGAACAGAATATCCTAAATTTCGAATTCTATTTTTAAGAGCACTTACCTGAGCTTCCGTCACTACCACTTTTCCATCGCCATAAGAGTCGTTGAATTCATATGAACCAGATTTCAGAAAACCCCATTTTACAAAGAAATCCGTCAAATCCAATCCTGCCGCCTTACTACAATTATAGGCGAACTCTATTTGACGTTCACCATCGGTAGGCAAGTCCTTATTGACACGTATATATTCATATACATCCTTATAAAAATCCGTTTTTCCTAATACATATTCCATATATAACTCTAACTGCCAAAAAGGTACTAATTTATCGAATACATCTCCTAATTTTGCATGAAAAATATCATTATTCCCGAATGCTAAAGTCATTGCATGCTCGTAGTAATTACTGTAAGCATTACTTGGCGTTGTAGTTAGCAAACGGGAATTAATTCCATATAATTTCTGAATGTACATCGAACAAATATTGTTTGTTACTTCGGTCATTCCAAACCATTTCAGTCCCGGACGGGTTTGATTACTATGCCCTACCTCATGGGCAGGCCCCCAGTTGTTAGTCTTCATTTGATCTACACTGCACAGATTATCCATCGTTGAAAAATGATATGCCGTATGATAAGAAGTGGAATACATATAATCTCCCTGTCCGTACATGACATTGAAATACATACGGTTTCTGAACATACGATTGTCGGTATCCGTACCGATACCACCATTATTGTTGTATTTTCTCAAACCCATGAATATCTGTTCCTTATATACAATATCATCAAAAAGGTTAATTAAATCTCTCCCATTAGATGTACTTTTTAGTTTGCTGACAGGAAAAGTGAGATGAGCATAATTCCCTACAACATCAAAATAGCCATCGACAGCTCCGTTTAGTAAAGTACCCCACTGTTCACGGGTATGTTTTGCTACATCAAAGTATCCGTTAACACTTCCTGACGCAAAGTGTATCTTTACCTCGTCATAGTCTACCGGATTACCATTAACATGATACATCACATAGATTAACCCTTTCTTCTCCGAAACAATTTTATTTATACCTGTGCGTAAGCTATAAGAAATGCTGTTATTGAAACCATCAGCATTAGGGGTATCCATGTCCTGTACTCTTAGACTCAAATGTTGCCCGTGCGTTTCACCTACCATGACAATCAATGTTTCTCCCGCTTTCACAAAGATACCCGTAGGATTATCCAATAGACTATAAGTGCCTGTCTTATTGATAGTAGCCTGTATATCCGGATGTTGATAAGGTTTGAAATCCGCAATACGGAAGTCAGCCGGATATTTATCTTTCAGCATATAATAAGCTATGTTCTTAAAAAATGGATAAGTACAGGCCTTTATCATTTCCTCTGTTATATCAGACCGTAACTTGGAACAAGTAACATCCGTAAAAAGGGTCAATGGGTCAAAACCTTCCGGATTCCTAGCAAAGAACTTCATTTCCGCACAGGAAGCATGCCCATTCACACCGGACTTAATAATCAGGCGAACTGCCTTCGGTTTCTGTATTGTGTTATCAAAAGAAAAAGATACTACCGCACCTTTGGAACCGAAATCGAAATTGGTTTCATTCGTTACACTTTCAAAAGCCGGGTGTTCTTCAGTCGATACCTGAATTTCCACTTCACCAAAATTCCCGTTCGAACCGCTTATACGCGGATAATAGATAAAGTAATCAAGTGCTTCCGTATTTTCCTTGAAATAGTAAGTCAACATGACCGGATAATGGCTTGTAACCCCTTCTGCAAAAGGATAATTAGAATGATAAATAGTACTCATATCACTATCAAAAGATTTTTCAATCCCTTCACCACCATGTGCCGTAGATGCTTCCCCTCTGACTACTTCCAACTGAACATCATCCGCAATTCCTTCAGTATCACCAAATGTATATCCATCCAATCCATTCTGAATAACTGTAACTTCTGCTGAAATATTAGAGTTCTTATCCTTTATCACTATCTTCTCCGTACGTACACTACTTCCCTCATGAGTATCTACGGTAAACTTATAAGGTATTTCAATCGTTGCAACACGTGTGTCTACCTCTTTCTTTATCCAAGAAGGATAGGTGACATCCAGTTCCGCTTCCGTCAGATTGGTAGTGACAGTAAAAGCGACTGTTCCACCTACCGGAGGCAAAGTAAAAGCGAAAGGAGATACTAAAATATCAGTATCAGTACCTAACTGACGTACAAGAATCTTCTTATTCAATTTTCCATTATTGATAACCACCGAAGCATTACGGACAGTTTTGTTCGGGTTACTTATCACACTAATCTTCACACCTGCACCCGAATTGACAGGTTCAGTCTTACACCACTGTTCTCCTTCCACATCCACAGAAGCGGTCCAATCTGCAGGAAGTGATTTTACATCAATAACAACAGAGCCTACTTCTTTATAAAAATCTGCATTTTCCAAACCTAGTTCCAATACAGCCACCACATCCTTATCATCTTTACAGGACGACAAGGAAAAAAGAAACAGGGATATGAATACATATAAAAAGGTTTGGTTTTTACATATGTAGTAAATAATTCTTCATATTCTTTTCGTTTAAAAAGGACTGACTAAAAAGAATTTATGCATCACTGCATTATCCCCTTGCCAGCCCTTAAGATTAATTATTTGTTAGATTTAAGAGAGAGCAGTTATTTACCATATAATTCAAACTCCGAGAGTGCCCATGTATTAAATTTACTCGGATTAGTAGAACTATGAACCTCAAAACGAACATAAGTATATGAATCGCCTAGCAACATCGTCGGACAAGTATCATAATAAGTGGTAGCCGATACTGGGAGACCGTCTGCTTCTGCAGTAAATACTTTTATTTCTTTCCAGTTTGCGCCATCATTACTAGCATAAATGATGAACTTAGTAGGATGCTGATTAGTATTTCTAGTTGCATATCTTACTCTCAACTTGGAAATAGCACTATTCAGATGAATATCCACTTGATGCGGGAAGGCGGGCGCACCTCCTCCGTAAGTAACTTGTGCCTGAGTAGCCAATTTGCCATCCAACCAGTCGGCAAATCCATTACCGTCAGCAAAATTTGTGCCTATCAAGGTCATCATATCCGGTGTGAGCGTAATCTTCGGTGCTGAATTCTGTAATCCGATAATAACTGTATTTTCACCGGAAAAGGCATATTTTGTAGAAGTTATTTCTAACGGAAGTGCAAAGTTCCCTTCTAGATTAGTTATATCAATCTTCACGGTCAGATTCGCTGTAACATTACCTTTGCTAAAGGTCAGTTTACCGATAGTATAGTTGTTGCCCTTGTCTGATATTAATGAATACTCAATGGGAGATGTAGCATTATATTCATCCAATAGTTCCTTTTTAACTGTTACATCGCAGGTTATATCTTCTGTGAGAGCAGTATTCAAAGTCACAGGAAGCTCATATATATACTCAGTCACACCTTCAGTAATAGTAAACGGAAGTTTAAATCCTGACTCTGAAAGAGAGAAAGCAGGCTGATAAACAGTAGGCTTCACGATGATATACTTATTTTTTTCATTAATGGTAGAAGTACCGTCCGTAAGCTCCAACATCAACACATAAGTGAAATTACCCGTACTCAATACAGAAATTTTCTCAGGATGAAAGGTTTTAATCTTATACAGTTCTTTTTCTCCAAAAGAGACGGTCATGTCGGAAGGCAATTCATAACAATCAGCAGGCAATGGCTTGAAATTAGTCTTATTCTCATTATTGTAATATTCAAGATCGAACTCATTCAATACTTTCAATGTAGCTGAAGCTAACATATTCAGGTCGTTTCCACCTTTGTCAATCGTTATATTGTAAGCAACAGACTCTCCAGTATTATAAAAGGTAATATCCTGCTCATTACTATTCAAAATGCAAAGGAATGATTCATAATCATCCAGATAATCGTCTTTTCCATCGTTCAAGCAAGCCACCATAGTCAGCAACAAACCGCCTAACAACGAAAGGATATATATTTTTGTCTTCATATAAATTAAAATCTGATTAGATTGTTTTAATGCTATAATTCTATCTCCAATTATAATTTTGGGTCAATAGTTTGTTACGGTCTAGTTCTCTCTGACTGAACGGATATAAAAAGTGATTAGCTCTGAACACACGGTTTTGAACTACTGTCCTACGCCAAAAAGTATCCGGAGTATCTTCCGTGTTAACAGCCTGTGCCTCTACATTCATACCATAGATAGGTCCATTATCCGTAGTTGTAGCAATCATCCATGTACGAGTATCAAAAAAACGATGATTTTCAAATGCAAGTTCTATCCTGCGTTCTCTGCGACAAAGTTCTATCAATTGGTCTATTGTAGCTTCCGGATAGACTTCCGTTATTGGATCCATACCTGAACGAGCACGCAGATCAGCCCAATACTCCATAGCTGTTGTACGATACTGACTGTCTCTCGATCTTTTCTCCCATTCCAAAGCTGCTTCAATAAAGTTTAAGTAAATTTCTCCAAGACGGAATGTCGGAAATACCATATTACCCGGTTGATTATTCACAAAACTAGCAGTATGATCACAAAAACGATTAACTAGATATCCACTTCTCGAATGGTCATGAGAAGTATTTGAATTACCATCTTTCGCCAAGTTACACAATACATAGTCATCTTTACCCGGACCGCATCTCCAGTAACTATCACTCCAATACACAGCTATATAAAAACGTGGTTCACGATTAATAAACATATTCCGAGTTGCTCTTTTATAATATTTAGCCTGATATGTGTCACCTTTACTTAAATATTCAAGAAAAGGATTTGCAAATTCAGTTATACCATTTTCACTATATCCAGAGTTTTCGTCAACCTTAGGAGTTCCATCTATCTCGTATCCAGTAATCGGATACTTACCATTATCCATCGCATAAGCATCCACCTGTTGTTGCGAGGGTCCTAGTGCTCCATAAGCTACTCCATTACCTCCTTTTTTGGTCTTTACACCCGTCGGAGTCGTTCTTCTGGCTATAATAGCCCGACTTGCATATCCGGTAGTCCAGATAAGTTCTTTGTTCCAATCTACCTGCGTAATGCCAAGATAATTAGCATACGGGTCATCTGAAGCGTCTCTATGTAACTCGTATACTCCCAAATCTATGACAGCTTTGGCAGCCTGCACTGCTTCTTTCCATTTTTCATTACTATAAGTTTGAGGAAACAGATATTGGTCTGATAATTCCGGAAAATCGGGTGTTGTAGGATTCTTTACGGTATTGTATAAACTATTACCATTATATAGATCACGGGCTGAATAAAGTTTTAACCGTGAAATCACAGCTAAAGCAGCTCCCTCGGTAGGTAGCCCATATTCTGCATCTACCGTCCAAGTTGTTTTCCCGTGTTCTTTAAAGTAGGTAGCACATTGAGTCATTTCATTTACAACATAATCAACACATTGTTCCCAAGTATTACGCGGACGATATAGAGATTCTGTCGTAGCATCATATGGCAATATCTCATCTCCCAACAAAAATATAGGTCCGTAATTACGCATCATCAAGAAGTAATAATATGCTCGTGCCCAGCGTGTATACCAGTACCATTCATCCTTTTCTTCCTGTGTTACGGTAGGATCTGAACAACTGTAAACATTCTGCATAAAAATATTACATTCACGTATTCCGTTATACAAATTAAAATTAGCACCTGGTACGCTGGATGCATTCCAAGCTCCCGTATTCATTGACTCAGCAGCTGCATTCGATGCATTGATCAATTCATCAGTAGCAGTGCTTTGAGGAGTACTAACATAGCCAGTCAAATCATTTGGCAAAAAACTCATTGCATTCAAGAAATACCCGCGTGTATATGCTCTCTTCTGCCAAAGTTGTTCAAAAGTAAGATCTTCCGTTTCCTGTTTATCGAGAAAACTTTCACACGAAGTTAACAAAGGAATAACCCCGCAAAATAACAATATATATTTTACTAATGATAGTTTCATATTGATTCTGTATTATTGATTAGAAATTAGCATTTAGGCCGATAGTAACGGTCATGTTATTCGGATATTTTGCTCCATTGGTAGTATCCAGCAATTCAGGGTCCCATAATTTAAACTTACTGAATGTAAGAAGGTTCGTACCAGCGATATAGAAACGAAAAGACTTAATAAAGGTCTTGTTCAACCAGGTTTTTGGCAATGTATATCCTATTTCTGCGTTTTTCAAACGCAGAAAACTACGGTCACGTAACCACATAGTAGACGACTGGCTATTGTTAGAACTGCCTGCTTCTGCACCGTAACTCAAACGGGGATATTTAGCAGAAGCATTCTGTTCAGGAGTATTGGTCGTTTTCCATGAATACTTATAAAGATCTTCATAGATAGCAGAACGATCCATATTATCACTACTGAAAGGACGCAAAGGTGTACCCGCTAAATAGATAGAAGTACGCGCTACCCCTTGAAAAAATACACTTGCATCAAAATTCTTCCATTTTGCTGTCAATCCGAACCCGTATGTTATCTCAGGAAGATCAGTATAGCCAATAGCAATCTGGTCATACGTATCAATTTTACCATCTCCATTTACATCCTTGTACTTAACGTCACCAATCCTATATTCACCAAACATCTGTTTCGGACTATTATCTATTTCTGCCTGACTTTCAAAAAATCCCAAAGCAATAAATCCCTTACGTTGCGCTGCACCATTACGGCCAAACGGTTTGCCAATAGAATTTTGATATTTATATTCCCAATCTGGTTCATCATTATCCAACATCTGGTTACGCGAAAAAGTAAAGTTTCCGCGACCTGTCAGTAAAACCTTACCTACCTGTTGCTGATATTCCAGTGTTCCATCTAGACCAGATACCTTCGCTTTACCTACATTTACATATGGAGTAGTAGTAAGGCCGACAATAGCCGGTAGCCCAGCACGAGCCAGAAAGATACCATTACGTTCTTCATAAAAATAATCAGCTTGAATCTTTAATTTTTCGAACAAACGAAGTTCAATACCTGCATTTACCTTAGTTGCCTCTTCCCAAGAAACATTTGTATTCTCAATTTCTCCTACACGATAACCAGTACCTGTCTGATTTGCAGTTTTTCCGTATGACCATCCTGTTACTGTATTGACAGAAGGTTCATAAGCCCATCTTCTGGAGGCTCCAATGTCATCATTACCCACTTTACCATAAGACGCTTTCAATTTCAGATCATTAACTACTTTAGTCAACGGTTCAAACCATTTCTCACTGGACACCATCCAACCTATTGCATAAGCTGGAAAGAATCCAAAACGATGGCCACGAGCAAAGTTCTCAGAACCAGTGTATCCCATATTGAATTCGGCAAAATATCTATCCATATAAGCATAAGTCAAACGTCCTGCCAGTCCCTGACTTTTATATGGTAATGATTTTTTCTGATTCTCTGCTGTCAATAACTTATAAATTTTATGATTGTACAAAAACAAAGCTCCTATCCGATGTTTTTGAGCAAATAAACGAGTATAATTAAGAGAACCTTCCATATAAGTAGTAATCTTAGATACGGTCACTGGAGCAGCATACGACAGATTATTGGAACCCTCATATATTGTTTTATAATTTAATGAACCGTCTTCATTTCGACCTGTTGCATGAAACTGCGGTGGGGTCTTTGAACGAACTTGCAACGTATTATTAGATGCATCCCAAGAAAATTTAATATTGGCAGTTAACCCTAGAGTTATCATATCCAATTTTTGAGTAACACCAATCAATGATTGGGCTGAATTCCAACTTTGCTCACGATAACCGGAATGTACTAGCAGATTCCATGGATTACTACCACTGGCTGCACTTGGTGCAGAAAGAGTACCATCAGAATATTCCACAGGAAATGCATTTGGAGAGGTGTTAAATGCATATCCCCAAATATCAGATGTCGTAGCTCCCGGTCCCCACGAACTTTCATAAATATTAGCCAAATTCACATTGAATGTTGTAGTCGGTGTAACGGAGAAATCCATATTGGCACGAAAATTGAATTTTGTATAATGAATAGAAGAATTATAATCATAAACATCCCCAGCGTTTCTAAATATAGAGCCTTCATTATAAAAACCACCTGATACATAATACTTACAAATATCACCGCCTCCAGAAAGGTTCAATGTCACACGTTCGCTCGAAGCCAAATTTCGATACATCTGGTCTAACCAATTTACATTTGGATACAAATCAGGATCAGAACCATCACTATATTTTTGAATAGCTTCCGATGAATAGCCTCCATCACCATTACCCGTCAGGCCTTTAGCCTCATTATACATCTCGGCCCATTGTACAGAGTTTGCCATTTGCGGCATACGTGTCGGAGTTTTAAAACCCATTTCCGCACGTACATTAATACGAGGTTTGCCTTCACTGCCTTTCTTGGTAGTAATCAAAATAACGCCATTCGCACCACGTACACCATATACTGCCGAAGCAGAAGCATCTTTTAAGATAGAAAATGTAGCAATATCATCTACATCAACCAAGTCCAGTTCCCGTTCGATACCGTCAACCAGAACTAGCGGAGTAGAGTTACCTTTAAAAGAAGCTATACCACGGATATAAAAATCGGAAGCACTATTTTTACCCGGCTCACCGGATGCCTGCATAGAGACAACACCTGCCAGTTGCCCCGCCAGTACATTGGAGATGTTAGAACCCGGTATATTGAGTTCACCCACATCCAATGAAGAAATAGCACCTACAACACTTTCCTTCTTCTGACGTCCGTAACCTACTACTACAACTTCGTCCAGCTTCTTTGTATCCGGATTTAATATTACATCAATAACATTCTTATTGCTGATAGCTATTTCCTGCTTCTTCATACCAATGTATGAAAATTCTAGTACACCACCAATACCTTCAATTGTAAGAGAATAGTGACCGTCCAAGTTGGTAACAGTACCTGACGAGCTATTTTTCAACCATACACTAGCTCCAATAATAGGCTCTTTTGTCTCTCCGTCAATTATAGTACCTGTAATTACACGTTTTTTCGGCTGTTGCTGTTCGGCATTTTGAGCATTTGCTACTTTAAAAATGACTTCTTTTCCTTTAATTATATAATTAACTCCACTTCCATTAAATAGATTTTTCAAGACTTCCTCAATTGTACCACTACAATTAATCTCTTTTTTTGATTTATCTTTCAAGTCACTATCTTTATAAAAGAAAGTATAATCACTCGTTTCTTCTATATACCGGATAGCCTCCTTGAGAGAGAACTTTCCCTTTATCTGAATATTCCCTTGTGCTGCTAACATCACAGTTGGCCATAATAATAAGAGTAATACGAGATAGCTCAAATACCGCTGTCGATACAAAAAAATACATTTTTTCATGTTCTCATTTTATTAGATTAGACATATAGTTTATTAAAATTTAATTTCTGATAATGATTGTGTTACCTACTCTTTCTTCTTTCAAATTCATAAGGAAACAGATTTTGAGAATAATATCATCCAACGCTTCCTCCTGACGAATGGTACCACTGAACGGAGAAGTTTCGTCCTTACCTTCATACACTATATTAGCATGATACATCTGATTAATGATAGAAATGAGGCGGTTAAGCGGCATAGCGTCAAACTTGAATTTACCATCCTGCCATTCTATATTTTCAATCTTCCGTATTCCTATTTCCGCATTAACTGAGTTATAAAAAATCTTTTCCATGGGCTTCATTACTATCTGTTTGCCGGTCGCCTCTACATTAAACTCAACACAACCGTTGAACAGCGTAATCTCATTATTTCCCGCTTCTTTTTTATCTACTAGAAACCGGGTACCTTTTACTTCGATAAAGGCTTTATCAATATAAACTTTGAAGGTGTTCCCATGCTGCTTACGTACATGGAACATGGAACTACCCTCCAACCATACTCTTCTGTCTTTATTGAAGTTCTTGGCAAAACGAATGGAACTATTCGGATACATCCATACTTCAGAACTATCGGGCAACTGATACAACATATTTCGGGTGGCTACTACCTCAGCAAATTCTTCTTTAACGAAGAAATCACTATTCACATAAAAAAGCCAACCTCCCAAAACTGCGGCTAAAGCCACACAGGCTGCTGCCAACGGATAATAGAACTGTCGAATTGACTTACGTTTCGAACGTACTTTATATTCTTTGACTATTTTCGCCCAAATATAATCTCCGATTTCCGGATCTACTCTTTCCGAGTTTTCCGCTATCGGATTTTGCTCCTCCCATTGCACTTTCATTTTGCGCTCTATCATATCTATTTCGGACAGATCCTTTAATTCGTCTTTTTTCAGTCTGTCTGAAAATAATTTTCTAATTAATTCACTTTTATAACTCATTACTTTTCTCTATTATTTGTTATTCTATTATTAAATACACATCAAAAATTGGAGACCCTGGTGAAAAAGCAATTTTTTTTTTAGAAAGTATTT
>ENA-OPWH01002218-OPWH01002218.1-human-gut-metagenome-genome-assembly--contig:-NODE-2218-length-10983-cov-1.272602_pt1 | contig 10983 bp, 6 predicted proteins | sample MGYA00241506_ERZ502004 | MGnify/ENA primary metagenome ERZ502004 (study PRJEB25962, sample SAMEA2043049) | human gut metagenome | biome: human gut; feature: human-associated habitat; material: faeces... | reverse complement strand
TGATCCACTCCTCAATGTAGTATTTTCACTTGCAACTGCTTTTGTATTTTTCATATATTGGATCTTTTGTATAATTACGCAAAATCTTTGTAAATACCCGCATTAATTCTATTGTCTTTAACAAATATTGTCTATGGAATTAATTGACATTAATATGGATTTTTTCTCTCAAAATAGGTAAAATTGTCTTAAAAACAGAGCTTTATGTATTAATATATCAAAAATCTACACACCTAAAGGGGGGGTATTTTATGGATAATTTTGTTATACTACAGCAGATGGTTGCCATTGACAGGGCCCAGAACCGTTTTGAACTCCGAGCATCCATACAGACTCTGCTCCGTATCATCGGAAGTTGCACTTCGTCAGAACGAGTTTATATTTTTGACTGGGATGAGACTGACAACGTATTCCGCAACTCATATGAGTGGTGCGGTGACAATGTGCAGCCATGGATTGACAATCTTCAGTCCGTAGATTCCGCCGACATGCCTTACTGGCTGGAAGCATTTGAGCGCGGCGACAGTATGATCATAGATAACGTGGAGGATGTGAAGGATCTCATGCCTTCCGAGTATCAGCTTCTGGTCATGCAGGATATCCACTCTGAAATAGCATTTCCTATCTTCTATAAGGACCAGCTCAAAGGCTTTATCGGTGTGGACAATCCCCACATAGATAGTTCGGAATCCTTTATAAGTCTGCTTGGGGTTGTGGGCGGTCATCTCGGAAATGTAAGGGAGACTCTCAGAATGACCGAGCTTCTTGAGCAGCGCAATAATTCTCTCGAAAAGAGCCTGTCGGATCTGAACCGCGAAAGGACGTTCATGTCTGTTCTGTGCACGGACTACATATCCGTCTACTGCGTGGATCTTCAGAATGATTCTCTCGAGCCTTTAAAGCTTGACCCAGCGGCAAATGCTGCCCACATACACGACATCAAAGCTGGGAAAACATTCTGCTACTCAGAGCTGATCGGACAGTATTACGAAAAATATGTCATCAAAGAATCTGCCCCGGACTTCACAGAAATCCTCAGCGCAGAGCATATACAGAATCATCTTGCCGCTCACCCTAAGCTTTCTTACAGATACCGGGTGACTCCGAACGCAGCGGGCCAGGAAAACTTTGAGGCTGAGATATTCCCTTTTTCAGCGGCTTCATCTTCAAGGGTGCTGATTGGCTTCAAGCAGATAGACGAGCTTGTGAGCTTTGAACAAAATTCGAGGAGGCAGCTCCAGGAGGCACTTGACGAGGCTAACCTGAACAATGAGATCATATCCGCCATAAGCAAGATCTACTTCTCAATATACAGGATAGATCTTACACAGGACATGTACGAGGAGGTGTCCAGCGATAACAAGGTACACAGACTTACAGGCCGCATGGGAAGAGCTTCCTCCAAGATGAAGGAGCTGTGTCACCGCTTCGTCGTTCCCGAATATCAGGACAAGATACTTGATTTCTTTGATCTGTCGACCATCGCAGAGCGTCTCCACACAGACGAGACCATAGCCATGGATTATCTCGCCAACGACGGCAACTGGCACTCGGCAAGATTTATTGTGAAGAAGCGAGATGCTCTTGGCAACGTGACCAACATACTGTATGTAACAAGGCTTATCAGCGAACAAAAGAGACGTGAACAGAGCTGGATGCTCCTGGCAGAGGAGGCCAACAAGGCAAACGAGGCAAAGTCCGAGTTTCTGTCCAAGATGGCTCACGACATAAGAACACCTCTGAATGCCGTAATGGGATTTGCCGACATAGCAAAGCGATCACTAGGCGATCCAAGCAAGATAGACGACTGTCTGGGCAAGCTCAGGACGTCCGGGGCTTATATAGAACAGCTCGTCAGCAACATCCTTGACATAACGAATCTGGAAAACGGCAGACAGCAGCTTAAGCCTTGTGAAACATCTGTATCCGAGCTGTGTCATACTCTGAACATGGTTTTCGATCAGGCTCTCATGAACGACGGACTCAATATAACCTTCAACTGTCACGATATATATCACGACTACATCCTGGCCGATGGACTCAAGCTGAAACAGATCTACTCTAATCTGCTGTCTAACTCCATCAAGTTCACACCTGGTCATGGCGACGTTGGGTTTGAATTATATGAGGAGAATATACCGGGCTCCGATAAGATACGTCTCGTCGCCAGAATAAGCGACACGGGAATTGGAATAAAGCCTGAATATCAGGCGAGCATGTTCAACAAATTCTCCCGCGAGACAGACACCAGGATCAGCAAAGTGCGCGGAAGCGGTCTGGGGCTCGCCATAGTGAAGGAGCTTGTGGATCTAATGCAGGGTACCATCACAGTACAGAGCAATCCGGGTGGTGGAACTATCATCGAGGTAAGCATCGACGTCCCTTATATCATAAAGGATGATCTGTGGTCTGGACAATCCGGTGATAGCAGCGACGCAGAATCCCTGTGTGTAGGAATGCACCTTCTGGTGGCAGAGGATAACGAACTCAACTATGAGGTCGTGTCTGAACTTCTGGGTATGAATGGTATTTCCTGTGAGCGCGCTGAGGACGGCTCCGTGTGCGTTGCCATGTTCTCCACATCTGCTGCCGGAACCTACGACGGCATCCTTATGGATCTTCAGATGCCTGTGATGGATGGAATCTCGGCGTCCTACGCCATAAGAAAGCTTGAGCATCCGGATGCACAGAACATTCCTATCATCGCCATCACCGCCAACACATTTGCTAAAGATCTCGAAAGATGCCGTCTGGCGGGCATGAACGAACACCTGTCAAAGCCGCTGAACATAAGGCAGCTTATAAGCATCCTCTCAAAATTCAAGAAATAAAAAAGTCAAGAAATAAAAAAGTCCCTGTATGATATTTCAATCATACAGGGGCTTTGCCGTTATTACTTATTCATGATCGCATCTATAGACTTAATGCATGCACTCCTGAGGCCTGACTCCTCGAGGGATGCAACACCGCAGATGGTTGTTCCCGCAGGGGAACATACATTGTCCTTCAACACGCCGGGATGCTCCCCTGTCTCTAGCTGAAGTTTTGCTGAACCAAGTATCATCTGTGATATGAGTCTGTACGCAGTCTGTCTAGGCACACCATACTTAACCGCTGCATCCGCATATCCCTCTATGAACAGATCCACAAATGCAGGACCACAGCCGGTTACTGCGCCTCCTATTCCCATGAGATTCGATGGAAGCTCCTCCACAATTCCCACAGCCGCGAACAGCTCTTTGATCTGTGTCCTTTCTTCCTCCTCAAGGGAATTCTGTGCCTCAAAGAGCATAACTCCCTCATATACCATTGCCGGAGTATTCGGCATCACAAACTGCACCCTCACCGAACTGTCAAAATACTCACTGTACTTCTTAAAATCCCAGCCAGCTGCCACCGACACAAGAGCCTTGCCGTGAAGTCTCTCTCCTATCTCAACGAGAACGTCATTGATCTGATAAGGCTTGCATGCCATGATGACCGTATCCACGGCATCCACCAGCTCTGCAAGTGTCTTACACGGGGTAAATCCATACTTCTCTGAGTTCTTCACCAGCTTGTCATAGTGTGGTGCATATGCATATACACTCTCAGCCGCTATCTTCCCTGAATTCACAAATCCTGCACAGAGTGCCTGTGCCATATTACCCATGCCTATGAAACCTAACCTCTCCATGATACATTCTCCTTCTTTCAAGCCTTTATATATTTTGTCTTTTATATCTGTCTTACTCAGCCATCCGGCGAAGCTTCTTTGCACGCTTCTCCTGATAGAGAAGTCTGTCGACAGTTGCAAGCGCCTGGAACACGTCCACATCCTTGTCATTATCTATGGTGCAGAACATGAACAATCCTCTGGTACCTTCAGAAGCAGTCTCCATATATCTGTTGACCATCTCCGGGCATCTGTCTGCAAATCCTCCGATTATGCCCTAGTGCAGCAGACTGCTTATAGTAGCAGCCACATCTTTATCTCCTATGAGAGATATGTTATTTATACAGATAAAATCATTGACCTTTTTGCTCTTCACAAAGTCAAGGATGTTTACCTGTGAATATCTGTAATCTATGATATATATTTTGGAGTAGTGATCCACAAGAAATGGAATAAATGCATTTCCGTAGGACTCCTTCATTACTACACACGATGAACCGTCTGTCACATTCGGGTTCTCTATCACTGCCATCGGCGTGTCACCGCCCACAAATGTAGAATACATGGTTCCCTTATCCCATCCATTCACATCCATTATGACATTCCACTTCTGCTCCGAGCCATCCTCGTTCCAGTAGGTCATGTCATTTGTTCCTATCGGTTCGTAGGCGTATATAGTATCAGGATTATTCTTCATGTCAGAGTTCTGCAGGGTGCTGTAGAAGCTTCCGAGGAATCCCTTGAAGGTATCCGTCTTCCTCTTGTCACGTGGAATGGCCGTTATGCCCTTCGTTTTGCAGAAATCCTCATACGCATAGTACGCGCCATCCGCGGTCCAGTGGTGATCTGTCCTGAAGAATATATATTCATCCTTATGCGCCTTTAACGTGTCAAATATATCGACCGTCTTCACACCATTCATCATGCCATAGTAATACTCTATCGCCTGTTTCTGATCGGAACCGCCAAGCTTATCCAGCTCGTCATCCGATAGCAGGACACCTGAATTGTTCGGCACAAGAATATCGTACACATTTGTCTGGCCCGAGAGCTGTGCCGCTGCATTGTTGATAGCATCTATATATTCTGTTGCGGAGTCCTGAACGAAATAGTACAGGCTGTACGCAGAACCATCCTTCACATACAGGTTGTCCTGAAGCTGCTTCTGGAACGCCTTGTCCATAGCCTTTGAATCTGGTGGATCGACCGTCTGGACCGAACCGCTCTCAGTTGTCGCATCCTGCTTGTTCTTCGATGTCAGACTCGCAGGAAGTCCTATCTCAGGATCCTCTGTCGTAACCTCCGTGGTACTCTCAGTTGTCGCCTTGCCTGCATCATCAGGAGTGGCGGTCACCGCACTCTTGTCCACATCAGGTATCTCATCGCCCTTGGCATTTCCTCCAACCACCTGCGTTCCGAGCTGTATTCCGTACAGCTTCTTAAGGCTCTGGTCAGCCGACACAAGCTTATCCCTCATAGGGTATGTGTCAGAATACCACAGTGACACGTCCTCGAAGTATGATCCGTCGAGGAATGACGTTATAGTGAATGACGGAAACTTTGCAAGCATCCTCTTCTCCACCGTGGATTTCTTAGGTCTGACAAAAAACAGCAGACCAATAAATGCTCCTATCGCCATGACTGCGGCAAATATAAGAACACCCAGAGTTCTGAATTTCTTTAATTGTTGTCTCTGACTTCTGGTATATCTTCTCTTCATAAAAATCACCCATTAAAACTGGAAATACAGGAAAGGATTATAGCTTGCACCCACAAGCGCCAGCACTGAGATCACGAGCATAAGTACCGGTGTTATCATCTCAGTTACATTGAACACGTTGAATACAAGTGGGTTGACCTTTCCAACTTCTATAGCCCATTTTCTGAGTCTCTTGCCCAGATCCGTACACGCAATACATGCAAATATCAGGAAGAATATGTTCTTCACAAATATTGTTCCAAGTGCCATATTTGCAAATCCCGATGTTCCTATTCCAAACATTCCCGCAAGCACTGTTCCAAGCTCACGAAGGCTCTCAAATCTGAATATGGTCCATCCGAACAGGATAACGAGCAGCGTATATATTCGGGATGCCACAGGGCCGAGTCTTCCGCCCAGATAAAACTTCTCCAGAAGGAGAAAGCCCAGATAATAAATTCCCCAGAATATATAATTCCAGCTTGCTCCGTGCCACATTCCCGTGAGAAACCACACGATAGCCATGTTGCGGATGTACTTCGCTGTGCTGCATCTGTTGCCGCCAAGCGGTATATATACGTAATCCCTGAAGAATGAGCTGAGTGATATGTGCCATCTCCTCCAGAAATTATTTACCGATGTAGCCATATATGGGTAGTTAAAGTTCTCATCATAGTGGAAACCTACCATCCTTCCCATTCCGATGGCCATGTCTGAGTATGCTGAGAAATCAAGGTATATCTGAAGCATATACGCTATCATTCCGATCCACATTCCAAGTGTCGTCTGAGCCTTGAGGCTCGCTACCCCCGGGAGCAGGGTGTCGGCTATGCTGGCACAGGAATTGGCCAGTATCGCCTTCTTTGCCAGTCCGACTGAAAATCTTCTCAGTCCCATGTATATATCGTTCGCTGTTATCTCCCTGTTGTCTATCTGATCAGCAACGGTCTCATATCTGACGATAGGTCCCGCTATACACTGATGGAACAGACTTGAATACAGAAGGAGCTTCCAGTATTCTCTCTGTGGTCTGACTTCGTTCCTGTACACATCCACCACATATGATATGAGCTGGAATGTATAGAAAGAGATTCCTATTGGGAGAGCTATTCCAGGCACGGTCTTCGGCACGCCGAACACTGCCTTTATGTTGCCAAGGAAAAATCCCAGATACTTGAATATCGCAAGACAGCCAAGCATTATCACAAGGTCACACACAAGATAAAACTTCTCAGATCTCTTGGTATATCCGGCACGTGCCTCATCTATGCGAATGGCAAACAGCCAGCTCACCAGAGTCTCTCCCGCCAGGAGCAGAAGATATCTCGGGCCTCCCCAGGCATAGAACACCAGTGAAAATATCAGCAATACCTTATTGCGTTTCTCAGGGCTCACCGCAAAATATGCTATCAGGTTTGCAGTGAGAAAAACAAACAAAAATATTAAACTCGAAAAAACCATAAATATTCTCCCATCATGTCAATCGGCTGTATTATACTTCACAACAGTCAACAACACAATATTAATAATGATTAACTGTACGCTTCGGAATAGGCGCCTACAGATCGACCATCTGCACTTCCCTGTTCTTTGATATTCCGTTCACCATGAAGCTCACTCTGCCGTTACCGATCACGATATTTTTCTCCTCTGCACCTATATCAGTTCCCACACTGTTGATCACCTGTGTGTTGATATCCGAGTTGGAGAATTCCAATCTGGCGGTGTGGGTGCTGTTACCCATGGCGTAGGCATCCTTGCCCTGTGCCACCACCTTGACGTAAGCGTACTGTATGCTGACGTCCGTATCGCCCTCACGGCAGCCTATACCATAACATTCATTTGCCCTGATGTTCATGGTAATATTGATATTCTTCATGGCAACCCTGCAGGACTTTCCATTCATGGTTCCTATGACTGCTGTCGAGATGGATGCCCCGGATATCTTGCCGGATATATTGTCAATAGCTATATCCGCGCTTCCGTTATATGAGCCTATGGATACACTTCTGGCGATTCCATTGTATATCTCCATGTCGCAGTTCTCTATTTGAAGAGTGCAGTCGCTGTCCATGCAGCCTATCATCACACCCTCCTGACCTCTCTGATCTATCTCGTATCGTCCGTGTCCAATATATATATTACCGCCAAGGCCGGATCCTATTCCAATGCCCCTCATTCCGGTGGCCGTTATGGACAGCGTTCCATCCTGATTGAAATACAGATCTCCGTGTCTCGACGCAAAATCGTTTCCTATTCCAAAGTATCTGCCACCCGCAAGTGTGATCCTCAGATCTCCATCTCCGGCAAGCTCGAGCTTTGACGACTCGGCTACCTGTATACCGCCTGTGCGCAGCTCATTGTCCCCGGTGAGGACTATCCTGACATCGCAGTTGTCTTCTATCTTTATACAAGGTATGCCCTTCTCTCCTCCAAGACTTATGCTGTCCACCCTGAGCTCGCCTCTGAAGCCGTCTCCTATGGTTATCAGCATGTTGGACTTGAAGCCCGGTGTACCTGTCATGTTGACGTACCTGTACTGGTCATCTATCTTCTTGAAATCAAGCGCCGTATATTTGTTAAATGCAAGCTGAACCATCGATATCTCGTCTTCATCGGTTATGACATAGGTCTTCTTGCCATACTTTGTGATCTCGTTCTGATTGTACTGGACTATCTCGTTTATGATCCTCTTATCTATCTCGGCAATCGCCTCCGGTGAAGGCTTCGCCGTGTAGTAACCCTGAATGAGATCTGCGCCAAGTCTGATGACCTCCTTGAGTTCAACATCCAGCTCAACGCCCTCCGCCAGAGTGACGATATCATTGTCATGCGCAAATTCTATAATATCCTTAACAAAATGCTGCTTCTGCGGATCCTCATGTATATTTGTCATGAGCATCCTGTCTATCTTCACGTAACGCGGCATATATCTGAGAAGATTGTTGACATTTGAATAACCTGAGCCATAGTCATCTATGGCGGTCTCTATGTTCATCCTGCCGTACTTGTCCTTTATCTGATCCAGTAGCTGGTCGCTCATCTCAGCCTCCTCGGTGAATTCCACGACCACCTGTCCACCAAATTCCCTAAGTTTGCTCTCTATGACAGCGGTGTCCTCCTCCGACAGCCTGCAGCCCGGTATACTGTTAAAGAATATCTTTCTGCCCTCAAGTTCCTCTCGCTTGTCCTCAACGAGTCTCAACACATTGATAAATGTGGCTCTCTCCACATCGCTCAGACGTCCAAGTCTCTCAGCACTCTGTATTATGTCGAGAGGAGACATGTACTGCTCTCCTGCCGATCTCATGAGCACCTCATAGGCATAGATCTGACCTGTGCGGGCATTAACTATAGGCTGGAAATGATATGTTAGCAGATTCCTGTCAAGAATCTCCGTGGCAAGCTTGTCCTTCTCTATATCCTCCTGTGACAGCTCTGCATTTCTCGTGCTCTCAATGTACGCCTTAATCTTGGCATTGTTCTTGTTGCTTATGAGTGCGTTCACATAGTTGTCCAGAGCCTCCGCATTCGCAACCATCTGTCTGTCCACCGCATAGCATATCTCCATGACAAAATTGTCGCCATTTTTCCTGTTAAACTCCCTAGTACGGCTCTCCACACTCTTAACTATGGCGTCTGCGTGATCCTCCGCATCTCCCATCACCTGATATGCCACGATGAACTCATCGTTACACATTCTCATACATACGTCGGATTTCTCAAGGGATGCCGAGATCATTCTGGCAAGTGCCTGTATGGCCTCGTCCCCGACCTTTCTGCCGAGACTTGCGTTTATCTGTCCCAGTCCCTTTATATCTATAGCCAGCAGCTCAATGCTCCTGCCATGTGCAACGGCATCGTTACACATATCCCTGCACCTCGCCATAAATCCGTTATAATTGTACACTCCGGTCAGATCATCACGGATCTGCGATGCATTGACCTTGTCCAGAAGCTTCTGAAGACTCGCCTGTCTGTAGAACGCCTCCATGCCCTGCATGATCTGCTTGATCCATGTGCTATATGAAATATCGTACGCCCTGCACTCGCTTCCATAGCTCACAACCGCATATCCAAAACATCTGTCGTCGAAATTGAGTGGAGTGAATATGTAAGCCTCAGGTCTATCCCTGTCTGCATCCAGCTCAGGTATCAGTCTGGACACGTCAAAACAGTCATCGAAATCTATCGCACCGTCTCCATCACCGCAGCTTCTGATGACCCTGTATATATTCTTCGTGTATCCGACTCTCAGTGCATTTGACCCCATCATGACCTCAGGAAACTTCCAATATTCATTCAGGCAGAGACTGAAACTGCTCATGTTGCCATCCGTGTGGGCATACTGGAATATGGTATTGTAGAATTCCCTGTAATCTCTCTGGGATAACAGATCCTCCATCATATGGTTATAGTATGAACCATAGCTTCCCGGCTGAGCGTTCATATCCCATGCCGTCACGTCTCTCTTTCCCGGCTTCTCCGTACACTGCTCACATCCACAGCTTTTTCCCCAGTGTATAGACGCACTGCCCCTATAGTTCTCCAGAGATCTTCCGTTTATCTCTGCGTCTATCCATTTTGCGGCGTACTCGCCGTCAACCTTTGCAGGTATATCAACCGATGTCAGCGGTATGACTCTGTCATCGCTCGGCTCCGCAGCGTCATATCCCGTTATCGCTATATCCTCAGGGACCCTCACGCCTCTCTGTTCCAGCTCAGCCGCCAGCCCCAGTGCCATGTGATCACTGGCACACACCACAGCCTGTGGAAGTCTGTCTCTGTTCTCTGTTATCTCCATTGCGGTCTGGCGTCCTGAGTCAAACCAGTTATTGCCATAGTAAACCGACGATTCATCCACATCGATACCATGACTCTTCATGCTGTCAAAGAATCCCTGCTTCTTCAGCTCGGAATTGGCAGTATTCTCCCAGCCATCAAGCAGCACTATATCACGGTATCCGTGCTCTTCTATGAGATGATCCGTAAGCCCGCATATATTCTTTCTGTGATCAATATTTATGGATTTATATCCTTCTATCTCGTCGCCGACTATCAGTACCGGGCCATCAAACTCATGCTCCACACGCCACCGGAGTCCCTCCTCTGTTCCCGGCGTCCTGATCCTGTCAGTACATATGACCACCGCATCATATTTGTCAAATTCTATCAGGTTGAATATGTTGGCGTCCCCCACTTCTCTGCTAGCTGTATCCTGATACTTCAGATACATTGAGAACACGCACACATCATAATCAAGCTGAAATGCCTTCTCAAAAAACCCCGAGAGGAATCTACCCTGGGTGTACTCATCAGCCTGGGCTGTCAGTACCGCAATCCTCTTCCTTGTCATAACATATACACCCTTTACCCTTTTAAATTTTACCCCCTGGGCACCATATCCACCAAATAACATGCCCATAATTAGTATAATTCTATCACGTTCTGTCGAAAGTGTATATCTTTTTTATTTTGCCGTATCACCCATGCTTCCGGCACGCAAAAAGGACGCATATACGGAAAATCTGTATTCCGGTATGCGTCCCTTTGTATGGCTTTATAATATGCTCTATCTTACGATTAGAACTCTGCCTCAACACACTCAAGTGCTGCTGCGATTACCTTG
>ENA-OPWH01002215-OPWH01002215.1-human-gut-metagenome-genome-assembly--contig:-NODE-2215-length-10994-cov-2.480391_pt1 | contig 10994 bp, 8 predicted proteins | sample MGYA00241506_ERZ502004 | MGnify/ENA primary metagenome ERZ502004 (study PRJEB25962, sample SAMEA2043049) | human gut metagenome | biome: human gut; feature: human-associated habitat; material: faeces... | reverse complement strand
ATGTTGTCGAGCATCTTGCGCGGCAGGATGACGCGCGGGTTCGAGCAGGGCTTGCCGTTCGACTCGATCACATGCTCCCAGATGAGGCAGGTCGCGCCGGGGACACCGTCCATATTAAAGAAGACCAGCGGCTCGCTCGGATGGATACAGATGCGCTCATAAAGCGGGCTGTTACCGTAGGCATTCATGCCGTCCATACGCAGGAACCAGCCGTCCTCGGCATCGAGGATGCGCAGCTTGCCGCTCTCGGGATCCTGGAAGCTCTTGAGCGCGCAGGCCATATCATCGGCAATGGGGTGGATCTTGCAGCTCTCGCCGAGCGTCATGTAATATTTTTCGCCCGTGACCGTATGCGTACCGATGAGCAGGCGGTCGTCCTCTTCGCGGTGGAAGTCCTCGAGCATTTCGCTCTTACCGCCGCCGGACGCGCCCTCGTGCATGAACACGACCTCGCACTCATACGGCGTCTCGACCATGGCCGCGCTTGTGTGGCAGCAGACCCAGCCCTCCTGCTCGCCGATGTCGAGCAGCAGCGAGAAAACGCCCTTCTTGGCGCTGGGGCCGGGATAGAGGTTGTAGGCCCAGACCTCGTGCATCTCCTTGGAGCGGTTGTGCACGACGACCTGCTTGCCGTCAAAGTGCGTGTGTCGGAACGGCGGCGCGACAAAGATGATGGCGCGGGGCTTATAGTGCTCAGGCACATCGACAATGCTCGTAAAACCCTGCATGTTCGCCAGCGACAGCGCGAAGAACGCGGCATTGAGCGGGCAGATCATCAGGCTCGGATAGCCGTGGCCGCGCGGACCGGCGGAAAACGGCAGCATGATGACCTGCTGCGTGGAGAGCCAGTCGAGCGTCTCCTGACGAAGGGACGAAAACTCGTAGCCAAAGCGGTCCTTAAAGCGCGGCTTGTCGGAGGGCAGATCGTCGCCGATGGCCATGCTGTTCGGGTCGCGGCGGCGCATGTAGTCTTCCATGAAGTTGACGACGCAGCCGTTCTTGCAGCGCACGACCTCCGCTTCCTTGACCGTGCCCTTGCCCTCAATGGGGTAGACCACGTCATAGCGGGAGGTGTGCGTGGGGCCGTAGGCCATCTCCTCGAGCTCCGCCTTCGTTTCGGCGTAGGCGATGCACTTGCACTTTTTGAGTGCTGCGGTGACCTCGGGGGCTAAATCAAATTTTTCAAAATACTGGTCAAACATGAAAAGATCCCTCCACATCTCATTGGGGTTTGATGATTGTTTATTCGCTGCGGGACTTTTTCATGCCGCGTGTCTCCGGGGGAAGAACACTGCTGCGGCATAATAAAAGATTGAGGTAATGCTATCACGATTGATAGAAAAACGCAATAAAACATCCTTGAATGTTTTAGAAAACATGGATGATTTTTCAAAATAGTTAAATAAACAAAAAGAAGACGCTCTGCTGCGCAAAGCGTCTTCGCGGGAAAACCGAAAGGATTTACGAGATCTTTCTGAGAAAATTGCCACCGATGCGCACGCCCTCCTGCACGATGAAAAAGGCGTGGGGATCGAGCTCACGCACGGTCTCCTGCAGCTCCGCGACCTCGAATTTCGAGACGCAGACGCATAGCACGCGCATGTCGCTCTCCGTATATGCGCCCTTGCCCTCCCAGTACGTTACGCCGCGGCCAAGGCGCGACATGATGCTGCGCGGGAGCTCGGGGTCTGCGTCCCTTGTGAAGATGAGCACCTGCACATTGATGTTCTGCTGGTGCCCGCGGTCGATGAAGAGCGAGCAGAACACGGTGTAAATGACGGAGTAGATGGCCGTCTGGATGTCGAAGAGCAGTGCGCAGGCGATGTAGAGCACGATGTTGAAGCCCAGCGAAAAACGTCCGACGGTGAAGCGGCTGCCGCGCTTTGTGAGGCACAGTCCGACAACGTCGAGCCCGCCGGTCGAGCAGCCGCAGGTCAGAGCCAAGCCGAGGGCAAAGCCGCACAGGATGCCGCCGACGAGGCACGAGGCGAGAGGATCGTCCAAAATCGGCACGGCGGGCGACTGGATCACGCTCAAAAAGAGCGACGACGCGCCCACGCAGATCAGCGTGCGGATCAAAAACGCGCGCCCGAGGTCGCGCCACGCGAGATACAGCACCGGAATATTGATGAGAAAGTACAAAATACCGGCGATGTCCACCCCTGCGGGCAGCTCAACGGCCTGCGCGAGCAGTGTTCGGATGATTTGGCTCAATCCGACTACGCCGCCGGAGTAGAGGCCCATCGGTACGACGAAAAGGTTCACGCCCAGCGCGTAGAGGAATGTTGCGAAAACCGCGATCAGGACGCGCGCCCATTTGTTTTGCAGCGCTTTGTGCAGCATAGCTCTTACCCTCACTTTTCTCCGCACTGACCATTATTCTATGTACCCGTGCGGGTCTTATTCGCTTGTCACCTTTTGATTATAGCCCATAGCGGAGGCACTTGTAAAGCCTTCTCCGCGCGCGGGAGAGCGTGCGCGACACCGTGGACTTGTCCCGCCCGATGGCCGCGGCGATCTCCGTGACGGTCATGTTTTCCTCGTACCGCAGGCGCAGCAGCTCGCGCTGGCGGGCGGTAAGCTCCTCCTCGCGGGCAAGGCGCAGATTGCGCTTGAGGCGCATGAGGTCGCTCTCGTTGTCGCCCGCGTGCGCGGCGATCCAGGCGGTCATATCGCCGTAAACTTCATTGTTGCGCATACTATAAGGTGTACTTTTCATTGCGGTAATAGCCCCTTTCGTAATAGTGCCGCGTCAGCTCGGCCAGCTCGCGCGACTGGCGCTGAAGCTGCTGGAGCTCTAAGATACGCCGCTTGAGTCGCTCGCGCTCCTCCTTCGTCGGTGCGGCCTTGGCCTGCTCGCGCAGCACCGTGATGCGCATACGGAAGCGCAGTGCGTCCTCGCGGTAGACAAACGACATCTGATACAGCGTCATAGCGTGCTCGCCTCCCCTGATATGTATTCAAACGACCGGAGCGCTTCGCGCGCAAAGCGCGGAAAGCAGTCCGCGCAGACGGTCACGCCGTTCCGGTACCACAGCGTTTCTCCCGCGTAAATGTCCTGCGCGCAGAGTGAGCAGACCGCGTGCACCGAATCATGGTGTCTTTTTCCTGCGTACAACAAAATTCCTCCTTTTTTCAAATTCCCTGTTGACAAACGAATCGAAGTCTGGTAATATACAACCTGTTCGTTGCTGAGATGCTGGTATAGCTCAGCTGGTAGAGCAGCTGATTTGTAATCAGCAGGTCGGGGGTTCGAATCCGTCTACCAGCTCCACCGACAAGCAAACAATTTCATATGGGGGAATTCCCGAGTGGCCAAAGGGGGCAGACTGTAAATCTGTTGTCAGTGACTTCGGTGGTTCGAATCCACCTTCCCCCACCAAGAACGAGTTGATGAAAGTCAGCTCGTTCTTTTTGTTTTGTAGTGGTTTGGAAAATGTAAGCGATACGCCGGTGGCGTATCAGAGCCGCTCTGCGGCCTGCGTCGAGATCACACTTTCGTCGTTTTACCACAAAAGCAAAAATATCGAGCTGCCCTTAGGCTGGCTCGATATTTTCTTTCTCTCTATTTTTTCGCGTCCGCCCTTTTCAGGGCGGCGCGTTTTCTTTTTCTGCTGCGGGGATCAGCCGCCGTACCGGTATCGGCGGCGTGCGCCGCGGGCAAACTGAGGAGAACGCTCGCCGCGGCATGCTGGCAAGTACAAAGAACTTGTCAGCAAAATCAAGATATCACAAGAATCTTGCTATGTCAAGAATAAATTTACAATATTCTTGTTATAATTGATTGACAGTTACAAGCTTCTGCGATAGAATACAGTCAAATCTTGTCGCAGCCTGCGTTTTCTGGGGGAATCTTGATGAGTTTTGGCAAACAAATGCGTCTACGGCGTGAGGAGCTTCATCTCTCGCGCGCGGCGCTGGCGGAGGAGCTTGGCGTTTCGCCCTCTGCCATCAGCAACTATGAAAACGGCGTCAGCTCGCCGAAGGAGGAGGTGCTGCTCCGGCTGTTCGATGCGCTTGAGATCGACCCGAACTACCTTTACCGCGATTCGTTCCGCTCAGGCAGCTTCGTCTGCTCGCGCGCGGAGCAGGATTTGATCGAAAAGTGCCGCTCGCTCTCGCCGCTCGAGCGCGAGACGGTGGGCAGCCTCGTCAGCGCCCTGTGCACGATGCATACAGGGCGGGAGGAAGCGAGCGCGCCGCGCCGCATCCCGCTCTACCGCTCGATCGAGGCGGCGGGCTACGCCGCCCCCGTGCCAGGCGAGGATTTTGACTACATCGTCGACCACGGCGATGTGCCGCCGGGAGCGGAATTCGCCGTGCGCATCCGCGACGACAGTTTAGAACCCGTGCTGCACAGCGGCAGCGTCGCCTACCTCAATCACGACCCGCTGCATGCGGGCGACGTGGGCATCTTCTGCGTCGGGGGCGACATGCTCTGCAAGCAGTATTACCGCGACCCGCTCGGCGTTTCGTACCTCTTTTCTCTGGGGCGGGACCGCAGCGGCGCGGACGTCGTCTGCGGCCCTGAGAGCGGAAAGCGCTTTATCTGCTTCGGACACGTGATCTTAGATCATCGTGTGCCGCTGCCCGGTATGGGCCTGTGAGCGGGAAAAAGGCGCATTTTGCGTGGAAAAAGACTTGAATCGTTCACAAATTCTGCTTATAATTTAGGTTTGGAAATCAATAAAAGAGAAGGAAGCGTATTTCTTATGACGAAAATTGATATTTTCTCCGGCTTTCTGGGCGCCGGCAAGACCACGCTCATCAAAAAGCTGATCGCGGAAGCCTACAGCGGCGAAAAGCTCGTGCTGATCGAGAACGAATTCGGCGAGATCAACATCGACGGCGGCTTTCTCAAGGAGTCCGGCATCGAGATCTCCGAGATGTCCGCGGGCTGCATCTGCTGCTCCCTCGTCGGCGACTTCAACAAGGCTCTCAAAGAGGTCGTGGCGCAGTTCCACCCCGACCGCATCCTCATTGAGCCGAGCGGCGTCGGCAAGCTCTCTGACGTCATCGTCGCCGTCGAGCGCACCGTCGACGAGTGCCTGGGCGAGCTCAAGCTCAACAGCTATGTCACCGTGGCCGACGCCAGCAAGGTCAAGGTCTATATGAAGAACTTCGGTGAGTTCTACAACAACCAGATCGAGGCCGCCGGCACGATCATTCTTTCCCGTACGCAGAAGCTCTCGCAGGAAAAGCTCGAGGCTGCCGCCGCGATGCTGCGCGAGAAGAACCCCGACGCCGCCATTCTGACGACTCCGTGGGACGAGCTGGACGGCAAGACCATCCTCTCCGCCATCGAAAAGGTGTCGCTGAGCGACGAGCTTCTTGAAAAGATGCGCCGCGAGCACGAGATCGAAGAGGCCGAGCACGAGCATGAGCATCACCATCATCACGATGAGCATAACGAGCACGACCATGAGCATGAACACGAGCATCACCATGACCACGATGAGGATGAGCATGACCACGAGCATGGGCATCATCACGACCATGACCATGACGAGCACGACGAGCACGAGCATCACCACCATCACCACGCCGGCGAGGAGTGCGACGATCCCGAGTGCGAGTGCCACCATCACCATCATCACCACGCCGACGACGTCTTCTCCTCCTGGGGCAAGGAGACGCCGAAGAAGTTCAGCAAGGAAGCTCTTGAGGACATGCTCCACAAGCTCGACAGCGGCGACTACGGCCACATCCTGCGTGCCAAGGGCATCGTGAACGGCGAGGACGGCTGGCTCGAATTCGACTACGTGCCCGAAGAGCATGAGGTCCGCGCGGGCCATCCCGACTACACGGGCCGTCTGTGCGTTATCGGCGCGGAGCTCAAGGAAGACGGCCTTGCAGAACTGTTTGGAGTGTAATTCATGGATATTCCTGTTTATCTGGTCGCCGGATTCCTCGATTCCGGCAAAACGAGCTTTATCAACGGCATTTTAGAGGACGGCTTCGCCCGCGAGGACAGGACGCTTCTGATCTGCTGCGAAGAGGGCGACGAAGAATACGAGAAGAAGGCGCTCGACAACGTCACCGTTGTCACGGTGGACGACGAAGAGGAGCTGACGCTCGCTTTCTGCAAGGAGCTTGAAAAGAAGCACCGCCCTAAGCAGGTGCTCATCGAGTACAACGGCATGTGGCAGATGGAAAAGCTCTATCGCGAGGTGCTGCCCGCCAACTGGGTGCTCTATCAGATCATGACGTTCGTGCAGGCGCCGACGTTCGAGCTGTTCGTCAAGAACATGGGTCAGCTCATGATGGAAAAGATCACGAACGCGGACATGATCGTCTTCAACCGCTGCGACGACAAGCTCAAAGAGAGCCTGCGTGCGCGCAACCTGCGCATGGTCAACCGCCGCGCGGACATCTACCTTGAGGACAACGACGGCAACAGCGAGGACTACCTGACCGGCGACGAGTGCCCGTTCGACATGACGCCCGACCTCATCGACATTCCCGACGACGACTACGGCGTGTGGTACGTCGACGCGATGGACCATCCCGACCGCTGGGATGGCAAAAAGGTCCACATGAAGCTCATCATGTGCCACTCGAAGAAGTTCCCGGGCATCCACTGCCCCGGCCGCTTCGTGATGACCTGCTGCGAAAACGACATCCAGTTCGTCGGCATCGTCGCCAAGGGCGACAGCCTGAAGGCCTACAAGAATCGCGACTGGGTCGATATCACTGCCACGGTCAAAAAGGAGCACCTCGACGCCTACGAGGGCGAGGGCCCCGTGCTGTACGTCGAGCGCATCACCACCACGTCGAAGCCCGCGCAGGAAGTCGTGTCGTTCTGACGACGCGACTTGCGGAGGCAAGGTGAATCAGCAGCGCTGCGGAGTTTTCTCCTGCTAACCCGCAGGGGGGATCGAATAAAGGGGGCATTCTCTTCTCAAAGAGAATGCCCCCTTTTGAATCCCAAGGGAAGGATGAGGGGGAACCCCCTCGCCCCCCCGACATTGCGGTTTTGAGGCTTGAAGAGCTGCTCAGCCTGCGGAATCGGGTACCTGCCGGGTGATGGTTCTAAACGATTTGACTTTTTTCTATCTTCGCTGTCGCTCCCTGATCTGAATGCAGTCTTGGTAGAATCCCCTGCCATCGCTAGATTTTGCCAACCTTGCTGCCCCCCAAAGCGGCATCGCTGCGCTCGCCGCACTTTTAAGTTATCGTATATTTTTTACGATGGCCATGTGGTCATATCCGCGGCGCGCCGCTCGTGCTGTGCGCCTTGCCGTCACCAAGCTTTACACGCAGCGGCGGCAAGTCGATGCCAAACATCAGCTTGACGAGCCAGGCAAAAAACAGCAGCACTAAAATCGGGATCAGACACGACGTGACGAGCATGACGGCGAGGGCCTCGATAAAGCGGTTCAGGACCGTTTTGAGCTGCTCGACCGCGGCGGTCGCCGCTCCGGTGATGCCCTCAGTCACCTTGGAAAAGAGGCCGGAAAGGCCGCTCTTTTCCCCCTCGTCCGCCTCGCCCGAGGTGGCGGACTGGATATTCTCGGTCGTCTGCTCGGCGTTTGCGATGGTCTCCTCGATCGAGGCGCGGTATGTGTCCTCGATCATGCTCGAGACTTTGACGCCCGCCGGAATGGCAAACGCGATGGCGAGCGCGAAGAGCAGCAAATGCCACGCGAGCTTCCCCAGCGCGGCGCGCAGCTTTTCGGAAAATATCGCAGCGATGCCGAGCGCGCAGGCCGCGGGGATCAGGATCGTGAACGACACGTAGGATGTGATCGTCAGCAGATACTTTTCCAGAAAGATGGCACAGAGCACGATGAGAAAGTAGCCGCTCAGATCGGCGAGCTTTTCTGCGATGGGCGTCGCGGTGTCGCCCGGCAGGAGCGTGATGGCGGTCGACGCCGCCGTCAGTTCAAGTACCGTCTCCTGCTTTTCCGCAAGGGCGTCGATGGACGCCTGATGGTACGCGGGGTCGGACGCTCTCTTCCCTACCGCGAAGATGGAAAGGAGCGCCGCCAGAACGAGAAGCGCCGCGAGCGCGGCCTTCTTAGTTGTCACTGAATGCATAGTTGCCTCCAAAAAACGGGATGGTTCTATCATACCGAAACGGCGGAAGATGTCAAGAAAACGCGGTTTCGGTCGCATCGCCGCGCGCGGTTTCAGTCCTCTCCATCACGTCGAAAACATAGAGAAGCGATATGAAAATGCTAACATTCCGCTAATTTCTTTCGAATTTTTTCAAATTTTATATCACTTTTCCGAATTCTGTCTTGTCACCTGCCTTGTTTTTACAGAAAGTTCGTGATAGAATACAGATACGATAGGATTGGCAAATCTTTTTTCATTGATTCTGTCAAAACGGAAGTTTTTTCTTCCCCGTTTCCGGCGCGAAAGCGCCTGTACTGATTTGACAAGCAAATCAAGCAATGTTTGGCAAACCTGCTGAAAAGCAGGGACGCAAAGCCAGAGGGGTCTAAGGCCGCCGTGTGCGGTTATGACAGCCGGTTGCAAATCATTCGGAAGGGCAGCGCCCTTCCTGCACCGCCCGGCCCTCTCTGAAAGCAAGGTACAGGCGGGAAACCTTTTTTTGCCGAAAAGAGGGGAAATGAACATGCGACAAACATTTTATGAGTTCTGCATGCTGCATGAAAGGACAAACTTACTGAAAGAATGGGACGAATCGCGCAATTTTCCGCTCACGCCGGACACCGTTTCCTACGGCAGCAAGAAAAAAGTCTGGTGGACGTGTGAAAACGGCCATTCGTGGCAGACGACGGTGCATGTGCGCTCCGAGGGGAGCGGCTGTCCGTACTGCACGGGGCGAAAGGTCCTGCCGGGCTTCAACGATCTTGGCACACTTTATCCCGATGTCGCCGCGCAGTGGGACCGCGAGAAAAACGGCTCGCTCTCGCCGCGCGACGTCTCCACGGGCTCGAAGATCCGCATCTGGTGGCGCTGTCCGGAGGGGCACTCGTGGCAGTCGCCCATCGCCTCGCGCACGGCGTGGGGCACGGATGCCCCGTGTGCGCGGGCAAGACGATCGTCACGGGCGAAAATGACCTCGCCCACCTCCAGCCCGAGATCGCCGCACAGTGGGACAAGCGTAAAAACGGGCGCTTAAAGCCGAGCGAGGTCGCCGTCAGCTCCAACCGTCCCGCTTGGTGGCGCTGCGAGCTGGGGCATTCCTACCGCGCCACGGTCTCGTCGCGCACGCAGCGCAAGACCGGATGTCCCTATTGCGCGGGACGCAAGGTGCTCAAGGGCTTCAATGATCTCAAGACGCTCTGCCCCGACATTGCTTCGCAGTGGCATCCGTCGCTCAACGGCGCGCTGACGCCGGAGATGGTCACACCCGGCAGCAACAAAAAGGTCTGGTGGCAGTGCTCCATGGGACACGTGTGGAAATCCGTCATCTATCCGCGCACCGGCGCGCAGCAGTGCGGCTGCCCCGTCTGCGCCGGAAAGGTGAGCACAACACACGCGCGGCGTTACGTCCAGCTCGACGAAATTCGCACCTTTACCGAGCTGTGACAAGACCAATTCTATAAAAACGATCAAGGCTGCGGGAAGCGATGTGCTTTCCGCGGCCTTACTTTTTGCCTGATTTGGACGCACTGTCAGCACTATGTTTAGTGCTAACGCGTTTTCTTTCCCGCTTTCGCCAAAAAGCAGCGCCCCTCTCTATTGCGGCGAGGGGCGGTACAATCTGTTCAATGAGTCAACTTGTTGCCGCAGGCAAAACAAATGATTGTTACATGTGGACACTTGCGCCTGATTTTTCCCTGTGCTATAATGCAGTTACTTTAATCGGATAAATTACCTGTAAAGGAGAATCATCATGGATTATATGGCTCTTTCCGCTGCCGAGTGGCAGCAGGAATACGACAAGGTGTCCGCCGAATACGAGAGCTGGAAGGCCAAGGGCCTCAAGCTCAACATGGCACGCGGCAAGCCGAGCAAGCAGCAGCTCGACCTTGTCAGCGGCATCCTGACCGCGCTGACCAGCGCCGAGGAGTGCGTGGACAGCGGCGTGGACGCCCGCAACTACGGCGAGCTCAAGGGTCTTGAGAGCGCGCGTAAGCTGTTCGCCGATATCCTCGGCTGCAAGACCTCTCAGGTCTTCGCCGGCGGCAATTCGAGCCTCCAGCTCATGTACGACACGGTCTCCAAGGCCTACACCCACGGCCTGCTGCACAGTGAAAAGCCGTGGTGCAAGGAAGAAAGCGTCAAATGGCTCTGCCCCGCGCCGGGCTATGACCGCCACTTCAAGGTGACCGAGAGCTTCGGCTTTGAGCTCATCACCATCCCGATGACCGAAAACGGCCCCGACATGGACATTGTCGAAAACCTCATCAAGGACCCGAGCGTCAAGGGCATGTGGAACGTGCCGAAGTACTCGAACCCCGACGGCATCATCTACTCCGACGAGACGATCCGCCGCATCGCCTCGATGAAGCCCGCGGCTCCCGACTTCCTCCTCATGTGGGACAACGCCTACTGCATCCACGAGTTTGACGGCGAGTTCGTCCCGTTCAAGGATATTCTGAGCGAGTGCGAGAAGTACGGCAACGCCGACATGGTCTTCGAGTTCGCTTCCACGAGCAAGGTGACGCTCCCCGGCGCGGGCATTGCGTGCTTTGCGTGCAGCGAAGCCAACATGGAGTACATGACCAAGCTCATCGGCATTCAGGCCATCAGCTTCGACAAGATGAACCAGCTGCGCCACGTGAAGTTCCTGCAAAACAAGGAGCACACGCTCGCGCTAATGAAGGAGCACGCCAAGATCTTAAAGCCGAAGTTCGAGATGGTGGTCTCTACGCTCGAGCGCGAGATCGCACCGCTCGGCATTGCGAGCTGGCACACGCCCAAGGGCGGCTATTTCGTCTCCGTAAACACGGCCCCTGGCCTTGCCAAGCGTACGCTGGCGCTCGCCAAGGAGGCGGGCGTCGTGATGACGAGCGCGGGCGCGACGTACCCGTATGGACACGACCCTCTTGACAGCAACATCCGCGTCGCCCCGT
>ENA-OPWH01002213-OPWH01002213.1-human-gut-metagenome-genome-assembly--contig:-NODE-2213-length-10998-cov-1.373846_pt1 | contig 10998 bp, 10 predicted proteins | sample MGYA00241506_ERZ502004 | MGnify/ENA primary metagenome ERZ502004 (study PRJEB25962, sample SAMEA2043049) | human gut metagenome | biome: human gut; feature: human-associated habitat; material: faeces... | reverse complement strand
TGGGGAGCTGAAATGGTAACCCTTATCGCATCCCAGTTTACAGAACTCCTGACCAGCGAAGACCTGACGGAAGAAGTGTTGGATACTATCAAAGAAAAGGTAGATGAAGTATTGAAGAATCCGGATTTGAAGATGTTACCATGCTGGAGTTTATTAATTCTATTTTCCCGGTCGATGGTGACAAGCACTGTAGCCAGTGCAAGCACTATGAGATTTGCCCGAATTATACTATGTACTGTCGTGTGCTACAGAAGCGAATCACAGCGAGGAAAAAGCCTTGTAAATATTATGAAAAGGAATAGAATGGTATGGATATATTAATTAGCAAAAAGAAGGAAAAAATAAACAAAAACAATGATTACGTAAAAGAAGTTATTTGTAGGGGGTATTACCTTAAAGTTACTTTTGTACAAAATGTTGGTGATACCCCTGTCAGAACTTGATGTCACTCTGGATGATCTGAAAAAAGAATATGATGCAAGAAATATCAATAAAGAGTGATACTTTCTAAAAAAACCTTGAGCATCCAAGACCGGATTTACCTTTGCACCCTAAATGAGAACGGACTACCTGAAGCGACACTTCGAAAGTCGACTAAAATGGAGGTAAACGAGTTGAGAGGCATAGTAATCAAATTATTTTACCACACTTTGGCATTACTTCATTTTACTTTTTTTTTCATATCCCAGACACTTCCATCTGGATGGGTCAAAAACATGCTTTTTCTCCCGCATTTTGAGTTTTAATCATTCAACATTAGAATTATATTCGGAAAAAATAATCGTTCAATATAGCTAAAAAAAACGTGTTATATTGATTTCGCATATTTTTCGAACCGGCTCTGCAAAATCAACCTGTTTTTCTGTTTTATATTTTTTTCCCTACACGTTTTTTTGTGCTTACAATTTTTCAGCAGTAAATCATTTGTTGTTGCCGGAAGTAAAGGTATTGTTTTATGTCAGAAGCGGTGCATTTGTTGGATGGATAAGCAGCACATTTGTCTCGCGCACGCGCGTATTTAGTAGCTTTCTTTATAGGCTATTTAATAACAGGGCTTGTAATGAATTGATTTTCAAATGTTTATTTTTTATTTTACCACACTTTGGCAACATTTTACCACACTTTGGCAAATCGAATTTTTATTTTACCACACTTTGGCAACTATTTTACCACACTTTGGCAAGTAACATAAAGTCTTCTCAATTTAATATTTAGAAACTATTTAAAACATTCATTACTTTCGATTTGAAACATAGAAGAAATAAAATAGTTTTTTCTCACAAATCATTTAGTATAAAGAATAACTGAAATACAAGATATTAGCTATTTTACTACACTTTGGCAAAAAGGATGGAAATATATTAGTTTATGCAGCATTGGGAGAAATTAAAAATAGGCAGATGAAGAATTCTCATACCCATAATAAGCATAAAATACATTATTATAAAGAACATTGTTAATTATTATATATAGAAAAGAGAGTTTTTAATGTATGTACATATAAACATACATCTTTTTACTCTGAAACTTTCAGTTAAAATTAAGTATGACGGTTATTTTTAGACATTCCGATAAATATTTTGTCTAATAATGCTTTGTTTTTTGTGGAAAATGCTATTTTTGCCCAAAAAAGAACATGAAAAAGAATTACGAAGAAATATTCACTTCAGAGAAAATAACGGTATTGTCCAACAAGAAGAACGATAGCCGGATAATGAATCTGACGTGCCCTATCTACCAAACTAACTTCTTGACTGATGCCAGGCAAATTCTTAACAAAGGAACGTATCGTGCAATCAAGTTCATCGTAAAACAGATTCAGGATGAAAGAATAATGCTTGAATCCTACATCAAGAACAACGAAACACTGAAGATTAATATATCACGTGAAGATATTCTGCGATGGTATCCGGATGAACATGCACATCGAGAGCTAAAAGCTGCTGCAGAGTGGCTAAACAATACCGACGTGAAATACGAAACGCCGACAGGATGGGTGATGGCCAAACTTGTCGGAGAGGTAAGTTATGATATTAATACCGGGATGACAATATACATAACTCCTGGTGTTCTCCCATTATATTACGTGGTGAACAAGCATTTTACAATGCTTGACTTTGCCGTAACGATGAGTATTCAGGATAAAGCCACACAATTTTTCTATGACAAATGCTGTAAATGGCGTTCTGCCGGTATTTTTTCATACACACCTCTGGAATTAGCAGAAGCTATTAATGTCAGTCCTATTACCAACCTCTTAAAAACAAGATATATCTTATCAGCTGATAGGGAAATGAAAAAGTTATTCCAGGAAGGATTGATAGACTTCTATTTCGACACTTATGAACTCCGTTCCGGCAAGGGTCGAGGTGGAAAACTCGACAAGTTCATCTTCAGGATTCAGGATTGTTTGCCAGGGACTGAAAAAGATTATCAGGAGCAAGCCCACATGAGAACATTCATTATAGAGACGATAAAAAGCACAGTTCCTTCTTTGGTTTCAGATGATATATTCAGACAATTAAAAGAGTTGTCAAGAACGGAACTGAAGGACTTATGCAGCGAAATGTCTATTTTCAAAAATGAGCTGCGAGAAAATAAAATCAAGGATGCTCGAGGGATATTGTGGTTCAAGCTAAGAAACAGATACAATATAAACCCCAATGGAGCTGAAAGGCTCAAGAAGAATCCCCAAAATGAATATCCAAAATTTAAAAAAATCAGCGAAGAAATTCATGCAAAATCTCAAGATGATGCCGCTTCAAAAGAAGAACAATACACACAAGCTACACTTCCATTTGAAGACGATAAACCTTCATGGTGGTCGTACTGGAGTGATACAATCAACGATATAATTAGCAATTACAGAGTTGGCGATAGGGAGATAAACGAGGTCGAGAAAAAAACATTGTCGTATATGTTCAATGAGAAAGATAAATTTTCACCTCAATATGACGGAGAGGAACTCCGAATACAAATTGAACCCAATATTTACAAGAACTACGTTGCCCAACCATTTTCGCCATTATATGATGGCCTCCATCAAGCAATAAAAGATAGCACATTCAAGTTCTTCCCGAATCTCAAAAAGCTGTCATATGCCGTTAGTGACTATGGTGGTAAATTAACCATTTTCCCCATCAAAGAACTTTGAACATTTAGGCTGGCCATATAAACATGGTCAGCTTTTTTTGCGCTTGAAGATAAGGTAAAATCGGTTATAAAACAAATAAACTTATACTTGTCAACTACTTTGTAATAATGAACAAAATGTGATAATTTTAGGGAAAAAAAAGGAAATTACAAGAAAATGTTCGTTTTTTGGTTACGATGCGAAGCTAAAAAGAATTGAATAAATACAAAAGGCAATTAATCATATATTTGTTTTATTTAACTTAATATATCTATATACAGACGAAATGGGAACTCCAGTTTTCAAAGATATTTCATTGATGGTGTTCCCATTATTTCTCAAGTCTATTATTGTTTTTAATTTTTTTGTGCTAAGACTAATACCTGGTGGACGGCCTATTCTCTTACCTTTCTGTCTGGCTAACTCAATTCCTTCCCTAGTTCTTTCACTTCGTCCATTTATTTCCATTTCAGCAAAGACTCCAGCCATCATAAAAAACAATTCCCCAATCATTGTTGATGTATCTATACCTTCTTTAAGGGATATAATAATCATACATTTACCTCTTACAATGTCAAGAACCTCTAACAATTCTCTTGCAGACCGACCAAGTCTGTCAATCTTCCAGACAATTAATATATCACCAGCAGTAGATTGCTTTAATAATCTTCTCAGAACTGGTCTATTTTTTAACTTCCTTCCGCTCTTCTTCTCCATATAGATTTTATCACAACCAGCATGTTTCATTGCCTCAATCTGCATCTCAAGGTTCTGGTCTTTCGTACTTACACGAGCATAACCGATTTTCTTCATAATCGGCAAAGTTAAATCAATTTATTCTTTTCTCAAAAAACGAACATTTTTTGAGAGTCATGAAAAAGAAAAAAAATCTATTATTAGCCCTACTCTGCTGCGCTGGAGTCACAGTTTCAGCTCAGTCTTATTCGTTGAGAACTAATGTATTGGGTCTTGCAACAACGAATCTCAATGTCGAGGCGTCTATGACCTTATCAAGGAAATGGTCTTTCCATCTTCCGGTACAGTACAACCCCTTTAAATTCTCTGAAAACCGCCAATTTCGAAATTTCTATGTAGCACCAGGTGTCAGATATTGGCTTTTGCAAAGCTATATCGGTGGATTCGTTGGTGTATATGGAACAGCCGGTACCTACAGCGTAGGGAATCTTTTTGGAAGTAAGTACCGATATGAAGGCGAGAGTTATGGCGTATCAATATCAATAGGGAGGGCATACCAACTAAGTAAAAGCTGGAATTTCGAATGGGAAATAGGTGCTGGAGCGCTTTGGATGGATTATGATAAATATTTATGTAAAAGATGCGGTGACTTAGTTTCCCGCAAGCATGAATGGGCTTTCCTTCCTACCAGGGCTGCACTTAACATCGTATATCTATTTTAAGCCATCGGACATGAAGAAACGCACAATCATACCTTTATTGCTTACCGGAATCATCGTATCGTGCGGCACAAAGAAACCTCTCGAAAGAGTCCGGATTTCTAATCCGAACATGGAAAAGAGAGCTAACCGGATAGATACGGCTTCTGTGCCGCAAACAATCAAATGGACAGATGATAAAGGCAAAACCAGAATCATCACCCGCTCCGAACATGACAGCATAAGCGGAGAGGACATCACCACGGTACAGCTCGCAGAAATTACTGTAACAGCTCGTAGTAAACAAATAGCGGAACGTAACGGTAAAATAAATCTTGACTTCCTCGTGACCGTACCCGGCTCGCTAATAAACAACAAGTGGCAGCTACAGCTTACTCCCGTAGCGTATAAGCCAAACGACACCCTTTATCTCGACAAGATTTTTCTGTCCGGAGCGGATTTCGCGAAGATGCAGAAAAAAGGATACCTCCAGTATCAGGCTTTCCTTGCCTCCATCATTCCTGACAGCCTCTATCTGCAGGAAATGTTCAACCAAAAAGGTTACAAGAAGGCAATGGCTGAGCTGGAGAATGAGTATTTCCAAGCATGGAAGAACGAAGTAATCCAAAAGGAACGCTGGATAGACTGGTCAGACAGACTGAATGCCCGTTTCCGGCATTTCAACTTCAAGGTCGACCAGAACCGTGCAGCCATACAGGGATATAATTCGATACTCGAATATTTCCCGGCTTACAGCATGCACCGCCAGCTTGATGCAACCAATGTTCCGAGCAAGTGGAAGATGTTCGTGGACGGAAATCATACCATCCGCACCAAGCAGCTCACTCCCGAAGATTCAGTAGAGATAACCAAACGGTTTACCAACTATAAAAAGATAGCCGAAAACCAGCGCAAAAAGGAAATGAAGGACGAAATGTACGACAAGTATGTCCGCTTCCCGCTACAGGCTGCACGTCTCGATACCATTATCAAGGAAGGGTCCAAATTTGTGTACTATTACAAGCAGGAACTGCCTGTAACAGAACAGCTGAAACGCATAGACCTGACACTTAACGGAGTAATACTTGCCAAGGACGAAAGCATAACACCGCTTCCTCCGTCTGATACCATCAGCTATTTCATCAGCTCAATGGTTCAGTTCCTTGACCGGGAACCGCGGTACAAGAAGAAAATCATTACACGCAAGGATGAAGTGAACGTGACAGCATACATCAACTACCAGACTGCTTCCACCACTTTCGATGAGCGGATAGGGAAAAACAAGGAAGAGCTGGAGCGTGTATTTGAAACTATCAGGAATATCAATTACACTGGAGAGTTCCTTATTGACAGTATCTATATGACAGCCACTTCCTCACCGGAAGGTTCAGCCTCTCTGAATATGCAGTTGTCCAAGGGACGCGCACTGAATCTGAAACAGTACCTGCTTCGTGAATCGGACGACAGGGAAGGAGTTGACAGCCTGTTCCGTCCGCAATGGATAGGAGAGGACTGGGGCAAACTCCGGAAACTCATAGCAGCAGACGACAGCCTCCCCAACCGGGCAGAAATGATAATCATGTGTGAGAATGTCAACAATCCGGACAGAAGGGAAGAAGCACTGCGCACTTATCCGGAAGGATACAAGCGCATGCGAGATAAATACTATCCGCTTCTTCGTGCCGTGGAATTTAAGTTCCATCTGCACCGCCGGGGCATGATTCAGGACACCATCATCATGCCTGTAATAGACTCGACTTATCAGGATGCCATCAGGATGATCGAGAACAGACAGTACAAGAAGGCACTTGTCGTTCTTGACGACCAGTATCCGGATGATTACAACACTGCGATATGTCTGATGTCACTGGGCTACGACCGCCGGGCTTTGGAAATCATGAACAGACAGGCAGATACGTCCAACCGCAACTATATACTTGCGATACTCTACTACCGCCTGAAAGATGAGACTGAGGCAAGCATTTTGTCAAAGCCTGTGAACAGGATGAGACAAAGATATGGAGAGGCAAGCTTGACCCTGAGATTAACACACTGATAAAAACCTATAACTTATACAAAGATGAACTTGAATAAAAAAATTCCTGCTGCAATAGCCTTAGCATCATGCCTCCTGCTTCCGTCATGTGACTTCAATGAGGATTTCTGTACCAGATACGGTGAGCTGATAGCCTACTGCGACTGGGAAAACATCACGGAAAAAGCACCGCTTCCTCCGCTGCGCCATGTAATCCCTTTCCAAGGGAATGCATCAATTCAAGAAGCAAAGACATTCACGCAAGACACCTTGCGCTGGCAGCTTCCGAGAGGGGATTACCGCTTTGTCTTCTACACAGGTGATTACCAAGTGAACCGTTTGGATGATTATTATGAGTGCAACCTGTCTGTTCCCACAGACACGGTCAACGGCAAAGCCTATATCACAGCTGTGCAGAAATACTGCTGCTCATCGGCATTCAACGAAAAGCTGGAGTACCAGGAAAGCAAGACACACAAAATCACGCCTTGGAATTTCGTGAGCAAGGTAAACCTAAAGCTGAATGTCACCGGGAACGTGCAGCCGTTATCCCGCATCAGCTACGAGCTGGACGGTCTGAGTACATCGCGCTATCTCGTATCACGGGAGAAGAGCGGTTCTGCCATCCTGCCGGGAGAGTTCAAGAAAGAAGGCAGTACATGGAACAGCAGTTTCTACCTGTTCGGAGTATATCCGGACACGGACAACATACTTACAGTGAAGGTAGAAATGGACAATGACAACGAGATTTTCAACGAAATCCGAACCATAGACCTGTCCCAACATCTCCGTCCCCTGAACGATGACGAAATTACGGAGATAGACTTCGAGGTGGGCAAGGGCATGAAAGTGGAAACGGTAACAATCACTGACTGGATAGATTGTCCTGAAACAGAATTACAGTAGCCAAGTGCTACAATTTATTAATTTAAATCTTTATAAAAAATGAAAAAAGTGATTTTAATGGCAGCACTCGCTGCCGGAGTATTCAGCTCATGCAACAACAATGAGCTGGAAGGTGTACAGAGCAATGAAGCAGGCAAAGCAAGCATCAATGCAGTAATCGAAGGTTCTGAATCCAGAGCAGGATTTGAGTCAAAGACTCAATGGCAAGACAACGACAAGTTGGGTCTGTTCATGTACAAGGCAACAGGATGGGGCGATGCGTATCCGAAATTCTCCAGCCAGAACAACGAGGCTACCAAAAATGCAGGTGGATGGAGCCTTGCAGCAGATATGTATCTGACTGCTGACAAAGCCCATGTCTATGCTTATTATCCCTATTCAGCTACTGCAACAGACGGAACTAAGGTTGCCGTACAAGCAGCAACAACGGATTACATGTGGGGAAAAAGTAATGAAATCTCTGTTGCAAATCCTGTTGCCAACATCGTTATGAAACATGCGCTTTCTCAGTTCGTTTTGCGCTTAAAAGTATCTCCGGATTATAAGAACGAAGGCGTTCTGAGTGCAGCCAGCTTGAAAGCAGGACAGAACAAGTTCGCTACCGAAGGAACGATGAACCTGAATGACAACGGTAAGATTACCTTCACTCCGGCTAAGACCGAACTCTCTTGGCAGCCTAACACAACCATCCCTACAGTAGGCTCTACTCCTGTTGACTTCGCTGCTGCTGTATTCCCGATTTCCTATCAGAAGGATGAAGCAACCATCAACGTGACTATTGACAATGTCAAATATGAATATAAAATCCCGGCAATTGAATGGGTAGCCGGAAAACGCTACATCTATTCTGTTAGCTTATCTTCGAATGGAGCACAAATCGGCGGTGAGGACGGAACATCGGTAACTATCGAGCCGTGGACTGATTCTGTAACAGACATCGAACTGTCACCCGTTAAATAATGAACTGACAAACATCATACCCATAGGTTTTAGCCTATGGGTATATATAACTGAAAATATTAACGAAAGCGATTGCAAGGCGCAAGTCCCTTGCTAAAATTTTATGAGATTAAAAACTATTATTCCATCCTTATTATTGACCCTTTTCTGCGCTGCCTGCAGCAAGGAACAGGCAAATATTCCGGAAGCGAAAGGGCATATTACCTTTACCGTATCGGGAGAGAGCCGCAACACCCAAGGAAGCACCTTTGAGAAGGGTGATGCCATCGGTGTGTTTGTCAGAAACTCCGGAGCAGACTTTGCGACAAACAGCAAATATGTATATGACGGTAAGAAATTCAATCCGGCAACAGAGGCGGATGACATAGTTATCACCAAGGGATCGGATTTTGACTTTTATGTATATTATCCCTATGATGAGACTCAGAGGGATATAACGAATATCACCCACACCAGTGTCAATCAGGATGCCCTTTCGGGCTGGCTGTCGAGTGACTTTCTGAGTGGCTCGTACACGGAAAAAATCATTGACTTCTGCGTTCCCCTGAACTTCCAGCACAGGAACTCAACCGTGGAGGTACACATCAATAAGAATGACGGAGAAGTGACCGGAGCCGTTATCAAGAACGTGAAGTACAGAAGTTCGTATAATCTTCTTACCGGAGAAACTAAGGTAGATGATACCGTAACGGATTTAAGCATGTACAGCTATAAGCCGGACGAAAACCGGAATACCCTGTTCCGTGTGACTCTGCCAGAACAGACCTTGTCAACCAATACCAACCATATACAGCTTTCCGGAGGAAGCAATCTGACCCTACAGGGGACATCATCCATGCCTCTTGTAGCGGGAAATATCCATCAGTTCAACATCACCTACAAAAAGACGGTAAGCATCAAGGATTACGCTCCGGGCGGCACAACGGGCGGAGCCGGAGAGTACAGTCTGGGAAGTACGGCTACCGTAACATCATCACCCAATCCCGGATACGAATTTGTCGGATGGTATGAGAACAATCAGTTACTAAGTTCTAACCAGTCATATACATTTAAGGTATTGTCAGACCGTACTTTGGTACCGAAGTATCGTAATTATTCAAGCTGGACTGTTAATATATCGGCAAATCCAACCCAGATTAAGACAGCAGGAGGTAGTTCGGCTATCACAGCATCTGCGATACGTAATGTGTACATCAATGGTGAGTTACAGGGTACTGCTACCGGAACCGTATCACTGAGCAGCGACAATCCGGCATTTGTTATCACCGGCACGACCGTCAGGGTGAGTGAAAACACAACAACCAGCACGCGTTCTGCCAACATTACAGCAAGCTGTGGAGGGGTAACCAATTCTGTTACTTTAACCCAACCAGGTAGAAAGGAAACCTATGTATTTACCATTGATGGCGGTACTTCAGTTAATGGAACTTTCGAATCAAGCGGTGGTACAGCAAAATATACCATTGTCAGCCAAAAAACCATTGTAATCGATGGCAATTCGACAACGGTTCAAGCAAACTGGAGCTCATCATGGAATACTTCATCATTCGGTTCACTGGGTAACGATGGTACACTGATTATAGTAGATAACCCAAATACGACACAACGTGCCGCCATTATCACCCTTACTCAGGAAGGAAGTGGAAAACAAGTAACAATAACTGTGAGACAGAAAAAGAAAAACTCCGTAGATATTGAAGATTAACATGATAAGAAACGTAATAATAACAGCATTCATTGGTGCAGCTCTTGCGAGCTGTGCCAATGATTCTCCGGAACATAATGAAGCATTACAAGTAGAATGCTATTCACGTTCTGCGAACGAGAAAAAAGTAGTAGAAGACTTCGGCATGTATGTCTTGACCTCATCAGGAACGGCTTACCCGGGAGTAAGTAACCCAGTGCACGTTACCTATCAGTCACCAGGCTGGAACTTCTCTCCCATCCTTCTGAGTGAAGATGCCCAGATTTATTCTTTTTCTCCCTATACGGAAACAACTGATTGCAGTGCACTGAATATTAATCTTAATAATCAGACTGATTATCTTGCTTCTGCAGCAATATCTGCCAGTAAGTCTAATCCCTCAATAAGCATTACAATGAAGCATATACTCAGTAAGATTAATGTAACAATTGACGGGTCAAGTTCATGTCAAGTCAAGCTGCTGAATGTTCCAAACGCTGCGACGTACAATTTAAAAAACGATAAACTGACCGTTGGCGGAAGTGGTAATATAACGACCAGTTCATCAAGTGTTCTGATTTGTCCGGCATCCTCTCAGGTCTTGAAGATGAATATCACCTACAACGGAAAGGAATATGACTATACTGCAGCCTCTAAAACTTATAAGCAGGTAAGGAATACGGCTATGACCTTACTATCAGTGATAGCAAGGAATTAGTCATTAATGGAGATGTGACAATTACAGACTGGGAACAAGCCGGTGATTATGAAGGAACAGTAAACGAAAAATAAACATGAAGAAAAAAATTTCATTATTAGTATTTGCCTTAGCAACATCAACAGGTGCATTCGCGCAGGATGCTCGAAGCGCAATGAATCAAATACT
>ENA-OPWH01002202-OPWH01002202.1-human-gut-metagenome-genome-assembly--contig:-NODE-2202-length-11058-cov-1.871217_pt1 | contig 11058 bp, 8 predicted proteins | sample MGYA00241506_ERZ502004 | MGnify/ENA primary metagenome ERZ502004 (study PRJEB25962, sample SAMEA2043049) | human gut metagenome | biome: human gut; feature: human-associated habitat; material: faeces... | reverse complement strand
GCTCCAGAGTCTCTACGAAGCAATTTACGGTGAACCGATGGACAAGCGAAATTTCCGCAAGCGTATTGCAGAAATGGGATTTATAGAGAAAACAGATAAAATTGATAAAACAGGATCACGAAGAGGAGCCTCTCTTTACAAATTCAACGACAAGGCTTATCAGAAAGATCCGAAATTCAAACTTTAAGAATATGTTAGAAGCACTGAAAGAAAAAGTGTTCCATGCCAACCTGGATTTGGTGAAACACGGACTGGTTATTTTCACGTGGGGAAACGTATCAGCCATCGACCGTGAAAGCGGACTGGTGGTTATCAAACCCAGTGGAGTGTCTTACGATGAAATGAAAGCCGAAGACATGGTAGTAGTCGACCTGGAAGGAAACATAGTAGAAGGAAACTTGCGTCCTTCAAGCGACACACCGACTCACCTCGTACTGTACAAGGCCTTCCCTGAAATCGGCGGTGTGGTACATACACATTCTACATACGCCACTGCATGGGCACAGGCTGGCTGCGATATTCCGAACATCGGAACTACTCACGCCGACTATTTCCACGAAGCTATCCCCTGCACCTCCGACATGACAAAGGCAGAAGTAGAAGGACAATACGAATTGGAAACCGGCAATGTTATCGTTAAACGGTTTGAAGGAATCAACCCCGACCACACACCAGGTGTATTGGTAAAGAATCACGGTCCGTTCAGTTGGGGTACGAGTCCGGCCAATGCCGTTTACAATGCCAAGGTGATGGAGCAGTGTGCCAAAATGGCTTTCGTATCCTTTATGGTAAACCCCGAAACCACAATGAATCCACTGCTCATCGAGAAGCATTATAACCGTAAACACGGAGCCAATGCTTACTATGGACAAGATAACAGATAGACAGTAAATAACCGCGGTACTTGTGATATGTACCGCGGTTTTATTCTGTAATTATTTATCTAAATCCGATGTGCAGCATGGACATTTAACAGCTTTGATGTTAATTTCCGACATGCAGTAAGGACAGATCTTTGTAGTCGGCTCAGCCGGCTTTTCTTCTTTCTTCTTAATATTTCTGAAGGCATTGATTGTCTTGACTACAATGAAAAGACAGAGTGCCGTGATGAAGAAAGTGATGACACAATGGCTGTGAATGCAGAGCCAATAATCATACCTACGGCAAGATCGATTACGTTTCCCTTGGATATAAATTCCTTGAATTCGTTAAGTATTTTTTTCATGTGTGCCTCCTGCGTGTGTATCGTCCGCATCTGTAGTATTGCGCGGAACAATGTAAGCTCTGACTTTAATTATCCTGTTTTTGTCACACTTCTCGACTATGAACTTAAGCCCGTCAAGGTCGACTTCATCGCCTTCCTGCGGCAGCCGTTCAAGGTGTTTGACAATGAGACCTCCGATTGAATCATAATATTCTGAAGCATCCTCGTCCTTAGGAAGTTCAAAGATATCATCAATATCGTTAAGTTTGGCAGAACCTGATAAAAGGTACTCAGTATCATTGACTTTGACAATGTCATCCTCTTCATCATAGTCATACTCATCACGTATTTCACCGACAATTTCTTCAAGAAGATCTTCAAGTGTAATCATTCCGACGGTGGAACCATATTCATCAACAACTATGGTAAAATTGTTGGAGGTCTTACGCATCTCGGTCATAAGTTCCGAAATATCCTTGAATTCGTATGTATAATATGGTTTACGAAGAATATTGCGGACATTGAATTCGGTTCCCTTGTCACAGAGAAGAAGGTCCTTAACATTAATAATACCTATCACGTTATCGACATTATCCTCATATACCGGAAGACGGGTGTATTTATCCTCGCGGAACACTTCAACAATCTCTTCGTAGGTACTGTTTACGGAGATACATGTCATATCAATGCGGGGTATCATTACGTCCTTGGCCTGGGAATCCCCGAAATCAAACACGTTGCTTATCATGGCATGTTCGTCATTCTCGATAACGCCTTCTTCGTGGCTTACATTGACGAGAGTACGAAGTTCATCCTCGGTTATGGAAGCCTGGTTCTTGTCAGACTTAAATCCGAGTATAAAAAGAAATGCCGATGAGACCTTGTTCAATATAAAAATTACCGGTGTAAACACTATCATAAGCAGCCAGATTATGCTGCTGTATGCCGGCGCAATTTTATCCGCATTGGCGGTTGCGATGGTCTTTGGCGTTATCTCACCGAAGATGAGAACCACGACCGTCATGATTCCGGTTGCAATGCTGACGGCGGAATTGCCGAAAAGCGACTGCGCAACCATCGTCGCAAGCGCTGAAGCTGAAATGTTTACAAGGTTGTTGCCGATAAGAACGGCGCTGAGCATTTTGGCGGAATTCTCACGAATCTTGAGAACTCTGGCAGCTCTTTTGTTGCCGTCGTCTGCGAGTGAACGCATACGAATAAGATTAACCGAGACAAATGATGTCTCAGCAGATGAAAAAAATGATGACAGAGCAATAAGCACTACAAGTGCTACTATCTGTATCGCGACACTGGGGTCCAAAGTATCAACTCCTTTAAATTTTTTTATGTATATGATAATAACATTTATATATGAATAATTCAACAAATTTATTGGATAACGATGTAAAATTGTGCTATACTAAAATATCCGAATGCTTAAGGAGAGACAGAATATGTATATAATAGCGGGACTCGGTAATCCTGAGTCCAAATACGATAAAACGAGACATAATATAGGTTTCAGGCTGATAGATGAACTGGCGGTCAGAAACGGGATAACATTCAGCGACAGGAAACATAACGGACTTGTTGGTAAGGGCATTATAAGCGGAGAGAAAGTAATTTTACTCAAGCCGCTCACATACATGAACCTCAGCGGTGAATGTGTAGGTCCTGCAGCAGATTATTATAAAGTAGAGCCTGAGAATGTAATCATTCTCTTCGACGACATCAGTCTTGATGTCGGCAGAATCAGAATCCGCAAGAAAGGCAGTGCCGGTGGGCATAACGGAATCAAAAGCATTATTGCGCACCTTGGAAGTGAGAACTTTTTGCGTCTTAAGTTTGGTGTCGGGGATAAGCCGAAGGAAATGGATCTTGCCGATTATGTTCTCGGAAGATTTTCATCCCAGGATGAGGCTACGGTATCCGAAGGAATTAAAAGGGCGTGCGAGGCGGTTGAATGCATGATCGGTGAAGGATGCGATGCAGCCATGAACAAATATAACGGGTAGGAATTATGAATGTATTGGAACTGCCGGTCCGCGAACTGGCATACTATGATAATATAATATACGACCTGAAGAAAACAGGCAGGGTGCCGGTGGCTTTTGGATGCGTTGAGCAGCAGAAGCCGCACTTTATTTATGGAGTAGGTAAGGAGTTTAAGTACAGACTTATCGTGACCTATAATGAAATAAGGGCAAGGCAGATTTACGAGGATTACCGTGCAATGGATCGTAATACGGTATATTATCCGGCGAGGGATTTTATTTTCTATAGTGCGGACATACACGGAAACCAGCTTGCGAAGGAACGTCTTGAAGCAGTTCACAGACTTTCGGAAGAACCGTCCTTGACGGTAGTGACGACAATTGACGGCTGTATGGATAAACTTATGCCTCCACAGGTATATGAGCGGTACACGATAAGAATAGCGGCGGATGATGACATTGATGTTGACGAACTTGCAGAGAAACTTTCGCTTATGGGATATGAACGCTGTGCCCAGGTTGAATTTGGAGGACAGTTTGCAGTCAGGGGCGGAATAATTGATGTATATCCGCTCACGGCAGAGAATCCGTACAGAATAGAACTCTGGGATACACAGGTGGACTCCATAAGAAGTTTCGATGCCGAAAGCCAGCGTTCGATTGAGAATGTCGAAGACGTGACAATTTTTCCGGCAATAGAACTTATTCCGGATGATAACATGGCGGATGCGATGGAAAGCCTTGAAAAAGAGACAAAAGAGTATGCCGCACGGCTTGAGAAGGATAACAGACTGGCGGAAGCAGCACAGATTAAGAAGAATTTTGAGCAGCTTAAGGAGAAACTTTTTGTCCTTAAAGATTACACCGGATGTGACAGTTATATAAATTCATTTGTTAAGACGGGTGTTTCATTAATTGATTATTTTGACCGGCAGAGTACACTTGTTGTGCTGGATGAGCCGAACCGGATTGATGAGAAAATGCGTGTATCAACAAAGGAATTCAGTGAAAGCATGTCTCACAGGCTGGAGAAGGGAAATATCCTTCCGTCACAGACGGATGTGCTTTTCGGAGAGGGCGAAATTTACGCCAAAATAGGTGCAAGATATGCGATGGCGGTTGCGACACTTGACTGCAGGCTCCCGCTTCTGCAGGTATCGGGACATTATAATATCAACTCCAAAAGTATCGCATCATATAATAATTCTTTTGAAACATTAATATCCGATATCAATTCATGGAAAAAGCAGAAATATCGCATTATTCTTATGTCATCATCAAGAACAAGAGCACAGAGACTTGCGTCGGACTTAAGGGATAACGGCGTGACAGCCATATATTCCGATAACGCAGACAGAGAACCTGTCGAAGGCGAGGTTATGACACTTGGAGGCAGATTAAGACGCGGATATGAATATCCGGATCTTAGATTTGTTGCCGTTGCAGAGGACGATATTTTCGGTACATCCAGGAAAGAGCGGAAGAAAACCAGAAATACCCAGGGAACACCGATTTCGGGATTTGCGCAGCTGAACATAGGTGATTATGTAGTGCATGAAAATCACGGACTTGGAATTTATCGTGGTATTGAGAAAATTGAGGTCGACAAGGTCGAGAAAGATTACATTAAGATAGAGTATGCCGGCGGCGGTAATTTGTACATTCTGGCAACACAGCTGGATATGATACAGAAATATGCCGATGCCGAAGCTAAGAAACCAAAGCTTAATAAGCTTGGAACCGCTGAGTGGACCAGAACCAAATCCCGTGTCAAGACGGCTGTAAGGCAGGTGGCAGATGAACTGGTGAAACTTTATGCGATAAGACAGCAGAAGGAAGGATACCAATTCAGTCCGGATACACCGTGGCAGAGGGAGTTTGAAGAACTTTTTCCGTATGAGGAGACGGCCGATCAGCTTGGTGCGATAGAAGATACCAAAAAAGACATGGAAAGCCGCAAGATAATGGACAGACTTATCTGCGGGGACGTTGGATATGGCAAAACGGAGATTGCAATGAGGGCTGCGTTTAAAGCTGTGCAGGATAACAAACAGGTGGCATATCTTGTGCCTACGACCATCCTTGCCAAGCAGCATTTTACCGGTTTTGACCAGAGAATGAAGGATTTCGGCGTCAATGTTAAAATGTTGTCCCGTTTCTGCACACCGAAAGAAATCAGGGAAACTATTGAAGGCCTTAAAAAAGGTCTTGTTGACGTTGTGGTCGGAACACACAGAATACTCTCTAAGGATATAGTATTTAAGGACCTCGGACTTCTTATAATAGATGAAGAACAGCGTTTCGGCGTTACACATAAAGAGAAAATCAAACAGCTCAAGGACACGGTGGATGTTATAACACTCACGGCAACACCGATTCCAAGGACGCTTCACATGAGTCTCATAGGGATCAGGGACATGAGCGTATTGGAAGAGCCACCGGTGGACAGACTTCCTATACAGACGTTTGTCACGGAATATGATGAAGAGATGGTCCGTGAAGCCATTAACCGTGAACTTGCCCGTGGCGGACAGGTATACTATGTTTATAACAGAGTTCAGGGCATAGACGAATTTGCCCTGAATATAAGCAAACTTGTTCCGGATGCCAATGTAGCTTTTGCGCACGGACAGATGCATGAGCGTGAACTTGAGAAAATAATGGTCGATTTTGTCAACGGAGACATAGATGTACTTGTATCGACTACAATCATTGAGACCGGACTTGACATACCGAATGTTAATACTATTATCATACATGATTCAGACAGGTTCGGTCTGTCACAGCTTTATCAGCTCCGCGGACGTGTCGGCCGTTCCGGCCGTGTGGCATATGCTTTTCTTATGTACAGGCGCGATAAAATCCTCCGCGAAATTGCCGAAAAGAGGCTCAGCGCAATCAGGGAATTTACCGAACTGGGTTCCGGTTTTAAAATCGCCATGAAAGACCTTGAAATCCGTGGCGCAGGCAATATTCTGGGTGAGGAACAGCACGGACATATGGAAGCTGTGGGATATGATTTGTATTGCAAACTTCTTAACGAGGCAGTCGCCAATCTTAAAGGAATCGATACCGGTGAGGATTTCGAGACGGTCGTGGATATAGATGTGGATGCTTTTGTGCCGGCAACATATATAAGAAGCGAGGCTCAGAAACTGGATATATACAAGAGGATTGCGGCTATTTCGACAGCGGAAGAATTGTCCGATATGACGGACGAACTTATGGATCGTTTCGGAGATGTTCCTAAGTCGGCAATGAACCTTATGCGCACAGCGTATATCAAATCAATCGCGCATAAGGAATACATTCTTGAAATCAAGGCCGGACGCAAGGAAATGAAGATTAAGATGTTCCCGAAGGCTAAGATAGATCCGCTTAAAATTCCTGAATTTATCCGGAGTTACGGAAACAGAATGCGGTTTACCAACGGTGAAATACCATATTTCACATATTATTTTGACAAAGAAGAAGTAAAAAACAGCGACAGTTATATTAAAACAGTTACTTCGGTAATAGAAAGCATGAATGTGCTTGGAGGACAGTGATGAAAATTCTTGTTATTTTTACCGGTGGGACCATTGGCAGTGAAGCATCCGGTGAGTATATCAGCATTGACGGAATCAAACCGTACAAATTATTACAAATGTATGCGGATGCATACCCTGATGAGGCCCGGGATGTCAGGTTTGATACAGAATCTCCGTATACAGTGTTAAGTGAGAATGCTGATGGAAATACTTTTAAGAAACTTTTTGATGCGGTAAGTCAGGGAGTGGATGCCGGATATGACGGAATCATTGTAACACACGGAAGCGATACGCTCCAGTATGGCGCAGCTGTCGCGGCATATGCAGCCGGATGTGATTCAATTCCGGTAATTATGGTCGCGAGCAATTATGTGCTTGAAGATGGACGGTCCAACGGACTGGTTAATTTCCGCTCGGCGGTACTTTTTATAAAGGGAAGATACGGAACCGGTGCCTATGCGGCATATGCCAACAGAGGCGGCAGATGCAGGATTCACTGCGCGCTCGAACTGATGCCGCACGGGATGTTTGATGATTCCTTGCATAGTGTGAATGAGGAATATTACGGTGAATTTGATGACGGAAGATTTATAAGGACGGACCATGCGTGTCCAAAATACGGCAGAATACAAGAAACACCGGAAACTCCGGACGGATGTATTGGAATAATGTGTATGAGTGTACATCCGGGAATGGTATGTCCTGAGATAACTGACAGTGTGAAAGCAGTTATTATTGAAAGTTATCATTCCGGAACTGTATGCACGGATTATCGTCCGTTTTGTGAAATGCTTGAAAGGGCAGCAACGCTTTCAATACCGGTTTATCTTGTCGGAGCATACGAAGGGCAGGATTATGAGAGCTGCGCAGCATATAAACATATGGGAATACGGGTGCTAAGCAAAATTCCTCAGGCAGCCGCATATGTGGGAATCTGGCTTGGCGTTATTTAGAAACCAACGTATAATCACGCTCAAAAAGCTCATTGCACAGCTGTTCTTTCAGAACGGTCCAGTCAACTCTGGCAAGCAGTTTTTCGCAGATGAAAGACTTGCTTTTCTGCCGGTACCGGGGCATCTGATTGTGTGAGAGAATGTTGGATAACTCATTTTTCCACAGCCATGACATCTGGCTGGCTTTGAGAACGGACGGGTTGTCTGTGGCAGGACGTACTTCATCGATTATGACTTTCCGGTTGTCCTCGTATATGCAAAGTATTCCCCAATAATCCGGAATGTGCCCGGCGACATGTTTTACATGCCTCAATCCGGTTACAATATAATTAGAGTCACAGAACTTGTTGTAATCTTTGACCTGGCGTTCCAGCCGGTCATATGTGTCAGCATTGCTTTTGATTTCCAGCCCGACAATGCGTTGCGGAAGAACCATGACAACATCGGCACGCGAACGGCCCATATTCAGTTCCTCAAGAATACGGGATTTGCCGAAGCGTTCCTCCAGATAATAAAAAAGAGGCTCGCGTATATCTTTATCGTATAGCATATATTTTCTCCTAAAAATGTGTGAATTCTTGTAATTGACACATTTATATGATAAAATATTATTAATTAAATGTAAATATGGGGAATCAGGGAAAATAAAAACATGTACCAGAACAGAGAAAATATAAAGAATTTAATATTGTACCTTGTGGACCTGGTGTCAGTATTTGTCAGCTATTTTGTAGCTAACTGCATATGGCTCGGTCTTGTCAAAGGATATCATATACTGCATAGAGCAGAGCTGCTTGATGCACTTGGAATAGTGTTGTTTTCATTTGCTATTGTTGTATTTATTTTTAATGTGAACAGGGATTTCTTTAAGCGGAATACGTATGAAGAATTTATGTACTGCCTGAAGATAAATCTTATTTTTGCATCAGTTTACGCGGTCCTTCTTTTTGTGAAAGGCAATTCCGATCTCGCATCAAGAGGAGTGTTTGTTATTACACCGATTCTTAATATCGGAGTGATGCACGCGGCTCATTATGCAGTGAAATACTACCTCACAAGGGTTTACAGTAAGAAAAAGAAAAATGTCCAGTTTTTCCTTGTCACGACTAAGGAACGTGCGGTGTATGCGGTTGAACAGCTTAAGAAAAACGAGAGCTGGGTAAGCAGAATCTATGGAATGTGTATCGTGGATGATAATATGACGGGCCAGGAAATTGACGGAGTTCCGGTTTGCGCCGACAATGATACTTTCATAGATTATATACGTAAAGAAGTTGTTGATGAGGTTTTTATCGATGTGCCGTATGCGACCGGTGCATCACTCAGACAATACATTATGGAATTAGAGAATATGGGTGTCGTTGTACACCTTAATATAGAGATTCTTGAGAATTTCAATGATTTCAAGAAATCATTGTCAATGCTCGGCAATATACCCGTCATCACTTTTGCCAATAATTATTATGATGCCAATAAAATGCTCATTAAGAGGATTATGGACATCATCGGTTCGCTGGTGGGAATTGTTTTGACATTAATTGTCACTGTTTTTCTCGCTCCGGTACTTCTTATAGAGTCACCGGGTCCGCTCATTTTCAAGCAAAAGAGGGTTGGCAAGAACGGCAGATATTTCTATCTGTACAAATTCCGTTCCATGTACAAGGATGCGGAAGAACGTAAGAAGTCGCTGATGGCTCAGAACGAGATGAAGGGTCATATGTTCAAGCTCAAGGATGATCCCCGTATAACCAAGGTGGGTAAATTTATCCGTAAGACAAGCATAGACGAGCTTCCGCAGTTTTTTAACGTTCTGCGCGGTGATATGAGCCTTGTCGGAACGAGACCTCCGACAGTTGATGAGTTCAAGAAGTACGAGGGATATCACAAGAGAAGACTCAGCATGAAACCGGGTATTACCGGTATGTGGCAGGTCAGCGGAAGAAATAATGTCAGCGACTTTGAAGAAGTTGTCAAACTTGACCTTGAATATATTGATAACTGGAATATAGGACTTGATTTTAAGATACTTTTTAAGACAATAGGAATCGTGTTCGGACACAAGGGAGCCACTTAAGGATGGATATTAGGATTTTAATTGCCGCTCATAAACCATACGGATTTGCGCAGGATGATATTTATATGCCGGTTCAGGTCGGAGCCGCGCTCAATGATAAATTTGGTGCGGCATGTGATGATACGGGTGATAATATATCGGACAAGAATCCGTATTACTGTGAACTGACTGGCTTATACTGGATGTGGAAGAATGTCAAAGCTGATTATTGCGGACTTGTGCATTATAGGAGATATTTTGCTGTGCGCGGGTGCAGGCGGCTGTTTGGCAGGAACAAATACGACGCCATAGCCGGACGCAAGGATATTGAAAAACTTCTTGCGGATTGTGATATCATTCTTCCTTCCAAGAGACATTATTATATTGAGAGCCTTTATTCACATTATGCGCATACGCATTACGGGGAACATCTCGATATTACACGCGATATCATACATGATAAGTATCCGGAATATATTGAAAGCTATGATAAGGTAATGAAACAGCGCAGCGGTCATATGTTTAATATGATGATCATGAGCCGTGACAAACTGGATGCTTATTGTACCTGGCTTTTTGATATTCTTGGAGAACTTGAAAAACGTGTGGATTATAAGGGCTATGATGCTTTTCAGGCAAGGCTTTTTGGCAGAGTGAGTGAATTGCTGTTAAATGTATGGGTGGTTCACGGCGGATACCGTTACAGAACGCTTCCGACTGTCAGTACGGAACGCATGGCGTGGGGACGTAAGATCAAGTCTTTTATCACCGCCAAATTTGGTGGACGCAAATACGATAAAAGTTTCTAAAGGCTATAACAAAAAGGCCGTCCGGTGAATTCACCGGACGGCTTATTAAATGTCTTAATATTCTTAATTAAGCCTGTGGACCTGCACTTACGAGTGCCTTACCTGCATCGTTGCCTTCGTATTTAGCGAAGTTCTTAACGAATCTTGCAGCAAGATCTTTAGCCTTAGCTTCCCACTCTGAAGCATCAGCATATGTGTCACGAGGATCAAGGATTCCTGAATCTACACCAGGGAGTTCTGTAGGAACTTCGAAGTTGAAGTAAGGAATTGTCTTAGTAGGAGCATTCTTGATATCTCCGTTAAGGATAGCATCAATGATTCCACGGGTATCTTTGATGGAGATACGCTTTCCTGTTCCGTTCCATCCTGTGTTAACAAGGTATGCCTTAGCACCGCTTGCCTTCATCTTCTTAACAAGCTCTTCTGCATACTTAGTAGGATGAAGCTCGAGGAATGCCTGTCCGAAACATGCTGAGAATGTTGGTGTAGGCTCTGTGATTCCACGCTCTGTACCT
>ENA-OPWH01002199-OPWH01002199.1-human-gut-metagenome-genome-assembly--contig:-NODE-2199-length-11080-cov-2.205533_pt1 | contig 11080 bp, 6 predicted proteins | sample MGYA00241506_ERZ502004 | MGnify/ENA primary metagenome ERZ502004 (study PRJEB25962, sample SAMEA2043049) | human gut metagenome | biome: human gut; feature: human-associated habitat; material: faeces... | reverse complement strand
TGCCCGGCAACTACAATGTGATGGTATGGTCGGATTTGGTGCAGACAAGCGGTGACAGCCATTTCTACAATGCCGACAACTTTGCGGAAATCAGACTGCAAGGCGACCATAAGGGAAACAATGACTACCGTGATGCTTTCAGAGGTACGAACAACATAACTCTTGTAGCGGATATTGTGGAGCATCTGCCGGATACACTGGATATAGTGATGCAACGACCGCTTGCAAAATTTGAATTCATTACCAATGATTTACAGGAATTTATAGATAAAGAGATTGAATATCTGAAAAAAGAAGCCGCTACACGTGGAGAAAATGCCCCGACACGAGTTGATACAGATAAGTACAAGGTCGTATTTCATTATTCGGGATTTATGCCTAACACCTATAATATAAATACAGACAAACCTATCGATTCTGCAACGGGAGTAATGTTTGAATCAAGACTCGGGATATTAAATGATAATGAAGCATCATTGGGATTTGACTATGTATTCGTAAACGGAAAGGAAGCCGGAGTATCCGTTCAAATTGGGTTGTATGATGGGGAAGATAGGCAGATTGCTCTGTCTGAACCTATTGATGTATCTCTAAGGAGAAGTTATCATACAATACTGAGAGGATCTTTCTTGATGCAACAGGCAACGGGAGGTATAGTTATAAATCCTGATTTTGATGGAAACCATAATATAGTAATTGACTGACAATGAAGATATATAGATATATTGGATACTTATTCTTTGCTTTTGCAACCTCGATAATGTCTGCTTGTACTGATGAAGATATGTTGGGGCAGAGTGGAGATAGCGTGAACATAACATTCCGTCCGTCGTTGGGCGGTGAGTTGAATACCCGTGCCATAGGAGATGCTACAGGTATAGACCAACTGGTTGTTGCTGTTTACGAAGGGAACGGGACATTATCAAAAACATTCTCTTATTCGGAGGATTGGAACACTGTTCAGCAAGATGGTATAACACTCTCATTGATTGAGGGTCGAACATATAATATCATCTTCTGGGCGCAGGATGCTGACAATAAGGCATACAGTCTGACCGATGACGGAAAGATAAGTGTAAACTACGAAGAATATCTGAATGATGGGTTTTCCCAAATGGAGCAGTTGGATGCTTTCTATGCTATCGAAACAGTGACTGTAGGGGCACAAAAGGTAGAAGATAAGGGAACAATTTATCTTACTCGTCCGTTAGCTCAAGTCAACTTTGCGGACAATACCACAAAGCCAGTTCAGGAAACACATAAGGCGGTGGTTACCTTTCACAGATTCCCCACTTCTTTTGACCCGTTCTCTGGTATGATTACGATGTCCGAAAGTGACATGTCTTTCATCTTTAAGGATTTTCCAGAAGAAGAGACTTTGAATATCAACAATTCTTCATATTACTATGTAGCGAGCAATTATCTGTTTGCTCCAGCAGAAGGAACCACCTCTATTGAAGCTACTCTCGAATTACAGCAGATTGACGGTACATCCATAAACACTTTTGAGTTTAAAGGAGAAAAATCTATTACATTGGAGAAAAATAAGAAGACCAATGTACTTGGATCCATTATTCTTCAGCCTGAAACATGGAGTGTGTGGGATGGTGAAATGCCGACAGAATCCACTTTAACTACTGACCCTGAGAATCAGAATCGTTACATCATTGATGAAGCCGATGATGTGGTTTGGTTGAGTGTTCAAGAAAATGCCCAAAGCCTTGCCGCTAATAGCACTTTCATTATGACAGTCGATGTGGATATGAATAACGGCAGTGGTCTCGCCGCTATACAACTCCCTTCGGGAAGTATATTGGACGGTGATGGACATACCATCAAAGGCTTGCAGTTAGAAAATGCTCTCTTGGGGGATGTAACAGACATTACTGTCAAGAACTTAACCATAGAAGAAATAACTGTAGCTAATACATCTGCCGATGTGACCCATGTAGGAGTATTGGTTAATACACTCAAAGGAAGTAATACATTCAGCAATATCCATATAAAGAGTTCATCCGTCAGCACACAAAATGGAGCTGCAGGTGGTATTGTAGGATATATTTCCCGTAAAGACCCGAATAATAGGGAAGAGACATTGACCGTAACCTTTGATGATTGTCACGTAACAGAAACAACAGTAAGCGGTACACAAAGTGAAGGTCATTTTGTAGGCCTGTTTCGTGGTTATGATAATAAAGAAACTTTGCAATTCAATAATAATTGTACACTTACACTTTCTGCGACCGTAAGGTCGGCTGATGAATTTGTATCTCCTTATCGTGAGGGTAATGAGGGCGCTTGGCTGGCAGACAATGACTATTCTAAATATGATGCCTGGTTAGGTGATGAGGAATGCTATCGTGGCACTGTAATGTATGGCGCTAATCGCTTTATCCCCTGTTGGGATGGTATAACTAAAATCACACCGCTTACAGATGGAACTACCAAATTGATTTATTCGGCATTTGACTTGGCTAATTGTGCAGGAACAAATCCAGGCACGATTAAATTTATGCAACATGTAGATATGGGAGCGAAGAACTTTGCTCCATTGACAAATATATCCAAACTTTTGGGTGAATATATGACTATCTACAATTTAAAAGTAGAAACGACCTTTAATACCAATTCATGGGACGGTGGTGGATTTATAAGAAGATGTGGAACTGCTACAATTCAAAACATAACCTTCAATAATGCTAATGTAAAAGTAACTCATGCTGAAGGCAGTGATGGTGACGCTTATGCTTCGATTGTTTGCGGTACTGCCGAAGGGAACAATACTTTGGAAAATGTCAAAGTTATCGGAGGAAAATTGTATGGATGCAACAAAATGGGAGGACTTGCCGGTTATATTACGGGAACGTTCTCTGCTACGGGTTGTGTTGTCGATGGATTAAGCATTGAGAACTATGATTCCGGGGGTAAAGATTCTTTTGGATTCAAAGCCAACGGCGAGGTTGGCGGAGCATTTGGCTTTATTGCGGCAAACGCAACCATCTCAGGATGTTATGTCAAGAATACAACTCTAAATTGTGTCGGTGTTAATAATGGAAAAGTTTTTTTGACTAAAAAATATGCCGGGCGACATGTTAATGAATTTATTGGAGATATTCGTACGACATCCGGACAGACCATTACCATTACATACGATGAGAAGAATTTTAGTAACAATACCTATAAAAATCGAAAAGACCAATATTCGCAATGCAAATATATCGGTCATTGCTACTATACCAGCATAAGTGTATTGGGGATTGGTATTACTGATACAATGGGAAAAGTTTATGTAAATGGTACTTCTATTACTGTAGCCAAAAATTATTAATCAATATGAAAAAATTAATCTATCTACTATTGGCAATGCCACTGCTCTTTACATCGTGCAGTAAAGACGAAGGGATGGCGAGTGAAGAAACAGTTCAGGTAAGCTTCAGTACAGAACTGCCGAAACGAATTGGCACACGTGCAGGTACGACCGATTTGAATGTGAATAAGGTGGTGTGTGCCGTATTTGAGGACGGAGAAGAAATCAGCTCCTTGCGTGAAGTTATTACAATTCAAGAGGGGGAAGACATCGTATTTGCTCCTCGCTTGATTAAAGGTCGTACATACGATGTTGTCTTTTGGGCTATGAAAGACGACAATTATGATGTGGACGATATGACAGCCATTACTCGTGCTTCGGGAGCAACTGCTGCTGAAAGTGAATTTGACGCATTCACAGAAAGTGTAGAGGTCGAAGTAACAGGCTCCAAGTCGGAAACAGTAACGCTCAGGCGTCCATTAGCACAACTAAATCTTGGTGTAACCCAAGATGATTGGGATGCAGTGGCAAGCGAAAAAACTTTTGCAATGACGCCTACAAAAATGGTTATAACCCTGACAGGGAAAGATACATTCAACGCCCTCACAGGTTCTGCCATCGGAGAAGATAAAGAGGTGACATATACTCTTGATGTGTCCGGTGAAGACCTTGTGGCTGGAGAAGTGACCTACAAAAGTATTGCAATGTGCTATGTATATCCCGATGCTGGACAAGAGAATATAGATATTACGTACACTATCTATGACCAAGACGATAACGTAATTCGTGAGGATGTAACCATTCAAAACATTCCGTTGGAAAACAACTATCGTACAAATGTGGTAGGCGGTCTGTTGACAGGCACAATTACATATACCATCACTTTCGAGAAGGATTTCAATACGACAGAAAATAACGAGACAATAGAATAAAGTATAACCCTCAAAATTAATTCAATTTCAAGAAATAGAGTCAGATAGTATAAATAAACAAATGGAATCCTCATGTGATTCTTTTAAAATCTCTTTATGGAGATTTCTACTATGATGAATTGCCCCTAAGGAATAATCCTTATGAACACTGGACGAGATCCGGCATATGTAAATATGTGGGAAAGCGTGAAAAGAAAGAAAATAATATAAACTTTTATTATTAATTTAAAAAATTCAAAAGATGAAAAAGAATTTGTTTATGAGTATGCTTGCAATAGCAGGTATGCTGTTTGCGACCTCATGTTCGCAAGACGAATTGCTTAACGAACCCACAACGGGCGATTACGTTAGTGCAAAGTTCACAATTGGTACATCAGATGGTATTGCCACCCGTGCAACAATCGGAAATGGCACAAAAGCAGATAAGGTTGCTTGTGCTGTTTATGACGAAAAAGGTACCGAGTTGAGGGATTTATACGCTATTCGCGATGTAGTAGATATGAAGGCTACTTATGAAATTCGTCTGGCAAAGGGTCAGAAATACCGTGTAGCATTCTTTGCTTACAATTCTACAGCTGATGCATATGATGTAACCTACTTGACAGACATTAAAGTAAAAGATTCTCAGAACTCAAATATTGAGAACCGTGATGCATTTACAGCATATGTTGACGTTGATGCGACAGTGAATACCATCAACGAGGATGTAACTCTTTACCGTCCATTTGCCCAGCTTAACTTGGGTGTAGATAATACAGAATGGACTGATGCCGTGAAGGCTGGCGTTACAGTTGCCAAGAGCAAAATTGTTGTTACTAATGTTTACAATCAATTCAGTGCATACGACAATGCTGTTGTCGCAACAGCAGAACCTGTAACAATGACATTTGCGATGAATACCATTCCAAGCGAAGAGCTTGAGGTGGATGTTGACCGTGATGGTACAATCGCTAATACAGAAAAGTTCAAATATCTTGCATTGAACTATCTTCTCGTGGGCGATGCTGGTACAGAAAAATCATTGACCGATGTTGAGTTTGTATGGGAGAATTCAGACGCATCAAAGACAAACAACCCAACTACTCATTTCAAGAACATTCCTGTTCAGCGCAACTATCGTACTAACATCATTGGTAAGCTTCTGACCAATCCTGCTACATTCAACATTGTTATTGATGCAGACTTCATTGATTCACCTGAAAACGATTATATCGTAAGTGTTTGGGATGGTGAGAGTGCAACAACTCCGGTGGCAGATGCTGATGGCGTATATCGCATTTCCTCAGCTGAAGAATTGGTAGGTATGATGAACGATAGTAAATATCCGAATTGCAATAACTATCAGAATGTAGTTTTGGAATGCGATATTGATTTGGGTGGAAATACCATTAGTGGTTTTGGTGATGATTCAGGTTTCTTTGATGGTATTTTTGACGGTCAAGGTCACTCTATCAGCAACTTCAAGATTGATGCAACCAACAGAACATATTATGCAGGTCTCTTCAACCAAGTTTCACAATATTCTGGCACAAATACAGTAATCAAAAACTTGATTGTTAAGAATGCTACTGTTGCAGGTACAAGCCAAGTTGGTGTAATTGTTGGCGGTATGAATGGTAATACCATTGTTGAAAATTGTAAAGTTTACAATAGTACAGTAAAAGCTGTGAAGAAGGTTGGCTCTGTTGTAGGTTATACAGCAGGTGGTACTGTAAAAGACAACTATGCTGAAAATTGTGTTATTGAATATTCTGAAAAAGAAGCTAGTGAAATTCTTGGCTATGAAAACACAGGTAGCACAGTAAGTGGAAACACATTTAATAATATCACATTCAAGGCTTCAGCTGCAGCTCTTGCAAATGAATTGACTCCGGTTAGTGGCGTCATCACTCTTACAAGAGATTACACTGTGTCAGGTGATTGGAACTCACTCAGTTACTCAGGTGACATTACTATCAATGGTAACGGTCATACTATCAGCGGTCTTAACAAGCCTTTCCTTGCAGGAAATGCAGCAAGCAAATTGACTGTTAATAATTTGACTATTGCAGATTCAAATATTGGCATAGCAGCAGTTGAGAACGGACTTGGAACCGGTGCATTCATTTGCTTTATGGATGCTAATACAAGTGTAGCATTCGATGATTGCCATCTTGTAAGTTCAACAGTAACAGGCAACGAACGTGCAGGTGGTCTTATTGCATATTCATCTGCAAATACCAGCGTTTCAATTAAAGGCTGCTCGGTAGAGGATTGTACCATCACAGCAGTTGGTGGTGCTGCCGGTTTAATTGCCTATACTCAGACTGCTACCGAAATCACCAATTCAAAGGTAATTGGTAACACAACAATAGAAGCGACCGAAGACCGCACCCCTAAAGGCACAGCTGTTGCAGGTGCAATAGTAGGTACAGTTAATGCCAACACAACTCTTACAGATGTGACAGTTGATAATACAGTAGTAGTTAAGAATACTGGTGCAATAGCCCATTCTGATATGGTTGGTCGAGTTGTAAGTGGTACTTTGACTGTGAATTAAAGAAACTCTATCATCCTTTGATAGATTATTTACATATAAGACACAAATGCGAGACCTGCCGTTCGTGAGAATAGCAGGTCTCATTCTTATATTAGCACTGTCCTTTGGGTGAAATTTGATGCCCAATACTCTCCAACGATAACAGTATGCTAATTTCACTCTCTTTTCGTTGGCACAAACTCTCCAACACCTTTTGCCTTATCCTGCTTGCCTCATAGGAGTTCAAGCGAAACGCAAGTGCAATGACCATTTCGAGATTATAGAATGTCGCCCAACTTGCAGGGGTAGCCAAATCACATCGTTGGGTGCTTACAGGGCAAAGTGTTCCACTCTTGTATATCGCTTTTATAGCGACTCGGAGTGTCGGGGCTATTACCCCGAACAACTCCACCAATTCCATTTCTGACATCCAAACATTACCTCTTGGGATATTTACCTTGCCATTTTCGCTGATTGTTATAATTGCTCGTTCCATAGTTACATTGCTATTGAAATTTCACTAAAAGATTGATTAAGTCTGTTGCCGAACATCGTCAAATCCTTGTCGATTTTCTCGGTAGTAATCTTGGCATACTTTTGTGTCGTGGTAATGTTCGTATGTCCCAATACTCGGCTCACACTCTCAATGGGAACACCCTTACTGAGAGCCAATGTCGCGAACCCATGGCGAGTGCAGTGGAAGGAAATATCCTTTGAGATACCGCACTCTTTTATCATCTTTTTCAGCGGTTTACAGATATTCCAATAGTTGAGATTTGGGAATACGAGTTTGTCCTCTTGAAATCTCTCATATCGCTTGATGATCTGTAATGGAATATCCAACAACTTCACTTGGAAATTGACCTTTGTCTTGTGTCGCTTCGACAATATCCACTTCTCTCCGTTTATCTCTACGACATCATCGGTAGTTAGTTCCTTAATATCCACGAATGACAGGGCTGTAAAACTTGCGAACACGAACAAGTCACGGATATAAGCCAACTTCTTGTCTGCAAACTCGTGTGTCATTACAGCCTTGATTTCATCTTCTGTAAGATATTGTCGCTCCTTGATATTCTGATTAACCCGATACTGAGCAAACGGATTTCTCGGTGTCAGTCCATTGTAATGTGCTTTTGAAACGATTGTTTTCAGCCACATACAATGCGACCATACACTACCATTATGTAGTCCTGCATCAGTAGAGAGATAGATTTCATACTCCTTTATAAAGTCGGGGGTAAGTTCAAGCATAGAAATATCACTGCGTTTATAGCATTTTTTGATGAATGCTGCTAAATGATTTCGTGACCTTACACGCACCTTGTAGGAACTTGCTGCACGGTCTATGCCGATACGCTTCTTGAAACTCTCGTTGTCCTTATCAAATGCACCGAGTAGTGTTTCATACTCTGTTCCGATACCTTGATAGGCATTGCGTACCATTTCGGCAGTTACAAACGCTTCTCTATCCGAGATGCGCTGATAATGCTTGATGATTTGAGCCTTGATGTTATCCAAAGCCAAATTGATGTCTCTTGATTCCTTGCTCTTGCCTTTTGCCCGATTGCCTTTGGCATCCCACATTGTTTTTGCAATGGTCAGTTTGCAACTGAATTGTGCCACAGAACCGTTGATTGTTACTCGTCCCATAATGGGAACAATACCGTTTTTCTCCTTGCTTCCGTTCACGTAGAACAGCACCTTAAATGTACTTCGCATAATCCAATTCTTTTTGGTTACAAAATTAGTTATCAGCGAGTTGTACACTGTTATGCAGAATGTAGCAGAGAGTAGAAATAAACTCCAACGACCTATAAACTTACCTCATTATCGGGTAATGATTTGAAAACCGTTCGCTCTCATTACCTTTCATTTCCTTGCACTTTTGCATCAGCGAGGCTTTCATCGAAAGTCCTCATAAGTCATTGAACACCAGTGCTGCCATCATTATTTTCCCTCTTTCGTTAGATTTTTCCAGAGATATAATGCTATATTTGTGTTCAGTATCAAAAAAAGGAAAGCTATGGGCTGTTTTATGAATATTTTGTGGTTGATGTTTGGAGGTATCATCACTGCTGTGGAGTATCTTATTGCAAGTTTATTGATGATGTTCACCATTATTGGCATCCCTTTCGGCATGCAGACCTTGAAAATGGCAAGCCTTGCCTTGTGGCCTTTCGGCAAAGAGGTTCGTAGCGGGGAACGTTCCAACGGTTGCCTCTATGTGCTGATGAATATTCTTTGGATATTCTTGGGCGGCATTTGGATTTGCCTTTCGCACTTGGGATTCGGGTTATTGCTGTGCATCACCATTATAGGCATTCCGTTCGGTATCCAACATTTTAAGCTGGCAGGGCTGGCATTGACTCCTTTCGGGAAGGATATTGTTGCGGCTTGAGCGATTGTGCTGTATCGTTTTTTTATAAATATATGTAAGTATAATTGATGGTGGAGGATGAATGGCGCTTTAATCTTATTGTAATGTGCTTCTGCTTGCATGCTAAATGTTTAGCTTTGTGTTTAGCATCCGATTATGGTTCTATTTTTTGTTTTTATTTGAATTATATAGTCGGAGTAAAGATGGAAAATGCAGAGGGATTACTGTTTTGAAATGTTCTGACATTAAGTTTATGATATATGATGCATGGGTCAATCCATCTGAAAAACATATACTCACCAGAACAGGAGACGAAAAATATTATTACTGTACTGCGTTGGATATTGTTTATTATATTTTGTTTATGGATGACATTGATGAATTACTTGACTATTTTTATTTTATAAAAGGTGAAAATAACTCTCAAATACTAGGTCATGGTGGAGATGCATCAACTTTTCTTGCTTGGAAAAATGCAGATCATGTTTTTGAAAAAGGTGCAATAAAGTATAGCTTGATTAATGTTGGCTTTGATACAGAAAATGAATATGTTGTTGATTACTATTGCAAGAAACTAAAGGACTTTCCTTTGGGACGAGGAGATTATATTTTAGACAATCCATTTTCTTGGAAGATTACTCCAAAAGAGAATGGGTTTTATGAATATGTACAAAAAGGTAAAGCAGGATTTGGTGGGCTGTATCGGATATTTCAAAATAATTGTTATTTCTTCTTTCCTCATAATGTTAAATTCTATCCAGATATTAACGAGTATCTAAAATACAAAGATGCTATATTTATGATTGAGGATTTGATTCAACGTATGATGATATCAGTGAAGGATATTATTGAGTCTTGTTCCGAACTTGATGGATGCGCTGTTCAAGTAATGATGATGCCTGAATCATATGCAAGAAAATCGGACCCATCTGGAAGATTATTAGCTCAAGAACGAAGCTATGTGAAAAGTGATTCTATTATTTCAAATAGAAAAATTTGCATTCGATTTGTTCCAATTGTTGATAAGTTATTTGAGGATATCTCAAAAGTAAAAGATAGGACTGTAGAGGTTGTTTTTTTTATGGAGTTAATGCAGCCTTTGAAAAAGTATTGTTCGGATTTTTATTCACAATTAGGGAAACATATGGAAAGTATAAAATCAGAAAAGAAGGAGGTATCTGCTATTAGTTTTAGTGTTGACTATACATGGAAACAAGAGCAAGAATCAATATTCAGAGTTGAAGATAGTGCATACATTGCTGTAAGAAAACATATTGCGGAGGTATGCTATAACGCAGGGATTAGTTCTGGAAGTTATTATGGAAAGCATGCTAATGCAGTAGTAAGGACGATTCAAAAAGAACTTATAGAAGACTTTGAAAAAGAAGTAAGAAAATATGATTATCTAAAATTGTTTGAACGATGTTTAGCGGATTATTCAACTCTTTTACATGAAATTATGATTCATAGGAAGAGATATAATAGTTTCGGTGATATGAAAGACGAAGTCCGTGCTAAAGTATCTCAAGATATAATAAAACAAAGAGAAGAAGCAAAGCATGATTTGAGAACGGTATCATATTTACTAGAAACAACATTGTTTAATAGCAGAAGGGGACATGTTATTTTATCTGCTGAAAATTACCAGTATTTATTAGCATATGCAAATTGGCTAGTTGTTCTTAGTGATAATGCAGATATGTGCTATTTCACTGATGATGAGGTATATATTAAAGTTTCTGGTGAATATATTATTGATGTAGAATCAAATCGAGAATCAGATCAGACTTTAGGCGAAGAGTTGGCTAAAAGAATGTATGATAACCCAGGGCGCTTTGAACGAGATAGGTCAGATGATGAGAAATTCTTCGAAAAGATAAAACAAGCTTTTGCAAGAGATACAGGAGTTCCATTAGAGGTTTTCCTAAAGTTAATGTTTTATC
>ENA-OPWH01002196-OPWH01002196.1-human-gut-metagenome-genome-assembly--contig:-NODE-2196-length-11093-cov-2.087969_pt1 | contig 11093 bp, 9 predicted proteins | sample MGYA00241506_ERZ502004 | MGnify/ENA primary metagenome ERZ502004 (study PRJEB25962, sample SAMEA2043049) | human gut metagenome | biome: human gut; feature: human-associated habitat; material: faeces... | reverse complement strand
GTTATTCTTTGTTTTTCGTATCCATGCATATAGTAACAGGTCCGTCGTTCAAAAGTTCAACTTTCATGTCTGCACCGAAGGTACCCGTACCGATTTCTTTGCCCAATGCGGCAGTCAAATCTTTGCAGAACTTCTCATAGAGTGGAACCGATATTTCCGGCTTTGCAGCTTTGATATAAGAAGGACGGTTCCCTTTTTTGGTGGAAGCATGTAAAGTGAACTGGCTGATAACCAGAATTTCTCCTCCGTCTTCCAGTATGGATTTGTTCATTACGCCATTCTCATCGTCGAAAATGCGCAGATTTACTATCTTCTTGCAGAGCCAGTCAATGTCTTCCTGCCCATCGGCTTCCTCAATGCCGACTAATATCAGCATTCCTTTTCCGATAGCTGATTTGCAGTGTCCCTCAATGGTCACTGATGCATGGCTTACCCGTTGTATAACTATTCGCATTGCTATTTATTCTATTTCGTGATTATGAAAGGCAAATTTACGAATTTCGAAAGAGAAAACGATGTATTGGGAGGAAAATATTATCGAAGAAGAACGTGTTACTGCCTCTTGAAACCTTCTACTTTTAGCCTCTGTTATTCATTATTCAATCCTTCCTTCACCGTCTTGGCCTTCGCTTCCCCAATAATAGCGCTGATGTCCTCTAGCGACGCCTCTTTTATCCGCTTTACACTCTTAAATTCTTTCAAAAGCAGAAAGAAATACAGGTTAAAATTGATACCAAACAGGATCATAAATACGGTGATCACACCATCAATGTAGGCACTGTTGAAGTGTGCCACACTTGCATTGTAGCCGGAAAATCCTCCGGTACCGGCAGTACTGAATGCATGTGTCACTGCGTCAAACAGGTTCATCCCTCCTGCCAGAAGAAAAACTACCTCAATTGTAGTCAGTGCAAAATACATTCCATACAGAATCCTTGCGGTTCCTCTTGCCTTTGGAACCAGTTTATCTGCCTCTGGCCCCGGAACTTCCGCACGCATAAGATGCATGGAATTCTTCTCATCCAGAGAGGTAAGTACCATAACAAATACCAGCACTCCCATTCCACCAACCCAATGTGTCAGGGAACGCCAGAAAAGAATTCCTTTCGGAAGTCCTTCAATCTCAGTCAGGATCGTAGAACCTGTCGTCGTAAATCCGGATACTGTTTCAAAAAAAGCATCCACATAGCTTGGAATACTTTTACTGAGTACAAATGGAAGTGCACCTGCAAGTGACCAGAAAATCCAGGCCGTTGCAACAATGATCAGACCTTCTTTGGCATAAATCGTCATGTTCTCCGGGCATTTTCTGCCAAACAGCAGATAAATTGCCGTCAGGATCGCAGCTGTAATCAGAAAATAAACCGATGTGTGCTCGCCATAAATAATTCCAACCATCATCGGAAGCAGCATCAGCAGTCCCTCTGCTCCCATCATCTTGCTGATGATATAGCGTATCATTTTCACATTCATTTCTTTTCACCCCTATTGCTCAGCCAGAATATCTGTGATATCCTTAACTTTCTTCTGGGTCGTAACGATTACAACACTGTCGCCCACCTGAATGGATTCATCCCCGTCCGGAATAATAATCTGCCGTTTTCTTCCGATACATGCGATCAGATTGTTCGGCTTCAGTTCCAGATCCTTAAACGGGATATCTGTATATTCTGTTTTTTCTTTGATAATAAATTCCAGTGCTTCTACTCTTCCGCCAACCAGCTGATACATAGATTCAACATTGACATTCTTGAGAGAATTCTGGCGTGCACGCACATAACTCATAATCGCATCTGCTGTTGCAGTCTTTGCCGATACGATCAGATCGATCCCAAGTTCCTCGACAAGCTGGGCACGTCCGTCTTCGTTGACCTTTGCCACGATCTTGTCCACACCTTTTGTCTTTGCAAAAAGTGCAAGGATAATATTCTCCTCATCCATACCGGTCAGGCTGACCAGGGCATCTGCCTGTTCAATTCCTTCTTCGATCAGAAGGTCATGGTCTGCGGCATTCCCACAGATGATCGTCGCTTTCGGAAGCTGGTCGCAGAGATCTTCGCATTTCTTCCAGTCCTGCTCAATGATCTTAACCTGCATACCAAGTCCTAAAAGCTGTTTTGCCAGATAATATCCGACTTTTCCCCCACCACAAACCAGAATATTCTTCGGCTCTTTCCGCTTTCCGATCAGATGGAAAAATTCTTCAATATATTTGTGGGATGCAACAATATGAAGCCGGTCTCCATCATGGATGACAAAATCACCATTCGGGATGATCACTTCCGATCCACGTCTTACAGCACATACCAGAACTTTGATCTGGAACTTGCGGTAAAGCTCAGCAAGCGATACTCCGCCCAGATGGCTTCTTTCTTTGACAATGAATTCTACCATTTCGACTTTTCCCTTCATAAAAGTCTCTACCTTTGCAGTATCCGGAAGAAGGATCGATCTGGAAATCTCAAATGCAGCCGCAAGTTCCGGGTTGACAGCCATACTCAGTCTTAAGTCCTCTTTCAAAAGATCGATCTGCTGATAATAGATCGGATTCCTTACACGGGCGATCGTGTGCTTTGCCCCCAGTCTCTTTGCGAGCAGGCAGCTCAGCATATTCAGTTCGTCTGTCGATGCACATGCCACAACAAGATCAGCGCCCGGCACTCCTGCTTCTTTCTGCACTTTCGCATCTGCACCATCTCCGGTAATGCAGAGAATATCAAGCTGATTCAGTGCTTCTTTTAATTTCCCCTCATTCTGGTCAATCAAAACCACATCGTAATTTTCTTCGGATAACTGTATGGTCAGTTTATGACCAACCTTCCCGTCCCCAATAATTACAATTTTCATTTTTCTTTTCCTCTACTTTTTCTCTTAATACTAAACCTTTAATACTAAAATTGTATAAAATACCAATGTGACAGCCGAAGCTGCCACCATCATAATATGTATACCACTTTTAGTACGAAAGTACAATAGAAAAAACCGGGATTTTCTCCCGGCTTTTCCTTATTCTTATTCTTCAGCTGCACGCTTTTCAATTTCTTTTTCCTGTACATCTGCCGGAGCCTGTTCATAACGGGCAAATTCATACGAATAGCTTCCTCGTCCACCTGTCATAGAACGAAGTGTTGTGCAATATCCAAACATGCCTGTCATCGGTACATCCGCTTCAATTACCTGATATCCGCCTGACTGTGGATTCATTCCAAGAACACGGCCACGTCTCTTGTTCAGATCTCCCATAACGTCTCCGGTATAATCATCCGGAACGGTTACTTTCACAGATGCGATTGGCTCAAGAAGAACCGGTCCTGCTTCCATAAATCCTTTCTTAAATGCCTGGATCGTCGCAGTCTTAAATGCCATTTCAGAAGAATCTACCGGATGGTAAGATCCATCATACAGAGTTGCTTTCACACCAACTACCGGATATCCGGCGAGAGGTCCTTTTAATACAGATTCCTGCAATCCTTTTTCAACCGCCGGGAAGTAGTTCTTCGGAACAGCACCTCCGACTACTTCTTCCTGGAATACATACGGTGTATCCAGATCTCCGGATGGTTCAAAACGCATCTTAACATGTCCATACTGTCCATGTCCTCCGGACTGTTTCTTATACTTGGTATCTACATCCGAGTTCTTGCGGATCGTCTCACGGAACGCAACTTTTGGTGTCTCCAGTCTGATTCCGACTTTGTAACGCTCTGCCAGCTTGCTTGCTGTCACTTCCAGATGCTGGTCACCCATTCCATAAATCAGTGACTGGCGGTTCTCACTGTCATTTACCACTTTCAGTGTCACATCCTCTGCCATCATCTTCGCAAGAGCCTGTGATACCTTGTCCTCATCACCTTTGTTATTCACTACATACTTCATATATGTATACGGTTTGGAGTATTCGGTTCTTCCATAAGATACCGGTGTATTTTTTGTTGAAAGGGTATCCCCTGTCTTTGTACTTGTCAGTTTTGCAATCGCTCCGATATCACCTGCAAACAGTTCCTGAACTTCTACCGGTTTGTTGCCGGATAAGGTGTAGATCTTGCCGATCTTTGCTTCTGCATCTGACTCCGGATTGTAAAGGACATCATCCCCCTTTAATACACCGGAACATACTTTTACGAAAGAATATTTTCCGATAAACGGATCTACCATGGTCTTGAATACATATGCGGTCTTTGCGGCTGCAAAATCATGATGTGCTTCAAAGATCTCATTGGTCTTACGGTTGATGCCTACGCATTCACGGTATTCCGGACTTGGGAAAAATCTTACGATATCAGACAGTAAGTTTGCAACACCCTGTGCCTGAACATTGGATCCCATTGCTACCGGAACGATATCTCCGTCCATAACTTCTGTTCTCATGGCAGAGCGGATCTCTTCAACCGAGAATTCATCTCCCTCAAAATAACGTTCCATAAATGCTTCACTGGTCTCTGCCACTGCTTCAAGAAGCTTCTCTCTGTAAATCTGCAGGTTCGGCAGACAGTAATCCGGAATCTCACACTCTTCTCTCTGTCCAAGTCCGGTGTATCTTCTACCTGCATTCTTGATAACATTGACATAACCTACTAATTTCTCGTTCTCACGGATCGGTTGGAAATGTGGTGCAATCACTTTACCGTATCTTGCGGTCAGATCTTCAACAACCTGACGGAAGCTGGCATCATCCACATCCATCTCAGTAACATAGATCATACGCGGAAGATTATACTTATCACAGAGCTCCCATGCTTTCTCGGTTCCTACCTGCACACCGGCTTTTCCGGAAACAACGATAACAGCTGCATCGGCTGCGCTGACTGCTTCTTCCACTTCTCCGACAAAATCAAAATATCCAGGTGTATCAAGGATATTAATCTTTGCTTTTTCCCATTCAATCGGAATCAGACTTGTGCTAAGTGAGAATTTACGTTTCTGTTCTTCTTTATCAAAATCACTGATCGTATTACCGTTCTCAACAGATCCCATACGATTTGTTGCTCCAGATACATAAGCCATCGCTTCTGCCAGACTGGTCTTTCCGCTTCCCCCATGTCCTAAAAGGACCACGTTTCTAATTTCATCCGTTCTGTAAACCTTCATGCTTGCTGCCTCCTTGCTAAAGTTTCTCATGGATATATTGTACTAAACTTTCTATAAAAACACAACTATTTTATAGAATTTCAACAAAAACTTTCACTTTTGCACTTTAAAGTATTGCTTTATTGACAGATAGCCTGTTTTCCTATATTATGAAAGGTAGACTATCACGAAAGGACGAAAAATTATGAAACAGAAAAAAATCGGATTTATCGGACTCGGACTCATTGGGGGCTCTATTGCAAAGGCGATCCGGCGATATTATCCGGATTATGAGATTGTCGCTTTCGACAAGAATAGAGAAACTCTGGCACTTGCCACACAAGAATCCATCATCAATGTGGCCTGTACCTCAATCGATGATAATTTCCGAGGTTGCAACTACATCTTCTTATGTGCCCCGGTTGCTTTCAATACTGCATATTTAAAGCAGATGATGCCTTACCTGCATGATGATATGATCCTGACTGACGTCGGAAGTGTCAAAACTCCGATCCATGACGAGATCATCCGGCTGGGACTGGAGGATTACTTTATCGGAGGACACCCGATGGCCGGTTCCGAAAAGAGTGGTTTTGCCAATTCCAAACCAATCCTGATCGAGAACGCTTACTTTGTTCTCACCCCTTCCGCCAAAGTAGCGAAAAAAAAGGTTGATGCATACGCATCCTTCGTAGAATCCTTGCGTGCACTTCCGATCGTACTGGATTATCATGAACACGACATCGTCACCGGCACGATCAGCCACTTGCCACATATCATTGCCGCAAGTCTGGTCAACTTTGTCAGAGACACCGACACCAAGGATGAGCTGATGAAAACCCTCGCCGCCGGCGGCTTTAAGGACATTACGCGAATCGCCTCTTCCTCACCGACCATGTGGGAACATATCTGTGCACAGAATCAGAGTAATATTTCCCAGATCCTTGGAAATTATATCGAAACATTAAATGAAGCGAAAAAACTGGTTGATGCCGGAGACTCCCAGGGAATCTACGATATGTTCGACCATTCCCGGAACTACCGCAATTCCATGCCAAACGGTTCTGCCGGCCCGATCATTCGAGATCTACTGTGACATCCCGGATGAAGCCGGTGTGATCGCCACCATTGCGACCATCCTCGCTTCTAATGCACTCAGCATTAAGAACATCGGAATCGTTCATAACCGTGAATTTGAAGAAGGCGTACTCCGCATCGAATTCTATGACAGCATCTCCTGTGAGAAGGCAGTAGCACTTTTGCAGAAGCATCGTTATATTGTTTATGAGCGTTAATAATTAAATGATGATACCAGGGTCAAAAGGTCAGAAAGCCGATGCAAGCTTGCTTGCAAGAGGATTTTTGACCTCTTGACCCGCCAAAAACATGAGTAAGTAGCCATTTTTCAAAGAAAAATGAGCGGATTACGAATGTTTTTGAGGATTGCGAGAGTGCAAAGCACGTAGCAATCTGGTATCAAAGGGGGCAAAAATACCTTTTGACCCCAACTTCTTGTTAACGCACAATATGAGGGGGATTTTACATGAAAAAATTATCACGTCATGAACTGATGCAATACGGAACGGCTATCATTTCGTTCCTTATTGTAATGACGTTCACACTTCTGATTTTTTTCTGGTTTGTACAACAGAGCGTTGATAAAAGTGTACAGAATGTTCTTCAAAAAAACACACTGCAGCAAAAGGATCACTTGGAACTGGTTCTGGAAAAAGAATATGAATTTCTGGAGAGTCCTGCTGCATACTTCGGAACAACTTCCGATCTGTTCAGCAACGATAATCTTCAGCTTCTTGCTGAACTGGCTTCTTCCAGCTCCTATCATCGGCTTATGCTTTTTTCTACAGACGGTATCGGGCACTCCAGCGATGGGAAGAAGACCGATGCAAGTTCACGGGACTATTTTCAAAAGACATTGGAAGGCAGACGCGTCATTAGTTCTCCTCTGTCAAGCAGCGTAGACAACGAAACCCTTGTTGTCCTCACAGTTCCTGTTTATGACAAAGATCAGAATATTATCGGTGTCTTTGGAGGCTCCATCGATGTCACGGAACTGACTACCATGCTTTTTGAGGATCTGTATTCGGGTTCCGGCTACTCATTTATCACAGACCCGGACGGCAACATCATTTCCATTGAATCTACGCACAACGAAATCCGGAAGAACTTTTTTACTTCTTCCTCTGACTGGGTATTTCAGACTTCGGAAGATGGCGCTACTCTTCAGGAAGATTTTAAGCAAGGACACGCAAACTGCCGCAAGATTATATCAGATTTATCATATGCACGCTATATTTCCTACCAGCCGCTAAAGTACAACGGCTGGATGCTCTGCTATATCATTCCTGCTGTCGATGCCCGTCAACCCTTTGCTTTTATCAACAACTTTGAAATCATTCTGTTCGCCTTTTTTATCTGCATTGTGCTGCTTCTGATCTTCGCACTCTGGAAGATCAACCAGAAGAATCAGACTTCGCTTCTTCGCCAGGCGCATACAGATGCTCTGACCGGACTTCTGAACAAAGTTTATGCAGAACACACGATTTCCGAATGGCTACGCGAAAAAGATTTTGAAGATTTACAGGCTTTAATGATGATCGATATGGATTATTTCAAGCAGATCAATGATACTTATGGACATGCAACCGGTGACCAGGTACTGAAAATATTTGCTGGATTTCTGAAAGAACAGTTCCGGGCAACCGATATCATCGGCCGTGTCGGTGGTGACGAATTTATGATCCTGATGAAAAATGTACGTCTGGATTACAGTATCCATCTGCATTTGCAAAAGCTCTATACAAATCTTCAAAATATAGATATCCCGGAACTAAATGACCAGAAACTTTCCTGCAGTATCGGCTGTGCTGTTGCTCCAACGGATGCTGAATCTTTCAGCCAGTTATACCGCCTTGCTGATCATGCTCTGTACACAGCTAAGCACAACGGACGTGGACGTTTTGTTATTTACCACGATATCAAGAACCAGCAGGAAACCGTTTTATCCTGATCAACGTCAGGAATTCTGGTACAGGTCAATATTCCTGTCATTTAATCTCAAAATTCCCGCCGGGCAGATCCTGTACCTGTCCGGCGGGAATTTCATTCTTCTTTATATCTCAGATATGCCCCGGCACATCCAGTCATTTTTAATCATCGTAAGTATCCAGGAAATTGTGTCTTACACCTTTTGCCTTGTAACCGACAACCGTATCCAGATTGACATTTTCCACACTCTTGAAAATATTGCCCTCCACAAACGGATTCGTCTTCTTAAGCTCTGCAATCAGCTTTTTGATTTCCATACGCTTTGACTGATTTTCTTCATTGTTGCAGGTTGTACAGGTATCGGTAAACTTACATGCACACTGGATAAAATGCAGATCATTGTAATCTCTCCATGCCTTGATGTCATCCTCACGGATCAGATACATCGGGCGGATCAGTTCCATCCCTTCAAAATTTGTACTGTGAAGCTTCGGCATCATAGTCTGCACCTGTGCACTGTAGAGCATTCCCATCAGGATCGTCTCGATCACATCATCATAATGATGTCCCAGTGCGATTTTGTTGCAGCCCATCTGCTGTGCAAAATTATAAAGATATCCACGTCTCATCCTTGCACAGATATAACACGGTGATTTTTCAATCTCAAATACCGATTCAAAAATATTGGATTCAAAGATCTGGATCGGAATCTTCATCTTCCTTGCATTTTCTTCAATGACCTTCCGGTTCTCCGGACTGTATCCCGGATCCATCACCAGGAACTTTACTTCAAAGTTAAATTTGTTGTGACGCTTTAATTCCTGGAAAAGCTTTGCCATCAGCATTGAATCTTTTCCACCGGAAATACATACTGCGATCCGGTCACCTTCTTTGACCAGTTCATATTCTCTGACAGCTTTTGTAAATTTGGACCAGATCTTCTTTTTGAACTTCTTGCGGATACTAAGCTCCACATGTTCACAGACATCATCTGCTTCCTTTTTCTTCATATCTGCCATCAGCCATCCAACATAACCGCCCTTCAGGCTGTATGCTTCATATCCCTGCTCCTGCAGTTCTTCTGCGATATCCCTGCTGATCTGTCCTCTGCTGCAGCAGATAATGATCTTCTTTTCCTTATCTTCCGGCGGATTCTCCATCAGTACATCTGCTGAGCTTGCCGTCGAATTCGGCAGGATTCCATGGGCGCGCTCAATCTCGCCACGGATATCAAAAAGCTCGTAGGACTCTGCAGGAAGCGCTTCCATTTCCTCGATCGTAATATCTATACTCATTGATTTTCTCCTTGTAAAAAGAATGTCCCCTGACACATAATCCTCTTTATTGAACAGAAAGTTCCATCTGGATTATTGTCAAATAAAAAATGCGCATGTATCGGTACATATCATAGCATAATCTGTGCATCTGGTCAAAGGGAGATCCATCCGAAAATACTGGATTTCCGCTTATCGCACAGCATTTTCAACACTCCTGACTGCCGCAATTCCTTTCGGAAATGCAAGACTGACAAACAGTGAATAGTACCAGCCAAATCCGGCATTTTCCATCATAATCCCATATGCCATGCTTACGAAAATGTAGCTGCACATGATCGGAATGGATTTCAGAAAAACATTTTTTCTGATCTGTGCCTTTGTCATAGTGTTTTCTCCTTAAAATTTTCTGTGCACATCGAAAAAGACGAAGGTTTCGAAAAACCTCCGTCCAAAATTCCTGTGTGTATAATATTTATTTGCCCTGAACCGCTGCAAATCCACCTTCAAGATCTGCGATGATATCATCGATATGTTCTGTACCGATAGAAAGACGGATTGTGTTCGGTTTGATTCCCTGCTCAAGCAGTTCTTCTTCTGTCAGCTGAGAATGTGTTGTTGTTGCCGGATGGATAACAAGGCTCTTAACATCCGCAACATTTGCAAGCAGTGAAAAGATCTTCAGGTTGTCGATGAACTTGTGAGCTTCTTCCTGTCCGCCTTTGATCTCGAATGTGAAGATAGATGCTCCACCATTCGGGAAATATTTTTCATAAAGTGCATGATCCGGATGATTCGGCAGTGACGGATGGTTCACATGCTCTACCATTGGATGATTAGAGAGGTATTCTACTACTTTCTTTGTATTTTCTACATGACGGTCAATTCTAAGTGACAGTGTCTCTGTTCCCTGCAGAAGAAGGAATGCGTTAAATGGAGAAATTGTTGCTCCCATATCACGAAGAAGGATTGCACGGATGTAAGTTACAAATGCTGCCGGACCTGCTGCATCTACGAAAGATACTCCGTGGTAGCTTGGGTTTGCATCTGCGATTGCCGGGTATTTTCCACTTGCTTTCCAGTCAAATTTACCGGAATCTACGATGATTCCACCAAGAGTTGTTCCGTGTCCACCGATGAATTTGGTAGCAGAATGTACAACGATGTCTGCTCCGTGTTCGATCGGACGGATCAGATACGGTGTTCCGAATGTGTTGTCGATTACAAGCGGAAGTCCATGCTTGTGTGCAATTTCAGCGATCGCATCGATATCCGGGATATCACTGTTCGGATTACCAAGAGTTTCAAGATAGATGGCTCTTGTGTTATCCTGAATTGCATCTTCTACTTCTTTCAGGTTATGTGCATCTACAAATGTAGTTGTGATTCCGTAATGTGTCAGTGTGTGTTCAAGAAGGTTGAAGCTTCCACCGTAGATTGTCTTCTGCGCTACGATATGTCCGCCATCTGCTGCAAGTGCTTCGATGGTATATGTAATTGCAGCTGCTCCGGATGCTGTTGCAAGAGCTGCCACACCACCTTCAAGTGCTGCAATTCTCTTTTCAAATACGTCCTGTGTAGAGTTTGTCAGACGTCCGTAAATGTTACCTGCATCTGCAAGTCCGAATCTTGCTGCTGCATGTGCAGAGTTCTTAAATACATAAGATGTTGTCTGGTAAATCGGTACTGCTCTGGCATCAGATGCCGGATCTGGTTCTTCCTGTCCTACGTGAAGCTGAAGTGTTT
>ENA-OPWH01002194-OPWH01002194.1-human-gut-metagenome-genome-assembly--contig:-NODE-2194-length-11096-cov-3.158138_pt1 | contig 11096 bp, 10 predicted proteins | sample MGYA00241506_ERZ502004 | MGnify/ENA primary metagenome ERZ502004 (study PRJEB25962, sample SAMEA2043049) | human gut metagenome | biome: human gut; feature: human-associated habitat; material: faeces... | reverse complement strand
GGCTGCCAGTGCGCACGCGGCGCAGCTGCGGCGGTATGGCATGGATATTTTCCCTCCCCTGCATGGTTTCCAGGCACTATTTGCACCCCAGACAAATACAGGTTATAGTATACCACAATCAAGCCAACGCTGCAATGCCAAGAATCATCATCAGCACCCCCGTGCAAAAGCCTGTCACCCCCATTTTGCGCCATGCCGGTTCAAACGCCGCGGGCAGCAGCTGGGCAGCCGCCACCCACAGCATAATGCCCGCCACCACAGCCACAATGCCGTTCAAAAGTCCCGGCGTCAACAGTGGGGCCAGCACCAGTGCCGCCAAAACGGCCCCCGCCGGTTCCGCAAGGCCGGATACCAGCGCAGCCACGGCACCCTTGGCCCGGCTGCCGGTGGCGCAGGCAAAAGGCACCGCAACAGCCAATCCCTCCGGGATATTGTGCAGGGCAATCGCCAGTGCCGTGCGCGCCCCCAGCTGCGGGTCCGAGACGTTGGTCAGCAGGGTCAGGATGCCCTCCGGCAGGTTATGCAACAGCAGGGCTGCCCCCGTTACCAGCGCAGCCCGCATGGCAGAGCCCTGGGCGCGGGAGCCAAAACGGTCGGCCAGTGTATCCTCGTCCGGCAGAGCACAGGCCAACAGCCAGGCTGCCAGCATACCACCCAGCAGCAGTGCCGCAGCCGCAGCCCCACAGCCAAAGGGTGAAAGCAGCGCCCCGTAAAAATCCAGCAGCGCCGGAGTCAGGTCCGCCAAACTGACGGTCAGCATGACCGCCCCGGCAAAGCCACCGCAGAACGCCATCAGCCTTGGCGTTGGCCGGAACAGCGCCGCAATCAGCCCGCCCAGACCAGTGGACAGACCGGCGATGGTAGTCATGAGGAGAGGAAGAAGCATAGTGAACACCCCAGTTTTAGTTAGGAGTTAGGAGGGAGGAGTTCGGACTTGGAGATGGGGTTGGGTTTATTATGGATTTTATATGCGGGGTGGTGGAGCGGTATGCGGGTGATTTTTATATTGCAGTTTTTATGTGTTATGTCGGGCATTTATTGGCATCTCACCCGTAGGGGCGCATATTGTGCGCCCGCCAACCTAAATAGGCAATACTTTTTTCAATGGTCCCGCATTGGGCAAACCGCCACGGGACGATGCTCGTCATCGTCCCCCTACAGATGATTTGCGGGTTTGCGTCAACTGCTTTCCGTTTCTCTGCGGCGCGATGAGGGCATCGCGCCCTACAATTTTTTCATTGTTCGTCTCACATTTCAAAAGGCTCAATCGCCTAATATTTTTGAGCGGCATGTTTGTGCCGTGGTCCACCACAATGATTCACTATTCTTTTTTAACTCAACGCTTTTCCCAAGCGAAAAACGCCTCCCGGCCTGGACCCACGGTCCGCCGGGAGGCGTTTTGAAACATTAAATCAATCAGTTATTTTTGTAGTAGTTGATCAGGCAGCCATCGGCCAGGATCTGGCGCTCGGCATCGGTCAGGGCACCAAGCTTTACGGTGAACTCCTTCACACTGCCATCGGGCTTAACAGCCACGGCGGGCATGGTATCGGCAGCTTCCAGCAGAGCCTTGCGCACGCCGGGCAGGTAGATGCAGTCGCCCAGTTCAAACACGCTGGGGTCCTCCACCAGGAAGGGCAACATGCCCCAGTTGATGCAGTTGGAGCGGTAGCGCTTGGTTGCATACTCCTTGGCAAAGTTGGCCGCGCCGCCCAGCACGCGCTGGCAGGAAGCCGCCTGCTCACGTGCGGAGCCATCGCCGGGCTTATTGGCAAAGATGGCGGAGCCAATGTTGGTGGCTGCAGCGTTCGGCTTGTAACCGGCCTTTTCCAGCGCGGCATACACAGCCTGTACTTCTTCCGGCAGAGTGCCTGCGGTGCGGGCTTCGTCCAGAGCCTTGACTGCCTTGGCGCGGCCGACATAGGCCGGGTCCTTGCGGGACAGGGTGAACTCTGCCAGGCGCAGCGGGTTGGAGCGGAAGGAAGAAGTCTCACCGGAGGGGATCAGCTCATCGGTGGTGGTGACAGGGTCGGTGATGTAGCTGACAATCTTGACCAGCAGGTCATCCGTCAGTTCTGGCTGCTGCGGCCAATCCTTGATGTTGGGGCCAAAGCGCAGGGCAGTTTCCGGTTCGGGGCTGCCCCAGCCGTTATAGATACGCTTATCGTACACACCCCGGTCAAAGTGATACTTGGGTGCGGTGTAGTCGTGGTCACAAACCTCGCTGGCTGCGGTCAGAATGCCGCCGTTGGCTGCGGTAGCCGCAATGGAGCGGGCATCCATCAGCGCCACGCCGGAGATTTGACCCTCGCCGGGCTTGGAGCCTTCGCGGTTGGGGAAATTGCGGGTGGTGTGGCGGATGCTGAACTCACCATTGGCCGGGGTATCACCTGCGCCGAAGCAGGGGCCGCAGAAGCATTCGCGGAAGATGCCGCCAGCGGAAACGATATCGGCCACCACGCCGTTCTTGACCAGCTCCAGGTAGGTGGGCATGCTGTCCGGGTAAGCGCTGAACTTGAACTCGCCGTTGCCGCAGCTCTTGCCGCGCAGGATGTCAGCCACAGCGCACAGGTTCTCATAAGTGCCGCCGGAGCAGCCAGCCACAATGCCCTGATCCACATAAATGCTGCCGTCGGCGCGCACCTTGCTGACAAGATCCATCTTGACCTTGCCGCTCAGCTGCTCATTGGCGCGGGTTTCGATCTCATGCAGCAGATCCTTGGCGTTTGCCTTCAGTTCGCGGATGGGGTAAGCATAGCTGGGATGCATGGGCAGTGCGATCATGCACTCGATCTTGGAAAGATCCAGCTCGATGCAGCCATCGTAATAGGCAACATCGGCGGGCTTCAGCTCTTTATAAGCATCGGCACGGCCATGGCCTGCGAGGTATTCCTCGGTCACGCCATCGGTCTGCCAGATACTGGACCAGCAGGTGGTCTCGGTGGTCATACAGTCAATGCCGTTGCGGCAGTCTGCGGAAAGGCTGGCAACGCCGGGGCCAACAAATTCCATGACCTTATTCTTCACATAACCGTTGGCATAGGTTGCGCCAACCAGGGCCAGCGCCACGTCATGCGGGCCAACGCCGGGGTTCAGCCTGCCGGTCAGGTAAACGCAGATCACGCCGGGCATGGCCATATCATAGGTACGGCCCACCAGCTGTTTGGCCAGCTCGCCGCCGCCTTCGCCCACGGCCATAGTGCCCAGTGCGCCATAGCGGGTATGGGAGTCAGAGCCCAGGATCATGCGGCCGCAGCCTGCCATCATCTCGCGGTTATAGCTGTGGATAACTGCCATGTTGGGCGGAACATAAATGCCACCGTATTTATGCGCAGCGGAAAGGGCAAACTGATGGTCGTCCTCGTTGATGGTGCCGCCCACCGCACACAGAGAGTTGTGGCAGTTGGTCAGCACATACGGCAGGGGGAACTTTTCCATGCCGGAGGCGCGTGCCGTCTGGATGATACCCACATAAGTAATATCGTGGGAAGTCATCGAATCAAACTTGATGCGCAGGTCTTTCATATCCGGCGCTGTGTTATGGGCTTTCAGAATGCCGTAAGCAATGGTGCCCTTGCGGGCCTCTGCTTCGGTCACATGGGCCGGTGCGGTATCGGTCAGCTGGCCGTTGACCAGGTACACGCCGTGGTCGTGCAGTTTCATTTTCATGCTCCTTCCTGCAAGACGGCTTTATTACAGCCGTGCCGCAACAGCGTCAGTAAATTCGGTGGTGGTGGCGGTACCGCCAATATCCGCGGTAACAGCCTTACCCTCGGCAACCTGTGCCAGAATGGCGGCGTTCAGCCTGGCGGCCTTATCCGTCATGCCCAGGTCGTTCAGCATCATGGCAAATGCCATCAGGATGGCGCTGGGGTTGGCCTTGTTCTGGCCTGCAATGTCGGGGGCGGAGCCGTGGACAGCCTCATAGATGCGGGTCTTGGCGCCAATGTTGGCAGAGGGGGCAAAGCCCAGGCCGCCCACCAGACCGGCGCACAGGTCGCTGATGATATCACCGTACAGGTTGGGGGCAACCAGAACGTCAAACTGCTCCGGCTTCTGCACCAGCTTCATGCACAGGGCGTCAATAATGCAGTCGTCTGCTTCAATAGCGGGGTAATCCTTGGCGACCTCGCGGAAGGTGGACAGGAACATGCCGTCGGTCAGCTTCATGATGTTGGCCTTATGGACTGCAGTCACCTTTTTACGGCCGTTGGCGGCAGCGTAATCAAAGGCAAAACGGCAGATGCGCTCGCAGGCGGGCTTGGTGATGAGCTTTACGCCGTTGGCGATCTCATCGTTCAGCATGTACTCGATGCCTTTATACAGGTCCTCGGTGTTTTCGCGCACAATAACAAGGTCCACATTTTCAAAGCGGGTGGGCACACCGGGCAGGGTGCGCACGGGGCGCAGGTTGGCGTAGGTATTAAAGCGCTGGCGCAGCTGCACGTTGATGCTGCGGAACCCTTTGCCGATAGGGGTTGCGGTGGGGCCTTTCAGCGCCCAGCCGTATTCTTCAATGGCATCCAGTGCGCCGGGCTGCAAAAGCTCACCATGCTCTGCGGCGTACTCTGCGCCGGCGGCGTATTCTTCCCATTCAATACCGGTTGCCAAAACATCCGAAATTTTGCGCACGCTCTGCGCAATTTCGCGGCCAATGCCGTCACCAGGAATCAAAACTGCCTTCATATCGGTTTGCCCCTTTCTAAAAAAGCGGCAGGGGTGCGGCGTGCCGTGGCCGTTTACCCCGCCCTGCCGGACTGCTTTTTGCCGGTGGGCCGCGCCTTAACGCAGGACAAACCTGCCAAAAGCTGAACCACACCTGCAAAAAATTTGTTTTAATAATATTACAGTTTGAGTATACCCATTTTGGTCAGCCTTGTCAACGTAATTCATTAAAGTTGCACCTGTATTTTGCGGATTCAAACTTTATTTTATAAAGTCATGTTTCGTTCATATTTACAATTCTTTAAGATTCATGCTTGACTACAGCGCTCAAATACTATAAAATTGTAACTGTTCAGCACTTTGAAGCGTTTTTGGCCCGCATGGCGGCGGGCAGGGCGCACTGCGGGCGCTGTGCCCGTTTTTTGCACGTGCTGGTAATAGAGTGCAGGCAAAAGCCCCCAGCGGTGCTTTTGCAGGAAAGTAAGGAGGGCGCATCTGATGTATTACCCGGATGTTCCGGCGCTTGACCCGGAAGATATTGAACTTTTGTGCAATGAGTATATTGCGCACAACAAGCATCTTGACCCCCACATTGCGGACCGCCTTGGCGTTAAGCGCGGTCTGCGCAACCCGGACGGCACCGGTGTTCTGGCGGGCATTACCAATGTTTCCAGCGTTATTGGTTACGAAAAACTGCCCGAAGGCACCATCCGCCCCATTTCGGGCCGCCTGGTTTACCGCGGCATTGATATTGACACTCTGGCTGCCGAAGCCGACAAGAACGACCGCTTCATGTTTGAGGAAGTGGTGTGGCTGCTGCTGTTTGGCGCACTGCCCACCCAGGAACAGTATGCCCGGTTCTGCAAGCTGATTGATGAGCACCGCGAACTGCCCAAGGGCTTTGCGGACGACATGATCATGAACTCGCCCTCCCCCAACATTATGAATAAGATGGCGCGCAGCGTGCTTTCGATGTACAGCTATGACGAGCACGCCGATGATCTGAGCCTGCCCAACATCCTGACCCAGAGCATCAACCTGATTGCCGAGCTGCCCACCATGATGGTGAACGCCTACCAGCTCAAGCGCCGTGTGTATGACCACGAAAGCATGTACTTCCATTACCCCATCGCCGGGCAGAGCACTGCGGAGCACATTCTGAGCTCCTACCGTGCAGACCAGAAGTTCACCCACGAGGAAGCACGCCTGCTGGATCTGTGCCTGCTGGTTCACGCAGACCACGGCGGCGGCAACTGCTCCACCTTTACCACCCGTGTGCTGTCCTCCTCCGGCACCGATACATACGCAGCCATCTCTGCGGCCATCGGTGCCCTGAAAGGCCCCAAGCACGGCGGCGCCAACCTGAAAGTTATGCACCAGCTGGATTACATCCTGGCCAATGTGGAGCACCCGGAGGATGACGGCGAAGTGCGCGAGATGCTGCGCAAGATCATCCGCAAGGAAGCCGGTGACGGCAGCGGCCTGATTTACGGCATGGGCCACGCGGTGTACACCCTGAGCGACCCGCGCGCCCAGATCCTGAAAAACCACGCCCGCAGCCTTGCCTACAAAAAAGGCTACGATGAAGAATATAACATGCTGTGCAGCATTGAGCGCCTGGCCCCGGAGATTTTTGCCGAAGAAAAGCACGGCCCCAAAAAGGTTTGCGCCAACGTGGATCTGTTCAGCGGCCTGATCTACCGCATGCTGGGCATCAGCGAAGATTTGTACACCCCGCTGTTTGCCATTGCCCGTGTACCCGGCTGGTGCGCCCACCGCGTAGAAGAAGTTGAGTACGCCAACCGCATCATTCGCCCCGCTTACAAATATCTGGGCGAGCCGCAGGAGTACCTGCCGCTGGAAGAGCGCTGATTTCTGCTTATATCATCATGAATTGGCACCCGGATTTTTCCGGGTGCTTTTTGTTTTGGGGTGGCGCAGGAGGCAGTTATCTGATATACTGGAAAAAAGCCCCTTATTCTATTGGAACATGACCGGAAAGTGAGAGAAACATGGAAAAATTCAAACAGCTGCTCTTCTCCGAAAACGGCATTAAAATTGTAAACATGCTGTTCTTCTTGGCGTTTCTGGCCCACAACCTTGTGTTTCTGGTTGTGGCATACCTGGTCTGGATCCTTTTTCTGGCGTTCTGCATCAAAAAAGCTGCGAGTCGAACCTCCAGGATTATTTACGGCTGCTTTATTGCTTTTGCTGTTGTTATGGTCGTGCTGAATGTTGTGCCGGTACTGCTGGGGCTATAACTCAGCGGGCGTCCGCCTGTTTGCCGCACAGACCGTTTGATTTTGTTGGGAGGTCGATGTTATGCCATGGTGGTACCCTTTCGGCTGTATTGCATTTATCGTTGGCGGCATCCTGATTTTTCTGAAACCGGAATGGCTCTGGACGCTGACAGAGCAGTGGAAGTCCTATGCGGCAGACGGACCGTCGGACTTCTATATCCTGAACACCAAAATCGGCGGTGTGCTGTTTGCGGTATTTGGGGTCGTCGCACTGGTTCTTCCGCTTTTTCTTACTTGATGGTTCCGGCTTTGGGCAATACCGCATAATTCTAAGTGCCGATACGGCGAGCGAGGTGCCGCACCCGCCGGAGCAGTGCTTAAGCCGTCAGGCGGGAATTGTGCGGTATTGCCTTTGCTTTTTCACAAAATAACAGCATCCGTATGGTGCCCCCTGCCCGTGGGCCGCCATGCGGATGCTGTTTTGCGTTTGTTATGCTTTTCTGGTAGTGACACCATACAGGCTGTTCCAGGTTGCGCGGCCCAGCATGCCGTCCGGTTTCAGGTCATGCACTACCTGCCAGGCCAGAACCGCTTCCCGCGTGCTGGCACCGTAACGGCCATCGGTGGTCAGTTCCGGCACCAGGGTTTTCAATTTCTGCTGGGCGCTTTTCACGGTTGCGCCCCTGCTGCCGCGGCGCATGGTAACACCGGGCCAGATCTCCCCTTCCCCGTTTTTATCCGCCCAGGCGCGGTACAGGGCATCCCAGGTATCGCGGCCCACGTGGCCGTCAATTTTCAGCCCCTGTTCCCGCTGGAACCGCCGCACTGCGGTTTCGGTGCTGGTGCCGTAGCGTCCATCCACATTCAGTCCGCCCAGCCAGCGCTGTACCAGGGCAATATCCGGGCCGGATGCCCCCGGCCGCAGCACGGTTCCGCCATATTCCGGCATTGCATTTGCCATAAAAAAGCCCCCTTTGCTGTGTGTTGCAGGCTTGCCGCCCGCCCTCATTTCACACTATGCAAAGGGGGTTCGTTTTGTGTTAAGATATTCTGTATTTTTAAGCAATATAGCCGCCGCTACGCAGAACAAAGATCCAGAACGTCAGCGATAGCGCCGAGAACAGCGTGGTTGCCGCCACACAGCTGGCCGTCAGCACACCCTCATGGCCCATGTTCTTGGCCATAACGTAAGAGCTTGGCGTGGTGGGGCTGCCCAGCATGATGAGCAGGGCAATCAGCTGCTGGTCCCGGAAACCGAGCTTGACGGCAATGGGGATAAAGATCGTGGTCAGCACCATCAGCTTGCAGCAAGCCGCCACCAGGGTGGGTGCCAGCTTTTTGATGGCCTTGGCTCCCTCAAACGAAGCGCCGATGGAAAGCAGCGCCAGCGGGGTGGTCAGGCTGGAAAGGCTGGTCAGGGTTTTCTGCGCCAGGGTAGGCAGGCCAAAGGGCAGCAGGCTGTACAGCGTACCCAGAATAATGCCGTCCAGAATGGGGTTGGTCAGCACACCGTACAGCAGCTTGGAGGGGGTCACTTTGCCATGCTGCTGCGGGCTTTCCACCGTCAGGATAATGACCGCAAAAATGTTGAACAGCGGCACACTGCCCAAAATCATCAGGGGGGCCATGCCGGAAGTGCCGTAAATGTTCTGGATGAACGCCACGCCCAGAATGGCCGCGCTGCTGCGGTAGCTGGCCTGTACGAACTCACCCACCAGGGTTTTATCTTTCAACAGGCGGCGCGCCAGCACCCAGATGACCACAATGGCAATGGCCGTTACCGCAAAGCAGAACAAGACAAACTTTGCATCAAAGCTGTGGGCAAGGTCCAGGGTTGCCATATCACAGAACAGCATGACCGGCAGCGTTACCTTGAACACCAGCTTGTCGGCCACAGTGCAGAACTGCTTTGGCAAAAAGCCTTTTTGCCCCAGCGCCCATCCAATGACCATCACCAGAAATACCGGAAGGGTCGCGTTCAGGCTGAACATTAAATTATCCACATTGATCCCTCTTTATATTACGTCCTTACATTCCCGCAGCCATGCTTGGGGCAGGCCCGCAGGATTGTTTTGATGATACGATTATACCATATCATTCCGGCAAAAAACATGCCGAGAATGACCACATTTGCACGGCTTTCCGCCGCACTTTTTGCGCAACTGGCCTTTAATTCGTACCAACTCTCACATCACCGCACAAGCGCGCCGTTACAAGGTCTTTGCAGCGCTCACGGTGGGCAGCGTGCAGCGGATGCTGCTGGAAGCATTGCAGCGCCTGTTCATCCCGCAGTTCTGCATAGAATATCAAGTCATAGTCCCCTCCGGCCAGGTTGAGGCCAATTTCAATGCACAGCAAGCCGTCGATCCTGCCCCACATGGTGGCAACGGAATTTTGTAAAAACTTCAAAGCTTCAGCTTCTTGATGCTGTGCTTTTACAGCGTCGGTATATTTCCAGAACAAAATATGGCGGATCATCTCAGCTGCCTCTCTTTCGCCGCTTTTTATTTTTAAATTATACCATACCGCCAGGCAAAAAGCACGCTGTGGAACCTGACATTCCCGGCGAACAAAATGCGGCCGTATTTGGCAGTTTTTCAACTTGTGTTTTACTGTCGTTTCTGGTAGACTAGATAAAGTATGTGTGTCTTTTTGTCCGGCCGGTTTCTGTTTGCGGCATTCTGCACGCCGGCCGCACACACATGCACGGTAAGGAGGATTCATTTTATGAGCAATCCCATTGATTATTCCCAGGGCATTTACGATGCCAAAAAACTGGGCACGCCCCGGATGCTGATCCTGGGTGCGCAGCACATGTTCGCCATGTTTGGCGCAACCGTGCTTGTTCCCCTGCTGACCGGCCTGAGCGTTTCCACCACGCTGCTGTGCGCCGGCCTTGGCACGCTGCTGTTCCACATCATCTGCAAGGGCAAGGTTCCCGCATTTTTGGGTTCCAGCTTTGCCTACCTGGGCGGCTTTGCCATTGTCAGCAATGACGGTGCCAACCCGGAAAACTTGCCCTACGCCTGCGCAGCCGTTGCGTTCAGCGGCCTGCTGTATGTGCTGGTCAGCGGGCTGATCTCGGTGTTCGGCATCCGCCGCATCATGCGGTTCTTCCCGCCTGTTGTCACCGGCCCCATCATCATCTCCATTGGCCTGATCCTGGCCCCGTCCGCCATCAACAACTGCCAGAGCAACTGGCTGCTGGCTTTTGTGGCGCTGGCCGCCGTTATCATCTGCAACATCTGGGGCAAAGGCATGGTCAAGATCCTGCCCATTCTGATCGGTGTTCTGGTCAGCTATGCGGTTGCCCTGGTAACTGGTGCGGTTGACTTTGCCGCCATCGGCGAGGCCTCCTGGATCGGTTTCCCCATCCACAAAGAGGCCATGGGTCTGTTTTCCATTGACGGCAGCGAAAAATTCATCAGCGCCCTGTTCACCATCATGCCCATTGCCATTGCAACCATGATGGAGCACATCGGCGATATTGCCGCCATCAGCGCCACCACCGGCCGCAACTATATCCGTGACCCCGGCCTGAACCGCACCCTGATGGGCGACGGCCTGGCAACCGCCATGGCCGGCCTGCTGGGCGGCCCCGCCAACACCACCTACGGCGAAAACACCGGCGTTCTGGCCCTGACCAAGATCTATGATCCCCTGGTCATCCGCATTGCCGCTGTATTTGCCTGCATCCTGAGCTTCTGCCCCAAGTTTGAAGCCATCATCAACACCATTCCTTCCGGCATCATCGGTGGTATCAGCTTTGTGCTGTACGGCATGATCTCCGCCATCGGTGTTCGCAACGTAGTGGAAAATCAGGTCGACTTTACCAACAGCCGTAACCTGATCATTGCTGCCGTTATCCTGGTGTGCGCTCTGGGCTTTAACTCCGTGGGCGGCATCACCTTCGGCATCGGCGGTGTCAGCGTTACCCTGTCCGGCCTGGCCATTGCTGCCCTGGCCGGCATTCTGCTGAACGCCATCCTGCCCGGCAATGATTACGAGTTCGACTCCAACCCCGGCACCGGCGAAGGCACCAGCCTGCGCGTCTGATCCTGCGCTTATCTGACGGGTGTGTTTGACACCTAAGGCAATACCGCATAATTCTAAGTGCCGATACGGCGAGCGAGGTACGGCAGCTGCTAAGCCAAAAGCGCAGATAATACTGGATGCTGCAAAGGTGAGCGC
>ENA-OPWH01002193-OPWH01002193.1-human-gut-metagenome-genome-assembly--contig:-NODE-2193-length-11099-cov-2.164524_pt1 | contig 11099 bp, 6 predicted proteins | sample MGYA00241506_ERZ502004 | MGnify/ENA primary metagenome ERZ502004 (study PRJEB25962, sample SAMEA2043049) | human gut metagenome | biome: human gut; feature: human-associated habitat; material: faeces... | reverse complement strand
CCGAACTTCAGGCCCATGTCGGCCTTCATCATGGCGTTGGCGCTCTCGGTGAAGAAGATGATAAGGATAGGCGAAGCGGAAAAACAGAAAACAAGCTACTCCACTTATCGTCATACTTAAAAATAGATATCGGGTATCATGCTGCATAATTCTTTGTCTTTTCATTCTTTTTAGCAAGTTACATTCACTTTTCCCTTGTCTCTGCAAAAGTAGAGAAAAACGAAAAAGTCAATTAATATTATATTATCAACTTTTGATACTATTCACTCAATCTGTCATTCCCATCTTGATATTCCATTTTAATTACGTTATTTGCATTTATACCAAAAGAGTTTCTAACCATAAAGTTGAAAAGATACGATGCGTTCCTTGTATTATGTCCGTTTGGATATCTCTTTTCTCTCTACCAGCGATGGAGTGAAAGGAGTCTATACACACGCTTATAAAATGAACCTTATTTTACGTTATCTATCATGTCACAGCATATTTTGTGGATGAAAAATATGGTTTTCTCTGTTGCCAATCGGTCACCTCTTGAATAACTGGATGTTTTTTACTATTGATAAGATTTCATTATATAATGCTTGAATTGTATTTGTAGGTTGATAAAAGAAACGGGATATTTGCAATGTGAAAAATTAACCTTAAAATCAAATTTATGACAAAAACGATGAAATCTTTATTTCTATTGATTATTCTTTCGTTGGCGTTTGTTGGCTGTAAAAGCCATAATATGACAGAGTGGAACAGGAGTATCCTTTGTATAATTTCTTGTTTTCTACTCATACGAAGCAAAATAGAAATTAATATAGTGCCTTTAACCTATAGATGATTCATTCTTAACGGTTTTGATTCAATATGTTTTCAGACCGACAGACAAAGAGTGTTATTTTAATCAAATTCTAATACATATTTTATGAAACAAATTACATTAACTCTAATGCTGTGCATATTTAGTATATGCACATATGCACAACAAATCACCGTTAGTGGAACAGTGACGGATGCGGAAAATAATCCGTTGATTGGTGCTGCTGTTTTAGTTCTTGGAACTACCGATGGTGTTATTACCGATCTTGATGGTAAATATACCATTAAAGTAAATTCCGGTCAGTCTTTGAAATTCTCTTATGTAGGTTATCAGGAGCAAACTGTTAAGGTTGATGGCCGCAGTGTGATTAATGTGAAATTGTCGGAAGGTGAATTGTTGGACGAGGTGGTGGTTATCGGTTACGGTACAGTGAAGAAAAGCCATTTGACAGGTGCGGTCGCTTCTGTTTCCGGTAAAGAGTTACAGGCAAATGTTGCACGTAGTGCTTCAGCTGCTTTGCAAGGAAGAGTTGCCGGTGTTACTGTGTCGGCTGCCAACGGTCAACCGGGGGAAGGCTTGAATATTAATGTCCGTGGTATCAGTTCATTGAGTGCCACCAGTCCGCTTTATGTGATTGACGGTGTGTATGGTGATATCAATATGGTTGATCCCGCTGACATTCAGTCTATTGAAGTGTTGAAAGATGCTTCGGCTGCTGCTATTTATGGTTCTCGTGCTGCTAATGGTGTTGTATTGGTCACTACTAAAGGCGGTCGTTTGGAAACTTCTGCCCGTGTAACAGTGGATGCCTATACAGGCGTTCAGATGGTTGCCAAATACATTGATGTAATGGATGGTAATCAGCTTCGCGATTTGGCAAAGGCTACCGGTTATAGTTCGGCAGAAGGGTTGCTGAATTGGAATGGAGGTGCTGGAACAGACTGGCAGAAAGAACTTTATAACTCGGCTATGGTGAGCAAGGTTAGCTTGAATGTATCTGGAGGAAACAAGACTTCGACCTATAATCTGTCGGGAAGCTATCTTAACCAGGATGGTATTGTGAATACTACCGGTTATGAGGCATGGAACATTCGTGCTAAGAATACTTTTTCTTTTTTCAATAATCATTTGCGTATGGGGACTACGTTGATGATGAAATTCTATAAAAAGAAGTATGAAGATGTTTCATATACCTCCGCTCTGACAGCTGTGCCTATGTGGAATGTATATGGTGAAGATGGCACTTGGGGTGTCGCTCCGGAATGGACCAGAGGAGATAATCCTGTAGGTTGGACAGAAGCCTATGATTACCAAAGACATGGGATAGACATTTTATTGAATGGCTATGCCGAAGTGGATTTGTTCTTGAAAGGATTGAAATATAAATTCAATGTAGGTATAAACAAATATACAAGACGTAATTATGCCTATAGTTCTCCTTATTATTTCAGTTCTACTTCACAAAAGAATGAAGCGGAATTGTCGGAAAGTACAGACTGGGAGAACGATTGGTTGATTGAAAATACAATCAATTATGATAATACGTTTGGCAATCATACGGTTTCTGCTTTGGTGGGTTATTCTGCCCAGCGTAACAATGCGCGTGGTTTTGGTGCAGGACGTAAGGGTTTCCCGGAAGGTTTCTCTGTGATTGACGCCGGTTCGGTTTCTTCACAAAATACATCGGGTAGCGCGTGGGCCAATACAATGATTTCTATGTTTGGGCGTGTGATGTATTCGTATGCCGATCGTTATATGCTGTCTGCTTCTGTTCGTCGGGACGGTTCTTCCAAATTTGCAGATGGAAACCGCTGGGGCACATTCCCGTCTGTATCTTTGGGTTGGAATGTGATGAATGAAGATTTCTTTGAAAATATCAAGGAAACCATGAATGAATTGAAAATTCGTGCCAGTTATGGTGTACTGGGTAATTTGAGCGGCATTGGCAATTATGCTACCCAGTCTGTTGTTTATAAAGGTATGAATAACATGATGGGCACAGAACTTTGGGAAGGTGCCATTACCGGTAAGGAATGGACTTCACCCATGAATGTGACTTGGGAAAAGACGAAGACTTTGAACTTGGGTTTGGATTTTGCTTTCTTGAACAATAAGTTCAGTGTCAGTGCTGATTATTTTATTCAGAAAACAGAAGATATGTTGTTGTCTATGCCGCAGTCTTTGAGTTTTGGCTTGAGTGGGAATCCTACAGTAAATGCAGGTACAGTAGAAAACAAAGGATTTGAAATTTCATTGAATCACCGTAATAATGTAGGCGATTTGTATTATCATGTAGGTGTCAATGCCACCTTTATCAAGAATGAACTGACGGAAGTAAACGGAAGTCGTGATGAATGGCAGGGATTCAATCCTCATGCCAAAGGAACGATCACTTATGCCAAGACCGGTCATTCCATAGGTTATTTCAATTTGATAAAGACGGATGGTGTATTCCAAAGCCAACAAGAAATTGATGCGTATGTGGATAAGAACGGTAATAAGATCCAGCCTAATGCACAACCGGGTGACTTGCGTTTCGTGGATTATAACGGAGATGGTAAGATTGACAATAATGACCGTCAGGATGTAGGCTCTGCTTTCCCGAAAGTTAACTTGGGTGTAAGTCTGGGTGCTGAATGGAAAGGTTTGGATTTGAATATGTTCTTTGACGGAAACTTTGGCAACAAGATTTACAATGCCCAGTATTATACTACGGTTTATAATGAATCAACAGGAAACCAATATGCAGAACGCATGAACAGCTGGACTGAAAACAATCATTCTGACATTCCTCGCTGTTTGTTTGGTACTAGCGATCCTAATGGTACAAACTGGGGCTATACGGACCGTTGGTTGGAAAATGGTTCATTCTTGCGCTTGAAGACTTTGGAATTAGGTTATACGTTGCCCAAAGTATGGGTATCTAAAGCCGGTTTGCAGAATGTGCGTGTTTATACGGCTATGGAAAACCTTTTCACTATAACCGATTATAAAGGATATACTCCTGACTTGGGTATGGTAGATGCCGATGGTGCCGGTACATCAGGTGGTTCGGGTGTAATGACCCGTGGTTGTGATGACGGTCGTTATCCGATGGCACGTACTATCACCTTTGGTTTACAAGTAAATTTCTAATTAGGAATAAGTAATATTTGCAGAATATGAAAAAGAATTTTATAAAATACATAGCTGCATTGGCTGTAGCTCCAATGTTGTTGTCTTCTTGTAGTGATGACTTTCTGAATGAGATTGATCCTAACCGTCAGACTCCGACCACTTTTTGGACATCCGAGGATAATGTGATGAAAGGCTTGTCCGCAGTTTATAATCCTTTCCGCCGTATGACCAGTGGATATTATGGTGGGTTGGAAGGCATCATGCATCTTCAGATGCGCGGTGACGACCTTTACCCCACTCGTGGAGAAGAACCTTATATTTGGGAATATTTGTCGTTTGTCAACACAACGAATACAAAGGATTTGAGCTGGGGAAACATCTATGAAGGCATTCAGATGGCAAACGAATTCATATATCGTGCGGCTACGGTTGATATGGACGAAACCAAACGTGAGCAAATGATAGGTGAGGCTTATTTCTTACGTGGATTCTGGTACTTCCGTTTGCGTACTGATTATCGTGATGCGGTTATCCGTACTCTCCCGCAGGATGCAGATCCGGAGACTCATGGACTGTCTAGCGGTGATGAAGTGCTGGAACAGGCTATTTCAGACTTTAAGGAAGCCAAGTCTCGTTTGCCTAAACTTCGTTCAAGCGATGAGAACGGTCGTGTAACTCAAGGTGCGGCTATTGCTATGTTGGGTAAAGCTTATATCTGGAAAGGGGATTATCAGGCCGCTAAGGATGAGTTTGAAATTATAATGAATGGTTATGGTTACGATTTGACTCAAAAGTATGAGGACAACTTCCGTGACGATACGGAATTTAATGCTGAATCTATTTGGGAAATCAATTATGATGCCAAAGGTAATTCGGGTGACTCTTGGGGCAATGGCACTAGTGACGACTCGTTTATGGGAAACAACCTTGCTCATTATTTTGGCCCGACACTGAAAGGTGAGAATATTGGCGGTGGTTGGTATAAGATGCAGCCTTCTCCCTATTTGATAAAAGAATTCATTTCCGAACAGCGTCCGGAAGGATCTGATTCCAAATGGGATAAGCGTTTGTACACTACGTGCTTCTTTAAATATTCTGATTTCGGTGATGTGAAGCCGGATGAAAAATTCTATGGTGGTAAAGTGGAATTTGATGATATGTTTAAATGGACGGTACTGCCCGAAGGCGATGGCAAATATGGTATTGCCAAGCAAGGATATGCTCCTGCTTATCCGGTTATCGAGGGTGTTCAAGGGCGTTTCATGATGAAGAAGTTTGCAGCTTGGTGGGTTCCCACAGGATGTACGATGTATTCTAACGATGCCGGACGTATCAACAATTTACGTATTATGCGCTTTGCAGAAGTTTTGTTGCTTCACGCTGAGGCTTGTCTGGAAACCAATGATGAAAGCGGAGCAATGAAAGATATTAACCGGATTCGTGTACGTGCCGGTTTGCCGGAGAAAACCTTGAGTGGAAAAGATGCTATAATGACAGAACTCCAGAAACAGAAATTGCTGGAATTTGCCGGAGAGAATATACGTTGGGATGATATGGTTCGTTGGTACGGAAATGATCCTGCTAAGTTGAAAGCTATCATGCACGAACGCAAGACCGATTCTCAACATTATGAATTGCTTTACGAAGAAAATGAAAGTGGTGAAAAGGAATTGGTAGGATATAAACCGACAGACCGCATTTCGGATACACAAGGATTTGACCATTTTGAAGCTAAATTCTTGTACTTCCCGATACCTCAGGCAGAGGTGGACGCTAATTTGAATTTGGAGCAAAAGCCGGAATGGAGATGATTGTATTGAACTGATAATTAAAAAGTATGAGAGGTGTGTCAAAACGTGGATAATGCCATCGTTTAGTTCGCAGGGGCGAGGTCCGCTCGCCCGAAAACAGTTTGCTTTGTGTCTTCGGGCAGGTAAACCCTTCCCCTACAACTGACGATGGGATAGGCCCGGTTTAGTTTTGACACACTCCCATAAAAACAATGAAGCCAAATGAAAAGGAAAGGATATTATTTATGCTCTTTGTTGGTTATGATATTTGTATTTTTGTCATGTCGTGATGAAGAACAGGATTGTACCCAAGCTATGCAGGATATACAAAACCAGTTGAAGGAAAATGATTTATTGAAATCTGTTTCTCAGGAACGTGAACAATGTGTTTTGTTATTCGAGTCCAATAAGATAATTTTTCCGCAAGAGTTAATCCAAAATGTAGATGTGGATGCGGAAAACTGGAAAACGACTTTGACATTTGCCAATGGAAGCACTTATGTTATACCTACCTTAGGTACTTCGATTGACAACTTGATATTGAGTTCTACAGTCAATCCTTCCGGTTGCAATCCATTATCGGCCAGTGTAGTTGTAAAATTACCTGTATTGGGACGCATTAAACTGATTGTACACAGCAAACCGGGAAAGCATACACCTGACGTGGAATATGCATTTAAGAGTGTGGAATTAAAACAGAATATCCCGGTATTGGGACTTTATCCCAATTATAATAACCAGATCACTTTAATTTATACAGATTTGCAAGGAAATGAACGTGCCCGGTCCGATCTAAAGCTTCAGACAAAAACATTGGAAAGCAGAAGACTGCCCAAGGAAATCAGAGTGGTAAAGGCTCAATATGACCGAATGGAGCCAGGCATGAATTTGGTAAACTCCCCCGGACAGGATGAAACAGACACTTCTATCCCTTATATGATAGATGCTGACGGAGAAATCCGTTGGATTCTTGATTGGGAGAAGTCGGATGAACATCGATATATCGGAATCGGGTGCGGACTGATTCGGATGCAGAACGGACATTATATGACCGGTGACGGAAACCATCATCGGATGGTGGAGGTGGATATGATGGGAAATACAATTCATAATTGGGATATGCTGGAAAGGGGATACACTATGCATCATGCCATATCTCAAGATAAGCAAGGCAATATATTAGCGACTGTGAGCAAGACTTCCGCTAAAATCGCCAATGGGAAAGATGTACGGATAAATGATTTTATTATTATGATGGATCCCGAAAAAGGGGAGATATTGCAAGAATGGGATTTGGTGCACATGCTGGATTCGGCACGGTATGGTATGACCGATTATAATCTTACCGCTGATCCTTATGCGCAAAATGCCAGTAATTGGGCGCATAATAATGGTATAGTAGAGTGGGGAGATGATTATCTGGCTACAGCCCGTTATCAAGGAATCTTTAAGTTTAATAAAGCTGGAGGTATTGAGTGGATTATATCGCCTCATGGGTATTGGAGAGATAAATACTTGAAATTATTATTGAATCCTCTTCATGCCGACGGAACTCCTATTACTGATCCTGAGGTGATAGCCGGAACGAAGACTTGTGATGATTTTGAATGGCCTTGGGGATGTCATACAGCTGTCCCATTACCTAATGGACACATTCTTTATTTCAATAATGGTTATGGGCGTAACTTCAAACTGGATTTTACAGACAGGAAAAATATTTATACTTGCGGCATAGAATATGAAGTGGATGAAGTGAACCGTACGGTTCGCCAAATTTGGCAGTATGGAAAAGAGCGTGGTGCCGCGTATTTTACTCCGGCCCGTTCCGGGGTGCAATATTTGGAACAAACGGGTAACAGATTAATTTGTCCGGGAATGAGCAATGTGCTTAGCAATGGCAATCGTGGTGCACGCGTGACAGAAGTAGATCCTGAAACACAGGATGTTGTGTTTGAATTGGAATTGGAAGATGCGATTTACCAGCGGGTTTACCGTATGTCTCTTTATCCTGAGAACCAATAACAACACTGTATAGAATATGATTGATTTTTGATAAAATAGTATAATTCTAGATGCTTGGATAGCATTCTTTTACTGTAAAAGATGGATTGATAACAATGAAAAGAAAATAAGATATGAACGGATATTTCAAAAAACAAATAGAAGCATTGCGCCAACGCCATGAAGCGTTGTTGCAACGTCCTAATGAAATGCAGGAAGAAACGAACGGTGTCATCCGCCGTTATGTTTATCCGGTACTGACACGCCAGCATATTCCCCTGGAATGGCGTTATGACTTCAACCCTGCCACCAACCCTTGTTGTATGGAGCGTATCGGCTTTAATGCTACCATGAACAGTGGTGCCCTGAAATGGAACGGAAAGTATCTGATGGTGGTGCGTGTGGAGGGAGCAGACCGGAAGTCGTTCTTTGCCATAGCCGAAAGCCCTAACGGGGTGGACAATTTCCACTTTTGGAAACGTCCGCTGGTATTGCCCGATGTGGATCCGGCGGAAACCAATGTGTATGATATGCGTCTTACCGCTCACCAGGATGGATGGATTTATGGTATCTTTTGCAGCGAACGCCATGATGACAAGGCACCGGCGGGAGATCTGTCGGCGGCGGTGGCAAAGGCGGGAATCGTACGCACGCGCAATCTGGTGGACTGGGAACGGTTGCCCGACTTGAAAGCGGCGAGCCAACAGCGCAATGTGGTGTTGCATCCCGAATTTGTGAATGGGAAATATGCCCTCTACACCCGTCCGCAGGATGATTTTATTAATGCCGGAAATGGGGGAGGAATAGGATGGGCGTTGATAGACGACATCACCCGGGCGGAGGTGAAGGACGAAATGATAATAAACCACCGTTATTATCACACGATCAAAGAGGTGAAGAACGGAGAGGGACCGCACCCCATCCGCACCTCCCAAGGGTGGCTGCACCTGGCGCACGGAGTACGCGGATGTGCCGCCGGACTGCGCTATGTGCTCTATCTGTATATGACCGCAGCCGATGAACCGTGGCGCGTCATAGCTGAACCAGCCGGCTATCTGCTGGCTCCGCTGGCGGGGGAAAGGGTGGGCGATGTGTCCAATGTGCTTTTCTCGAACGGATGGATAGCCGATGACGACGGTACGGTATACATCTATTATGCCTCCAGCGACACGCGGATGCACGTGGCGGTTTCTACGGTGGATCGCTTGGTGGACTACTGTCTGCACACGCCTGCCGACGGATTGCGTTCCGCAGCTTCAGTGGCGGCGGTGAACGCGCTGATAGCAACGAGGCATTTCTGAACGGGTAAAATAGAAGGAATATAAAGGCATTGATAAGATAAAGTCGTTTTTAATGCGGAATGGCTGTTTTTTAGGTGGAAAGAGAAGTGGATAATGCCATTTATTTTCTTGTCGAAAGGGAATAAATGGCTAATTTTGTAATTATAAACCCAAAATAGATATTGTATGAAAAAGATTGCTTTATGGGCTATGTGCATAGCCGTAATGGTGTTGTCGGGTTGCCGGAAGGCTCCGGAATGGAAAGCGGAACATGTGTTTGTCATCGGTTTGGACGGATGGGGCGCCTACAGTGTGGCAAAGGCGGATATGCCGAACGTGAAGGCGTTGATGGATGCCGGATGCTACACGTTGAAAAAACGCAGTGTACTTCCTTCATCCAGTGCTGTAAATTGGGCTTCCATGTTTATGGGGGCAGGTCCTGAACTGCACGGGTACACGGAGTGGGGATCAAGAACGCCCGAACTACCTTCGCGTGTGCTGAACGAGCATGGCATTTTCCCCACCGTGTTCAGCGAGTTGCGCAAGGCGGCTCCCGATGCCGAGATGGGCGTACTGTATGAATGGGATGGTATCAAGTATCTGGTAGATACGCTGGCTTTGAACCATCATGCGCAGGCACCCGACTATAACACGCATCCTACGGCTTTGTGTGACATGGCCTGTGAGTATATTATGCAGAAGAAACCGGTGTTGAGTGCTTTCTGTTTCGACAACCCTGACCACGTAGGGCACGGTGACGGACACGATACTCCGGCTTATTATGCCAAACTGAAAGAACTGGACGGCTATGTGGGCCGTATTGTGGATGCCATCAAGGAAGCGGGTATTTATGAAAACAGCATCATTATTGTCACCGCTGATCATGGGGGAATCAATAAGGGACATGGCGGAAAGACCATGGAGGAGATGGAAACGCCGTTCATTATCGCCGGAAAGAACATCAAGAAGGGGGGAGCTTTCGAAGAGAGCATGATGCAGTTTGACTGTGCGTCTACTATAGCATCTGTTTTCAATCTGGAGCAACCGCAGGTGTGGATAGGACGCCCCATGACACAGGTGTTTGAATAAAAGATGAAGCGGATACTATGAAATTGCATATCGTTGATATTCTGATTATTTGTGCTTATCTGATGGTTATTGTCGCCATCGGGTTGTTTTTGAAAAAGAAGGCGGCAAAGAATATGGATTCTTATTTTTTGGGCGGAAAGTCGTTGCCGTTTTATATGTTGGGACTGTCGAATGCATCGGGCATGTTTGATATTACCGGCACCATGCTGATGGTGTATTGGGCTTTTGCTTATGGGTTCAAAAGTCTGTGGATTCCATGGTTGTGGCCCGTGTTCAATCAAATTTTCCTGATGGTCTATCTGTCGGTGTGGCTCCGCCGGAGCAATGTGCTGACGGGCGCCGAATGGATAAAGACCCGTTTCGGGCAGGGGCGGGGGGCTACGCTCTCGCATACTATTGTCATTGTCTTTGCTCTGCTCAGCGTGCTGGGCTTCTTGAGCTACGGGTTTATCGGAATCGGCAAGTTCATGGAGATCTTTTTTCCGTGGGAGGTAGTGTCGCAGTATGTGCCCTGGGATATTCCGGTACAATATGTGCCTCATTTTTACGGCATTTTCTTTACGGCCATTGCTACCTTCTATGTGATGCTGGGCGGTATGCTCAGCATTGTGTGGACGGATGTGGTGCAGTTCCTCATCATGACGGTGGCGGGTGTGGTCATTGCCATTATCGGGATGAACATGGTGGCTCCTGAAATGATCCGGGAATTTGTGCCTGCAGGGTGGGAGTCGCCTTTCTTCGGCTGGACGCTGGACATTGACTGGAGTGAACGGATGAGTTTGCTGACGGAACGCATGGCGGACGAGCCTTACAGCCTGATGGGTGTCTTTGTGATGATGGCGTTGCTGAAAGGGATTTTTATGAGCATGGCGGGGCCTGCTCCGAACTATGACATGCAGAAGATCCTGTCGTGCAAGTCACCCAAGGAGGCGGCGCTGATGAGCGGTTCGGTATCGGTCATTCTGCTGATTCCGCGTTATCTGATGATTATGGGGTTTGCGTTGCTGGCTA
>ENA-OPWH01002190-OPWH01002190.1-human-gut-metagenome-genome-assembly--contig:-NODE-2190-length-11109-cov-2.507056_pt1 | contig 11109 bp, 7 predicted proteins | sample MGYA00241506_ERZ502004 | MGnify/ENA primary metagenome ERZ502004 (study PRJEB25962, sample SAMEA2043049) | human gut metagenome | biome: human gut; feature: human-associated habitat; material: faeces... | reverse complement strand
ATAGGGCGGCGTTTTTCCCTGTTCTGCGTCTGTCACCGGGCGCTGCGCATCAGCAGCATCATGGCCTGAAACTGGGAGGTCAGCATCTGCCCAAGCTCCTCCTCGGAGAAGCGGCAGGCGTGTGCAGCGCACAGCGCGCCGATGCCGAAGGTGTAGATCCACACGTTTTCAAACAGCGTGCGGGCCTCCTCCGGCGTCAGGCCGTAGTCCCTGCGGATAGCCTCCATACAGATCTCCGCCGTGCCGCACAGCGCGCGGAACATGTCCTCAAATCCGGCGGTGTCGGTATTCTCCTGCATGAACAGCAGCTGATAGAGCTTCGGCTCCTGCATGGCGAAGCGCACCATCTGTAGGCCCACCTGCTTGAACACCGGCATATCCGCCACCGGCTGGCGCACGAACTGCTCGAACCGGCGCATGGCGGCCTCCCGCACGGCCTGCTGCAATTCGTCCATGCTGCGGAACACCGTGAAGATCGGACGGGCGGAGCTGCCCAGCGCCGCGCCCAGCTCCCGGGCCGTCAGCGCCTCCGCGCCCCGGCGGGCCACCAGCTCCAGCGCGGCCTCCACCATTTCTTCTCTTGTAAACTTCGGTTTCGGAGGCACAGGACGCCCTCCCTTCCAGCGGCTGCATATTTTCCTCATTATAGGCATCCATCCGCCGGTTGTCAAGCACGCCGCACTTGACAGACACCCCTCTTATCCCTTACAGTTAAGGGATAAACCATCCCATGAGAGGAAGTCTTACATATGACACTGCGAGAACTGGAAACCGGCAAAAGCGCCGTGATCCGCCGGGTAGGCGGTGAGGGGGCGCTGCGCCAGCATTTTCTGGATATGGGCATGATCCCCGGCGCGGAGGTAACGGTGGTGAAGCTGGCCCCCATGGGCGACCCCATGGAGGTGCAGGTACACGGCTACGAGCTGACCCTGCGTCTGGCGGAGGCTGATCAGATCGACATTGAGCCTATCCGGCAGCGCAGCCGCAGCCACATCGGCGCCGACCGCGCCCGTGACCCGGATCACCCCGGTTTGGGTGAAAGCGGCAAGTATCACAGCAAGGCGGGGGAGCATCCCCTGCCGGAGGGCACCATCCTGACCTACGCGCTGGTGGGCAACCAGAACTGCGGCAAGACCACCCTGTTCAACCAGCTCACCGGCTCAAAGCAGCATGTGGGCAACTTCCCCGGCGTCACGGTGGATCGAAAGACCGGCGTCATCCGGGGCTATCCCAATACGGAGGTCACAGACCTGCCGGGCATCTACTCCATGTCGCCCTTCAGCAGCGAGGAGATCGTATCCCGGAACTTTGTCCTGCAGGATAAGCCCAAGGCTATCATCAACATCGTGGACGCCACCAACATCGAGCGGAACCTGTACCTGACCATGCAGCTTCTGGAGATGGATATTCCCACGGTGGTGGCGCTGAACATGATGGATGAGCTGGTGGGCAATCAGGGCTCCATCGACGTCAACGCCATGGAGGCCATGCTGGGCGTGCCGGTGATCCCCATCTCCGCCGCCAAAAACGAGGGCGTGGACGAGCTGGTGCGCCACGCCATTCACGTCGCCCGGTATCAGGAGCCACCGCTGAAGCAGGACTTCTGCGACAAGGACGACCACGGCGGCGCCGTTCACCGCTGTATCCACGCGGTGGTGCATCTTATCGAGGACCATGCCGAGCAGGCCGGTCTGCCGGTGCGCTTTGCCGCCACCAAGGCTATTGAGGGCGACCCCCTTATCCTCCGGCAGTTGGCGCTGGACGAGAACGAGCAGGAGATGCTGGAGCATATCGTTCAGCAGATGGAGACGGAACGCGGTCTGGACCGCAGCGCCGCCATCGCGGACATGCGCTTTGACTTCATCGAGAGGCTGTGCGAGCAGACGGTCATCAAGCCCCGGGAGAGCCGGGAGCGCATACGCAGCGAGCGGATCGACCGCCTCCTCACCGGACGCCACACCGCCATTCCCTGCTTCGTCGGCATCATGGTGCTGGTGTTCTATCTGACGTTCAATGTCATCGGCGCGTGGCTCCAGTCCCTGCTGAAAACAGGCATTAACAGTCTGTCCGCTCTGACGGACAGCGCCCTGACGCGGCTGGACGTGAACCCGGCGATCCATAGTCTGGTTATCGACGGCATCTTCACCGGCGTGGGCAGCGTGCTGAGCTTCCTACCCGTTATCGTGACGCTGTTTTTCTTCCTGTCCTTAATGGAGGACAGCGGCTACATCGCTCGCGTGGCTTTTGTTATGGATAAGCTGCTGCGGAAGATCGGCCTGTCCGGCAAGAGCATCGTGCCCATGCTCATCGGCTTCGGCTGCACGGTGCCGGCGGTAATGGCCACCCGCACCCTGACCAGCGAGCGCGACCGGAAAATGACCATCCTGCTGACGCCGTTCATGAGCTGTACGGCCAAGCTGCCCATCTACTCCTTCTTTGTCAGCGTATTCTTCCCCGGCCGGGGCGGCCTTATCATGGCGGGGCTATACCTGCTGGGCATTCTGGTGGGCTTACTGGCGGCGCTGCTCTACAAGGACACGCTGTTCCGGGGTGAGCCCATCCCCTTCGTGATGGAGCTGCCCAACTACCGGCTGCCCAGCGCCAAAAACGTGGCGCAGCTGCTGTGGGAAAAGGCCAAGGACTTCCTGCAGCGAGCCTTCTCCGTCATTCTCATCGCCACGGTGGTGGTATGGTTCCTCCAGAGCTTTGACCTGCACCTGAACATGGTGTCCGACTCGGCGGATAGTATGCTGGCCATGGTCGCCGGTTTGCTGGTACCGCTGTTCGCGCCGCTGGGACTGGGCGACTGGCGTATCTGCACCGCCCTCATCAGCGGCTTCATGGCCAAGGAGAGCGTAGTATCCACGCTGGAGGTGCTGTTCGGCGGCAGCATCGGCAGCATCCTCTCGCCGCTGTCGGCGGCGTCCCTGCTGGTGTTCAGTCTGCTGTACACGCCGTGCATCGCGGCGGTGGCCTCCGTCCGGCGTGAGCTGGGCGGCAAATGGGCGGCGGGTCTGGCCGTGTGGCAGTGCCTTATCGCGTGGGTAGCCGCCTTCGTGACCCACGGCATCGGGCTGCTGCTATGAGCATCTGGGATATTCTCATTCTCGCAGCGATAGGAGCCGCGCTGTTCTTCGCCCTCCGCGCCGCCGTCCGGAATCGAAAGGACTGCTGCGGCAGCTGCCGGAGCTGTCGGAAAAATGACTGTACCTGCCCGTCGTGCCGGTCAGCAAAACAGGAGAACAATCATGAAAAAAACTAAACCCTTTTCCCATCCCCGCGACCTGAAGGGCACCATCCGCCGCCAGCCGGTGGTGTTCGCCGTGTACCTCGTCCTGCGGCTTATCGTACTGGCCACGCTGGTGTCCTCCATCATTCGCGGCGAGTACGAGAGCGCGTTCATCTGCCTGCTGGTGCTGGCACTGTTCCTGCTGCCGTTTTTCATCCAGCAGAACTTCGGCATTGAGCTGCCGTCCACGTTGGAGATCATTATTCTGCTATTCATCTTCGCGGCGGAGATATTGGGCGAGCTGGAGTGCTATTTCATCACCTACCCCCACTGGGATTCCATGCTCCACACCACCACCGGCTTCCTCTGCGCCGCCACGGGCTTCGCCCTCATCGACATCCTCAACCGCAACAGCCGCATCAAGTTCGAGCTGTCCCCCATCTATGTGGCGCTGGCGGCGTTCTGCTTCTCCATGACGGTGGGCGTGCTGTGGGAGTTCTTTGAGTTCGGCATGGATCGCCTGTTCCACATGGATATGCAGAAGGATACTGTTGTGCAGTCCATCACCTCCGTCATGCTGGATCCCACCAACCGCAACATTCCCATTACCATCGACGGCATCCACTCTGTCGCCGTCAACGGGCAGGACTTGGGCTTCGACGGCTATCTGGATATCGGTCTGTACGACACCATGGCCGATCTGTTCGTCAACTTCGTCGGCGCGGTGGTATTCAGCACCATCGGCTACTTCTATATCAAGCAGAGGGGCAAGGGTCGGCTGGCCCGCGCCTTCATCCCCACCATCACGGAGAACGTCTCGCGGGACGCGCCGTCCCCGCAGGATACGCCGGAGGATACCCCGGATGCCCCGTAAAAACGCAGAAAAAGAGTACCCGCGCCTGCGCGGGTACTCTTTTTTCACATTTCAGAACAGGCTCACCTGACTGGTATCCGCCATACCGGCGAAGGCGCCCAGCGCCTTCAGCTGCTCGATGTGGGTCTTACTCAGCTTATTGCAGGTATTGGCGAACTCCTCCACGGAAATGAAGGCCTTGCCCCTGCGCTTCTCCACCGTGTCCAGCGCCGCCGCCTCGCCCAGCCCGTGCACGGTGACGAAGGGCGGCAGCAGACCGTTGTCCGTGATGACGAATTTGGTGGCGTCGGACTTGTAGATGTCGATGGTGTCGAAGTGGAAGCCCCGCAGATAGAACTCGTAGCACACCTCCAGCGTCACCAGCAGGTTCTGCTCCACGTCGGTGGCGTCCTTGTTGTTCTCGATCTCCCGTATCTTCTGCTTCACCGCGTCCAGCCCGGCGCAGCAGTACTCCGCGTCGAAGGCCTTGGCCCGGATAGAGAAGAACGTGGCGTAGAACGCCAGGGGCTTATGCACCTTGAACCACGCGATGCGGAACGCCATCATCACATAGGCCACGGCGTGGGCCTTGGGGAACAGATAGCCGATCTTAGCCAGCGACCCGATGTACCAATCCGGTACCTCGTGGTCCCGCATGGCCTCCTCCCAGCCCTCCTGAAAGCCGCCCTTTTTCACCTTGCCCTTACGGACAGCCTCCATGATCTTAAAGGACATCTTGGGCTCCAGACCCATGGAGATCAGGTACAGCATGATATCGTCGCGGCAGCCCACCGTCTCCAGAACGGAGGCGGTGCCGCTGACGATGAGCTCCCGGGCGTTGCCCAGCCACACATCCGTGCCGTGGGAGAAGCCGGACAGGCGCACCAGCGTGTTGAAATCCTTGGGCATGGTGTCCATCAGCATACCGCGGGTAAAGCGGGTGTTAAACTCCGGGATAGCCACGGCGCCGGTGGGGCCTAATATCTCGTCGTTTTCAAAGCCCAGCACCCTGGAGGACGTGAAGATGCTCATGGTGTCCGGATCGTCCAGCGGGATGGCCCGTGCGTTGACGCCGGTGAGATCCTCCAGCATCTTGATCATGGTGGGGTCATCGTGCCCCAGCATGTCCAGCTTCAGCAGGTTGTCCTCCATGCAGTGGTATTCAAAATGGGTGGTGATGGTGTCGCTGCCCGCGTCGTCGGCGGGGTGCTGCACGGCGGTGAAATCCTCCACATCCATGTCGTCCGGCACCACCACCAGACCGCCGGGGTGCTGGCCCGTGGTGCGCCGCACGCCCACGCAGCCCTGCGTCAGCCGGTTCATCTCGGCGTTGGGCGCCGACTGCTGCCGCTCCTCCAGATACTTTTTCACCATGCCGTAGGCGGTCTTTTCTGCCAGTGTACCAATGGTGCCGGCGCGAAACACCTGGGTCTTGCCGAACATCTCAATGGCGTGCTGGTGGGCGCGGGACTGATACTCACCGGAAAAGTTCAGGTCGATATCCGGCACCTTGCCGCCTCCGTAGCCCAGAAACGTCTCAAAGGGGATGTCAAAGCCGTCCTTGACGTACTTCTCCCCGCAGATGGGGCACATCTTGTCCGGCATATCCGCGCCGCAGCCATAGCTGCCGTCAGTGATGAATTCCGTGTTCTTGCACTTGGGGCAGCGGTAGTGGGGCGGCAGGGAGTTCACCTCCGTGATGCCCGACATGTACGCCACCAGACTGGAGCCCACGGAGCCACGGGAGCCCACCAGATAGCCGTTTTCCAGACTGCGCTGCACCAGCTTCTGGGCGGACATGTACACCACGTCGTACTTGCCCAGAATACTCTTCAGCTCCACGTCCAGCCGGTCGACGATCAGCTGGGGCGGCTGGTCGCCGTACAGCTCGTGGCACTTGTCCCACACCATGTCGTGCAGCTCCTGCTCGGAGTTTTCCAGCCGGGGCGGGAACAGCTGGCCCGGCGGCAGCAGCTCGATGTCCTCGATGCGGTCTGCAATGCGCCGGGGATCGTCGATGACCACCCTGTGGGCCGTCTCCGGCCCCAGATAGGCGAACTCCTCCAGCATCTCGTCGGTGGTCTTGAAGTAGATGGGCAGCGGCGCGTCGGCGTCCGGGAATTTCTTGCTGGCCAGCAGGATATGGCGGTACACCTCGTCCTCCGGCTCCTGAAAATGCACGTCGCCGGTGGCGCACACCGGCTTGCCCAGCTCCTCGCCCAGCCGGACGATGGTGCGGTTGAACTCCCGCAGCTCCTCCTCCGACTGCACGTCGCCGTTGCGCAGCATGAACATGTTGTTGCAGATGGGCTGTATCTCCAGATAGTCGTAGAACGACGCGATGCGCTTCAGCTCCGCCCAGTCCTTGTGGTCGGCCACGGCCCGGAACAGCTCGCCTGCCTCGCAGGCCGAGCCGATGATGAGCCCCTCCCGGTGGGCCGCCAGCTCCGTCTTGGGGATGGTGGGCACGCGCTTGAAGTATTTCAGATTGGACGCCGAGATCAGCTGGTACAGATGCTTCAGCCCCAGCTTGTTCTTGGCCAGAATGATGATGTGCTTGGGGAACCGGGACTTGCTGCCCCTGGGCCGCAGCTTCAGCATCTCGCCGTTGATCTGCTGCAGGCTGTGAATGCCCAGCTCCCTCTCCATCTTCTCAAAAAACGGGATGAGCATATAGCCCACCATGGCCGCGTCGTCGGAGGCCCGGTGGTGGTTGAAGGCGGGCAGATCCAGATGCTCCGCCACGATGTCCAGCTTGTACTTGCCCAGCTCCGGCAGCAGGTTCTGCGCCAGAATGAGGGAGTCCACATAGGTGGGATCGAAGTCCAGCCCCACCTTGCGGCAGCCCGCCCGGATGAAGCTGATGTCGAACTCCGCGTTGTGTGCCGCCAGCGGGCGGCCGTTGACGAACCGCAGGAACGCCGTCAGCGCCTCCTTCAGCTGGGGCGCATCGGCCAGCATAGCGTCCGTGATGCCGGTCAGGCCGATGATCTCCGGCGTCAGCCGCCGGTTGGGGTTCACAAAGGTCTGGAACCGCTCCGTGATCTCGCCGTTTTTCAGCACCACCGCACCGATCTCGGTGATGGCCTCCCGTTCCACCTTCAGGCCCGTCGTCTCGATGTCGAAGCACACGATCTCGTCGGAAAACGCCTGCTCCTGCGGGCCGTGTACGGCGATACGGTCGTCCAGATTGTTGATGAAATAGCCCTCCACGCCGTAGAGGATCTTGATCTTCCCCTTGCCCGCGTCCCGGGCCTTGGGGAACGCCTGCACCGTGCCGTGGTCGGTGATGGCGATGGCGGGATGGCCCCACGCCGCCGCCTGCTTCACCACCTTGCCCACATCCGTGAGGGCGTCCATGGTGCTCATCTGGGTATGCAGGTGCAGCTCCACCCGCTTCTCCGGGGCCGTGTCCTGCCGTCCCTGGTGCTGGATGCGCATGATGCTCACCGGCTGCAGCTGCAGGTCTTTGCCGTCGAAGGTCAGCGTCAGCTTGGCCAGCACCCGCAGCCACATGCCGTCGCTGACGGTGCCGCCCAGCACCTTGGCCTCCTTCTCGTCCATGTACTTCCGGACGGACACGGAGCCGTGCTCATCGGTCATGTCGAAGCTTAGGCACCACTGGCCGGGCCTGCGCCGCTGGTAGCACTCCACACCAAAGACCCGGCCCTCCACCACGGCCATGCCCATTTTCAGATTCAGCTCCGCGATGGGGACGGCCTTGCCCTTGATCTCCTTGCCGCACAGCAGGTCGCTGCCGCTCTTGCCCGCCACAGGCGGCGCGGAGAAGTGCAGCTGCACCCGCCGCAGGCCGTATTGCTCGGCCAGCATGTGCTCCAGTGACTTCACCGCCGCGTCCGGCAGTGTCTCACCGCTGACGGCCTGTACCTCGATGGTACGGGCCTCCCGATCCAGCACACCGCCGGTGACATAGGCGTCATGCAGCAGCAGACGCAGCTGGCGCGGTGCCTGAAAACTCTCAAACAATGCAAAAAACGGTAATCTTTCCGTCATTTTCTCACCTTACAGCTTGTCTATTTCCTGAAACAGCGCGTCCACCAGCTGCTCCTGCGGCACCTTCCGCAGGATCTTTCCCCTGGCAAACAGCAGCCCCTCGCCGTTCCCCCCGGCGATACCCACGTCCGCGCCGGACGCCTCGCCCGGGCCGTTGACCACGCACCCCATCACCGCCACGGTGATGGGCTTGGCGCAGCCCCGCAGCCGCCACTCCACCTCCCGCGCAATGGGGATCATGTCGTATTTCGTCCGCCCGCAGGTGGGGCAGGAGATCAGATCAGGCCCGCTGCGGCGGATGCCCGCCGCCTGCAAAATACGCTTGGCAGCCACGATCTCCTCCGCCGGGTCTGCCGTCAGGCTCACCCGCAGGGTGTCGCCTACCCCCATGCACAGCAGGCCGCCGATGCCGATGGCGGATTTCAGCACGCCCATCTCCGGCGTGCCCGCCTCCGTGACGCCCAGATGCAGGGGGTAGTCCGTCTGCTCGCGGAGCATCCGGTACGCCGCCATGTTCACCGGCACGCGGGAGCACTTCACGGAGATGCAGATGTCGTCGAACCCGCAGTCGTTCAGCAGGTGTACATGGCCCATGGCGCTGTCCACCAGCGCCTGCGCCGTGACGCCGCCGTACCGGGTCAGCAGTTCCTTTTCCAGCGAGCCGCCGTTGACGCCGATGCGGATGGGGATGCCCCGCTCCCGACAGGCGTCCGCCACGGCCCGCACCCGCTCCTTTGCCCCGATGTTACCGGGGTTGATGCGTATTTTGTCGATACCGCCCTGCACGCACAGCAGCGCCAGCTTATAGTCAAAATGAATGTCCGCCACCAGCGGAATATGGATGCGGGCCTTGATGGCCGGGATCGCCCGTGCCGCCTCCTCCGTGGGAACAGCCACCCGGATGATCTCGCACCCCGCCTGCTCCAGCCGGAGGATCTGCTGCGCCGTGGCCTCCACGTTCTCCGTGACGGTATTGCACATGGACTGGATGCTCACCGGCGCGCCGCCGCCCACGGCCACGCCGCCCACCATGATCTGTCTGCTCATCGTATCCCCTCTCAGTGTACCAGCTTCCACACGTCGCTGAGCGTGATGACCGCCATCAGCGCCAGCAGCAGCACAAGCCCCGCAAAATGGATGTAATTCTCGTACTTGGCCGGGATCTGCTTTTTGAACAGCAGCATCCCGATGGCGTTGATGACCAGGAAAAAGATCTTGCCGCCGTCCAGCGCCGGCAGGGGCAGCAGGTTCATCACCGCCAGATTCACGGCGATCAGCGCCGCCAGATAGGCGATGTTCTCCACCGCCGCGCGGACGCTGCCGGCCTGCTCGCCCACCTGCGTCATGGTGGACACGATGCCCACCGGCCCGCTGAGATCCTTCACCCCCGCCTCGCCGGTCAGCAGCATCTGCAGACTCAGCCGCACCAGCCGCACGAAGTCCACGGCGTTGTTCCATGTGTAGGACAGCTTCCGCCCCAGCGTGGCCTTCTCCGCGCCGAAGTACAGACCGTAGCTGGTATAGGACGCCCCATTCTGGTCGGTGTAGGTCTGCGGCGCCATGGGGAAGTCCGTCAGCGTGACCTTCTCCCCATTCCGCTCCACCACCAGATCGAATACGCCGGTCTTGTTCAGCCCCAGCAGCAGCCTGATGTCGCTGTACACATACACCCGCTCGCCGTCGATGCGCACAATGCGATCGCCGGTCTGTAAGCCCTCTGCGCTCTCCAGCGGGCAGCCGTCGGCAAAGTCGGTGATCACCGGCTCGTAGAACGCCTTTGCCCCAGCGTACAGCACCAGAATGATGAGCAGCCCCGCGATGAAGTTCATGGCCGCGCCCGCCGCGAAAATCAGCAGCTTGGCCCAGAAGCCCTGGTTGTTCAGGGCTGCCGGATCGTCGGAGTCCTCCTCCTCGCCCTCCATGGCGCAGAAGCCGCCCACCGGGAGCAGCCGCAGGGAGTACTGCGTCTCCCCCTTCTGCTTTTTCCACAGGGCCGGGCCCATGCCGATGGAAAATTCGTTGACCCGCACACCGCAGGCCTTGGCTGCCATGAAATGGCCCAGCTCGTGGACGGCGATAAGCACGCCGAACACAAGGATGGCCGCTAAGATATATACCATTGCTACAACTCCTTTATGGCGCCCCGCGCCTTACAGGACAGCCTCCCGGGCCAACCTGTCTGCTTCCAGTATATCCGCAAGGCCTGGCCGATATTGCAGCGTCACGCGGGAAAGCGCGCGCTCCACCAGCCGCGGGATGTCGTTGAACCCGATTTCGCCCTGCAAAAATCGCTGTACCGCCGCCTCATTGGCGCCGTTCATCACAGCGCAGGCCGTTCCCCCCGCCGCCGCGCACTGCCGTGCGATGCGCAGGCAGGGGAACGCCTCCAAGTCCGGTGCGCTGAAGGTCAGCGCGCCGCAGGTCAGCAGATCCAGCGTCCTGTCCGGCGTCTCCGCCCGGTAGGGGTACGTCATGGCGTACCGGATGGGCAGCTTCATGTCCGGCGTACCCAGCTGGGCCAGCACGGCCCCGTCCCGGAACTCCACCAGCGAGTGGACGATGCTCTGGCGGTGGATCACCGCCTCCACCTGCTCCGCCGGCAGGCCGTACAGCCGCATGGCCTCGATGATCTCCAGCCCCTTGTTCATCAGGGTGGCCGAGTCAATGGTGATCTTTGCGCCCATGTTCCAGTTGGGGTGCTTGAGGGCATCCGCCTTGGTCTTACCGCGCAGCTCCTCGGTCTTCATCCCGAAGAAGGGGCCGCCGGATGTCGCCGCGGTCGCGGCAGCCCTGCAGGCACTGGAAGATAGCGCTGTGCTCCGAGTCCACCGGCACGATCTCCGCTCCCGTCTCCCGGGCGGCGGCCATCACCAGCTCGCCGGCGCACACCAGCGTCTCCTTGTTGGCCAGTGCGATGCGCTTTTTCTCCATGATGGCCGCCAGCGTTGGGGCCAACCCCACGCTGCCCATCACCGCCGTCACCACCGTGTCCGCCTCCGGAAGCGTGGCGGCG
>ENA-OPWH01002188-OPWH01002188.1-human-gut-metagenome-genome-assembly--contig:-NODE-2188-length-11118-cov-2.047094_pt1 | contig 11118 bp, 10 predicted proteins | sample MGYA00241506_ERZ502004 | MGnify/ENA primary metagenome ERZ502004 (study PRJEB25962, sample SAMEA2043049) | human gut metagenome | biome: human gut; feature: human-associated habitat; material: faeces... | reverse complement strand
ACTCCGGTTTGCCTCTGTTAGTCAGATACATTGCACCCGGAAACATAAACACCGTAATCGTATTTATAAGCATATACACATTAAACATCACGCTCATTGTTCTTATGAGCAGCCAAAAATTCTGTTTTCCCAATCTGCATATCAAATACGCAGTTGAGGAAATTACAACCATCTGTTTTATTATTGTAAACATATTTGCTGACCTTAACAAGGTTATGCATAACATATAGAATTCAAACACAAATACAGACAATACGAATTTATCCGGTTTTACTTTGCAGTAAATCATATCAATTATACAATATGCAAATACACACACCTTTACCGCATCAAAAAACCTTGATATCGGCCAAATATGAATTATATAATCCGGTGTAAATAGTCCCATAAATAATAATAAGTATTTTATGGATATTTTATCTATCTTGACACTCATATTGTTCTCCATCGCCTGATTTGGCATAACTTAGCTGTTTTTAATGCATTTGTTCACCGCTGCAAATACCTTATCAACTGATATCTGTGATAAGCATCTGCATGGCTTACCGTCAATACAGTCCCGCATACATTCATCATTGCCTCCACCTATCACACCTTTGTTAGGATAGCATGCATAACATTCTATAGAATCCACATCATCAATATATACACATATAGGCTCTTTTGTATTGTCTGTTTTTTCCTCTATAATATACGGCATTACCCTGTGTCCGTCCCATACACCCGATATACATATCGACTGCGTTCCGACCGATGCAGCAATGTGTATAGAGCCACTGTCAACTCCTATATGCAGACTACTGCCTCTTATCAGTTCAATCCATTCCCTGATAGAAGTTTTTCCAATATAGCACAGTATCCTTTCAGGTTTTGTAATTTTTTCGAGGCACTGTTTAAATAAGTCCATATACTCCTGCGCACCTGTAAAACATACCGTATAATCTGTCTCATCCGTTATACGATTAACAAGTTCCGCAAACTTTTCGGTATTCCACCTTTTCTTTGAAGATGAAGAATCCAGTGTTACCGTAATATATTTTGAATCAGGTATATCGTAGTCGCATTGCTTGTCAATATGATAAATTTTAACTTTATACGAATCGTCTCCTATTTCATGCAGCCACAATTTCTGACGCCATACTTCCTGCGTGTTAATCGGAACATATATCGGGTTTGTATACTTTCTCTCAAAATACCATCTCAGATTTCCTACATTATGCTCAATATTTGAAAGTCCCTGTGCTTCGTGTTTTATATCATCAAACACACCTACGCTTTTATTGGCCGGTACTGCTCCTACAATATATCCTGCCAGCGGCATAATATGAGCGAGATTAACTATTATAGTCTCAAATTCCATTCCTTTTAACGCATTTAACGTTCTTCTGACATCACGGTATCTGGTTCCTCCGTCTTCAAACGGAAAATACACATCGAGAAATTCAAATCCTGACATATCTGCTATCATACTGCATATGTTTTTTAAATTCCGGCTGCATATGACACATATCCTGTATCCTTCAGCTTCAGGATATATTTTTTTCAGTTCAAGAAGCGCATCTACATTCAGTACTGCATTTCCCAGTCTTCCACCGAATATAATCAAAATTCTTTTATTATCTATACGTTTTGTATGTTTCTTGTGTGATTTCATCCAAGCATATATAAATCCTGCGCCCTTTGAACACATCGTATTAATCTTTTTTAACATATTATTTCCTCATCACATTTCGGATATTATTTTTTCTGCTTCTTCCTCTGTAATATCTATATTTGATATTGCTTTCCCATCTTTGGAATAACCTAAAAAACTGCCTTTACGGCACTGTGCACGCATCATTGACGTTTTTCTGTCAAATGTATATCTGATAAGTTTAAATATCATACAACAGTCAACTTTAAAGCTCACATGCTCTACATACCATACATCATTTTCAAACTGGTTTTCCCATGTCCGCTTGATATGTTTCTCGTCCCAAGGTGGACATTCCAGTCCCGGCTTTACCTTAAACCTTGCTTTATGTCTGTCACTAAACCTGTCATAATAGTAAAACGGTAATGCACGCGGTCCTATTATGCTCATATCACCTTTAAAAATGCTCCAGAAATTAAGCAGCTCATCCAGTGAAGTTTTTCTCATAAATGTTCCTATAGGAGTGAGCCTCTGTTGTGCCGGTAACAATTCACCGTTTTTATCCGTTGCATTTGTCATATTTCTGAACTTTACCAGCGTGAACGGTTTCTCGTTCCGGCCTATACGCTCCTGTTTGAAAAACAAAGGGCTTCCCAGTTTGATATATGTAATAATTCCAAGTATAAGATTAAGCGGCAATGTAAGTATCAATGCAATGAATGATATTACTATATCCAAAATTCTTTTGATATATTTCGTATACAAAGTATCTTTATATACAACAGGCTGGCTTGATGCGTTGACATCATCCAGTCTCTCATCAGCCAGATAATCTGCAATTTTTTGTTGGATATTCATATCCTGTAAATTAATCACGAATTTTCCTCCGTTGTAAAATCATGTCAGCAATATATTCCATATCATGCTCATCATATCTCTGATCGCACGGTAAAGGGAGAATATTATTGGCCAATCTGTATTCAACACTGTCATCCGGCATATCTTTGATCACATTGGGCCATAGGAGTGGAATATATATCTTATTAGATATCAAATATTTTCTCAGTTCTGCACCATCTTCCACATATAACGGATACGCAAACGGTCCTATTACAGAATTCACATCAATCCCATTCAGTGCACCCAATAACGATGCAAGCACATTAAAATTATTTTCTCTACGCTTTCCGGTCATATCATAATTAATTGCGTGAAGCAAATTATATGTAAGCCTTGACATTTTCCTTACCGGCATTTTGGCAAACAATTTATTGTTGTTAACATATTCCGGGTAAAAATCGGATGCTGCACGCTCATAACGTCCAAGCAGGAATTCCATTCTCGAATACGATTCATCTGTTTCAAGTTCACGCTCCAGCTTGGTATCAGAATATAACACTGCTCCATCTGTGACACCAAAAAATTTTCTGCATGTATACATTGTATCTACACCATTTAAAGGCTTGCGAAAATATGATTGAGTGTAATCTAATACAATTCTATTATACTTTTGCTTTAAGGATGCTATACACTCATCAGATAGCTGTCCGTAATAATCTACAATGTACAGCCACTCATCATCATCAAGCTTCTGGGGTTCCTCAGGCATAAAATTCATATCCACATGATAGAACTTAACCTTTATACCGGCATTTACACAACTGTTGTAAACGGAATCACACAGAAAATACGGCAGCCTGATTTTATTGATATGCTTAGCTTCTGCCAGATATAAAAGACAGTTTCTTCCACTATTCAGCAGGATACCTTCTTCATGAAGCATCTCTCCCGTATATGTATCTAATTGAATATATCCACCGATTTCCTTCATATCGTATATGTACCTCTTTTAATTTAAAACAATTTTCAACCAGCTGTCCATATCGGTCACATACTGTTTTGCAATCTCCCATGTTGGAAACTTGAGAAAAAGAATACCGAGTGACTGATTTGCACCGGTGAAAGCGTTTACCTTATCTCCCGGCTTTACCCATATATCTTTTTCTACAACATATTTTTCTTCAAACTGCTTGTCTATTACAATATCTTTAACGGTTCCACTATTATAACTGTGCAATATAACTCTCGTGTATGAGCCGTCGTAAACCGGATCTGTCATATCTTCAACACTTAACCCCAATGCATTTCTGACATCATTTTTAATCAGGTCAGTGCCTGTTGCAAGTCTCAGAATTTCTGTCACTCTGTTTCCGCCGGCTCTCGGGGAAACCTCCATCAGATATGCTTTACCATCCGTTCCAACCCTGCATTCTATATTGAGTATGGTAGTTCTGATTCCAAGCAGATCTACAAGACGCTGTATTTCCGCTCTTAATTCAATCTGTTTTTCCATCGGCATATTAGATGGATAACACATTGCTGCCGGGGTAAATGGATTCGGTGCATTCAAATCATAAAACTGACTATCGAAACTTGCAAAAACCAGTTTCCCATCTTTAACAAAGCTGTCACTTCCTGACTGACATCCTTCGAGGGCAATAAACTGTTCTATTATTATTTTTTTTGAAATAGAATTTTCAAATGCGCAATCTATTGCCTGTTCTATTTCCTGTTTTTCTGTAACTTTGGTTACGCCCTTACTTCCGGCAGAGTCAACCGGTTTAATAACTATCGGAAGACTAAATTCATTCACGCCTTTCATGGCATCCTCTTTATTATCATAGCCTATATGCTTAGGGCAATTGAAACCGTTTTTTTCCAGAAAATCTCTGAATAAATTCTTATTCTGCATAATTCTTACAGATTCATAACTTGCAGATGAAACAAGTCCCATTTTTTCGGCAACATAGGCTGCAGTGACTACTCCGGGATCTGTCGCAAATGACAATATTCCGTCTATCTTGAGTTCGCGTGCCAGATTAAGCACAGCCTCTTTATCAACAATACTAACATTGTGATATTCATCAGAATATTTATGTGCCACATTATCAGGCAGATAATCACAGGTAATACCGTGTACTCCCCCCTCTATATTATGAGCTGCCTCTATTGCGGGCAATAAATATTTTGAACCGCCTAAAAGTAATAACTTCTTCATTCTTTTCTCTCCATTCATTTCATACTGCGAATTATTTCACATATTCTGTCTATACTTTCAAAATCCAATTCACCATACATCGGCAGTGTAATTATGTTTGATGATACATCATCAGAAACTGGTGTGTTACCATGGTCACACATCGATGTAACAATTTCAAAATTATTTGTTGCCGGGTAAAAGTATTTACGCGTATAGACATTATGTTCCTTTAACTTGCTACAGATATCATCTCTGGAGCAGCCAAACTCATTTCTGTCAACATATACAGGAAAATATGCATAATTAGGAAGTATTTTGTCATCATAATAATTAAGACGCAGCCCCGGTATGCCATTCAAATTTTGTATATATCTCTCATATACAAGTTTTCTCTTCGCTATATTCTCGTCAAGATGGTTAAGATTACAAATTCCCATTGCTGATCTGAATTCGTCCATTTTAGCATTGGCACCTATACTCTCAACCGTTACCTCTCCTGTTATGCCAAAGTTTTTCTCACAGTGAAGTTTCTTCCTCAAATGTTCATCTTTAAACGATACAATTCCTCCTTCTACCGAATTAAAAACCTTTGTCGCATGTAACGAAAACATCGAGGCATAGCCAAAATTAGCAACTCCCACGCCTTCATACTTCACTCCAAAAGCATGAGCTGCATCATAAATAACCTTTAAGTTATGTCTGTCAGCGATCTCCTGTATTCTATGTATATCACATATATTACCATATACATGAACCGGAAGAATTGCAACTGTTCTGTCTGTTATAAGTTCTTCTATTTTATCCGGATCAATTGTATAATCAGTTTCTTTTATATCACAAAAAACCGGTTTTAAACCATTTCGGATTATAGCGTTTGTAGTAGAAATAAACGTATATGGAGTTGTTATAACCTCTCCTGATAATTCAAGCGATTTTAACAACATTTCCAACGCCATATGTCCATTGGTAAACATCGATATGTTGGAAGCTCCTAAATACTCCATCAATCTATGCTGAAATTTTTTATATATTGGTCCCATATTTGTCATCCAATGATTTTCCCATATAGGCTTTATCTCCTCAACATATTCCTCTAACGGAGGCATCGTTGATCTTGTTACATTAATCCTTGGTTCATTTTCCATATCCATTATTCCTCTCCACCGGATGTTATTATTGTACCTGCACTGTTTCTCCGGCATATATCTGTCTTAAATATTCTTTTGCCATATCAACCGTTGACTGTGTCGGCACCATTACATAGTTCGGTGCTGTGAGTGAGAATGTCATTAGGTTGTCGCCCTTGCCATCCACACTGTATGTCTGTATGTCCCAACCCTTCATATCTGAAAGCTGCATTTTTACAAGTCCTGTTATCTCATCTGTAGTCATGCTTGTTGCAATACTCGATGATACTGCCCCAAGTATATTCTCATAATTTAACAATGTATCTGTTGACACGCATTTATTAATCATTGCTTTTATGAGTGCCATCTGATTCTTACCACGCTGTCTGTCTCCACTGCCAAATGAATAACGCTCTCTTACAAAACCAAGTGCCTCTGTACCATTCACATGATTATATCCCACTGTAAAGTGTTGTGTACCATGTCTTGGCATAAAATCATACTCTGAGTATACATCCACTCCACCGAGTTCATCTATTACATCCACAAATCCGGTGAAATTAATTTTGATGTAATCATCGATGTTTACTCCGTAAAGCATTTCAAGGGTGTCTACCGATACCTGGATGCCGTAACAGCCGGCGTGGGTAAGTTTGTCCTTGACGCCATTGGATATTGATAAAGGAACATAGAAGTCCCTCGGGGTGTTAATCATAAGAATCTGACGGGTCTTGGTATTTACGGTTATGAGAATGTTGACATCGCTGTTGCGGTTCACCATAGGCGAGCCGTTGGTGTCGATTCCGCTGACATAAAGTGTAAATACGTCATCGCCGCCATAGAGGAAATTTTTGTACTGATCATACGGATCAGATGTAGGCTCCTCGTTATTATTGTTGTTATTGTTGTTATCTACTATATCTGTTTTGATATCTGCGGACCAGACGCTGCGGATACGGTCCTCGACATCTGAATAATTATCTACGCCCTCAAATACTGAGAGGAAGGAGCTGTTAAGGACAATTGCATCGACTTCCTTATTGTAAAGGGCATCAATAAGCTGCATCGCGCCCTGATATTCCTTAGGAACCAATGATGTCTTGATTTCGCTCACTATCATGTCAAGAGCTTTGTCCGTATTGGTGCGGTCAAGGGTCTGTGAGATTCCGAAGGTTGCATCCTTAAGGTCGTCAAGGATCTCATATGTGCTGTCCTTAAGGACGTACACGCACACATTGTCTATCTGGGTCTTCATTCCGGACATTTTGTCAAGTGCCTTGCTAGTGGCTCCGAGGTATCTGGAACCGATTACCATGATTACACTCATTGCAATGGCAATTATTTTGGTTATAATGCCGGATACTATCCATTTCTGTAAAAAAGCAATAACGCCTGTCACCACTATAACACTGGCAATCAGAATTACCATGTATGGTGTGGTGAGCACATTAAGCTTCATCACCCTGCTTATAAGCATTATCCCGCATACAAGCAGAACCGCGCTCAAGCCCCAGCCTATATACATAAGTATTCTGCGGACTTTATCCTTGCCGCTGCCATTAACTTCGTTAAGTATTTCTTTCTCTTCCATCTCATGTTCCTCCGCTGTTAATCGGTTATATGTATATGCAATGTGATTTTCGGTGAAAAATTACCATCTGAATCCTTGCAATAAAATTGCATATCATAATCCCCCACCGTGTTCATGTCAGGATAGTTATCTATCATAATTGACTGGAAAAGCGCGTTCCGCTCATCCTTATCATCGGTGATGTCCGATACATATTTGATCCAGTTGACCTGACTGCCTTTCTTGATCCAGTCTTCTATTTTCGTAAGATATAATACAGGAGCATCAGGTGATTCTGTCTGAACCGGGGTTGTCTCCTCAGGATATCCGGTAGTGGTCTCCTCCTGTGCATGAGGTGTTTCATTGCCAGCCTCTTTGCTGCTTTCCTTATTATCGGCGGGCTCTTCGTCGGTTCCTCGGCCGGTGCTTTATAAGGAAGGATGATGCTCTTCTGCGTGATATTGTTGTGCTTATCTTTGGCAGCATAAGTTATCTTGACACTGTCACCGCTTGAAAGTATGATTACAGATTCAACGATAAGTGTATCACTGACATCACCGTCTTTGCTGTCCTCGGCGGTAACGCCGTTAAGCAGTTCGGAATCTGACATTCCATTGTGATATTCTATGCCGGACGGAATCGTAATCGACGGCCCAGTTCCGTCACCTTTAAGTATGACCACCGCTGTTATCAGAAGAATAAGCAACGCGGCCGCAGCTGCTATCATTAAAATTTTGGATCTCTTCATAATACAATCCCTCTAATTCATATTACTTATCTTCACCATAGTTACCGTAATACTTGCCATAGTACTTTCCGTAATATTTGCCGTAATATGACTTGCTTGACATATTGACTTTATTAAGGATTACACCAAGGAATCTTGCACCTGTTTTCTTAATCTGATCGATAATGTCTGCGGCAAATTTGTAACTTACTTCCCTGGCAGGAAGTACAAGTGCTACGCCGTCGCATCTGCTGGCAATGATTGCTGAATCGACTACGCTTCCGAGCGGCGGTGTATCGATTATTATATAATCGTAAACTGTTCTGAGTGCAGGTATAAGATCATTGAAACGGTCACTTTCCAGAAGTTCCGCCGGATCAGGCGGTACCGGACCGGATAAAATAATATTAAGATTATCTATGTTAGTAGAATATATTACCTCCTCAATGCTCTTCATGCCTGAAAGATAATGGGTAAAACCGTTAACCGCCCTGCTTATTTTATATTTACCTATGAGAACGGATTTACGAAGGTCTGCGTCTATAAAAAGAACCTTCTTGCCCATTTCCGCAAATGACACTGCCAGATTAAATGACACCGTCGACTTACCATCGTTCGGAACGCAGCTCGTAAGCGCGATTACTTTTACATCGGAACCGCTGAACTGGATATTGGTACGAAGTCTCTTAAACGCTTCATTAGCCCTGTAATCAGGCTTGACAAATTTATTGATTGAAATCTTCTGGATTGCCATTACTGCTTACCTCCCTGCTTGGATGCTGATGCCTGTGTCTCCTTAGGCTGAGATGCCCCTGCCTCAAATAAAGGAATAATTCCGAGAACACCTGTTCCGAGATATTTCTCAACATCCTCCTGAGTCTTGATCCTGTCATCTTTTATTCCGACAATGATAATCACTGCTGCTGCCAGCACAATTCCTACGAGTGCTGCGATAACCGTGTTCCTCTTGGTTGCCGGGCTTGACGGCTTGTCCGGAAGGTCTCCGTTGTCAACGGTGCTTACCATATTCTCTACATTCATGATCTTACATATACGCTTACTTGATGCTTTCACAACGCTGTCAGCTATTTTCTTGGCAAGAATAGGATCCTCGTCGGTAACTTTAATGCTTATCTTACGCGTATTCGTAATAACCGATGCTGATATTTTATTACTGAGTTTCTCAACATCATAATCAAGATCAAGATCCGCTATTACCTGTTCAAGTACGGTTCTTGATTTAATAATTTCAACATAGTCATTGGAAAGAGTTGTCGAAGAAGTAAGATCGGTCGCTGTGATTGCGTCCGTATTCTGACGATTGATGACCATAATGCTTGCGCTTGATGTGTATTTAGGTGTGGCTATGAAATGAAAATAGCCAAAAGCAAGCACCGCAGCAATTACCCCGGCTGCTACAATAATTATCCATTTGTGTGCCAGCATGCCGAAAATCTCTGCTATATCGATTTCCGTCCTGCTGTTATCTGCTGTGTTCTCATTGTTATTAATGTTTCCCATAGTATCTCCGTTATATTTCCTCGTTATTGATTACCTTGATGGCGTTGTCCCACAATAGTTCCATACAGTAGTCCGGCTTGCAAATCTTACCGAGTGCCTTAACGGCTTCGCTAAAACGCGGTGCCCTGGTACGGTCACTGTGTGCATCCGATGATATGAAATGAACCATATGCTCCTTGAGAAGCTTCTTAACAAACTTCTTACTGCTCCTGCCCATACCGCCGGTCACGGTACCTGCATTAACCTGGATATATGCTCCCGATTCGATAAGTTCCGCAACTCTGTCTGTTCTGTCATGTACACAACTGTAACGCTCGATATGTGCTATTATCGGTACATATCCGTTAGTCTCAGCTTCATATATGCTCGAACTTATCACATCATAGGATTCATCCGGCGAATATTCCAACAGAATATATCCTGAACCGGCCATGGTTCTGGCCTTATTATCATTAAGTGCCTCAACGGCTTCTGAATAATAGTATATCTCCTGTCCCGCATATATTTCCATATCCGGAAAATTATCCCTGATAACCGGTGTGATACTCTCTATAGCAGCATCGATTTTACTCTGTTCAACCATCATCCTGCCTATATGATAATGCGGTGTTGCTATTATCAGTCTCACACCTTCATCATATGCTATCTTAAGCATGGAAATCGTCTGCTCCATGCTTCTTGAGCCATCATCAAGTCCCGGAAGAATATGACAATGCATATCCGCGATGTGTATCATTTTATTCATATCATAGACCATCCTTAAAAATACACAACTAGTATACACTCTTTCGCTATCAAAAGCAATATCAATATATCCCATTTTCGGACAGCGGGCGGCCGGCGGTCTTATTCTACCTGTCTGCAATCTGTTTACCGGTATGGTCTATCGTATAATTATCTGTTATGATAAGTTCCGATATCGGTACTATCGTATATCCCTGTTCCATCAGGCCGACGATAACGCGTTCAAGCGCATCTTTGGTGTATCTGGCACCATTATGCATAAGTATTATCGCCCCGTTATCCAGATTTTTATGATTCAGCACGGTACTTACAATATTATCAGCGCCGTAATCTTTCCAGTCCAGACTGTCCACCGACCATTGTATCGTATAATAACCACAGTTTTCGGCCGACTTAATAAGATTATCATTATAATCGCCATACGGCGGCCTGAACAGACACATATTATAACCCGTAAGTTCTTCTACCTTCTTATGCGGACCCATCAGTTCTTCAATGCATTTCCCGCCATCCAGCCTGCTCATCTGTTTATGATTTTCACTGTGGTTTCCCAGGTCATGGCCTGCGGCAAGAATTGCCTTCACATCATCCGGGTAACTTTCTATCCATCCTCCCGTCATAAAAAAAGTAACATGTACATCATATGCCGCCAGTATATCAAGCAATGTTTGTGTATCTTCATTGCCCCAGGCTGCGTCAAATGTAAGAGCAATTTTCTTTTGATCAGTCTGAACACAATAAATTGGCAATTCTCGT
>ENA-OPWH01002185-OPWH01002185.1-human-gut-metagenome-genome-assembly--contig:-NODE-2185-length-11134-cov-5.485242_pt1 | contig 11134 bp, 5 predicted proteins | sample MGYA00241506_ERZ502004 | MGnify/ENA primary metagenome ERZ502004 (study PRJEB25962, sample SAMEA2043049) | human gut metagenome | biome: human gut; feature: human-associated habitat; material: faeces... | reverse complement strand
GCTATTCGCGTCAGGCTATTCCTCGCTATGCATAAAAATTCAAGAGTAAAATCTGGCAACGATTTAATCAGTGTTTCCCTAAGCGCCGCAAAGTTTTAACCGCGAAAGATGAAAAACCTGTGACCCTTTTGAACCTTCAGAACCCGCTCCTCTCTTTCGCACGCAATCAAGGGGCAGCACGTCCCAAAGGCTGCCCCTGAGTAACATGAGCCATAAAAAACTGGTGACCCGTCATCGGGAGAACCTCCCAGCCACAAGTCACCAGTTTTTTAATCGATGTTTCTCTACCTCTCCCCAAAACAAAATTCCCTCTGTAGAAATATCAATCATTTCTTCAGAGGGAATTTCTTTTGGCTATTTTACTAATTAGTTATTAGGATTCACAGCCAACAACGAATACTATTTCGCTGCCTTTACCGTACGAACTCTTTCTACAGTAGGCTTGCCATCTTTGTCCTGATGCACTGTATCCACAGTGAAACGTTCCAGTTCTGATGCAAATTCTTTCAGAATCTTATCAGACAGAGTAGCCCCTTCCAGCATGGCTTTGTAGAGCATGGTAGCGAATTCATAACGAGTCATTGGACGATCCCCTTTGAATTCTCCATCGGGGTAACCAGTGAGCACACCATTGCCTTTCAAAGTAGATACATATTCATAAGCCCAGTGATTCTTCGGTACATCTGGGAAGAGCTGGAGCTTAGACGTATCCAGTTTCTTTCCTGCATTCGCATCCAACAGAGCCGATTTCAGACCTTCCATTTCTTTTCTGAGATCTTTGATTTCCTTCGCCATAGCTACCTTGGAAGTAGAAACATGGTTGCCCTGGCCCAGTTTCAAGCTGACACCTGCATTCACCATATTTTCACCATTACCGAAGCTGCCGCCTACAGAGAACATGGTATCTTCATTCGGACGATAGTAAGCACCGATAGCGGCTGCATTTTCGCCATTGTAATTGCCATAGCCTGCTGCGAAATCCCACTTGTCATCTGGATCGAAGTCCAACGGATGGAGCGCTGCCAAAGCGGCTGCACCAGCACCGACTTTGTTGATGCGGTTGCCCAGCTTACTGATACTCTGGGCATTCTGTGCTACCTGCTGGTTGGTTGCAAAGAGCTGGCTGCCATTGACAGCGTCAGTAGATTTTTCAGAAATATCCCCAGCAGCTACATTGGTGACTTTCTGGTCATTGGCATTGAGACCCTTGTCGCTGACATAGGTTTTATTACCAATGGACAGTCCGTCCTTTGTCAGGGAAACATCTTTTACTGTGACACCATTGGTATCCATCTTGGTATCCCCTGTGGTAACACTAGAGAGATTCAGATCCTTATTCAGGCTCACCTTATAGTCTTTGCCACCATCCTTATTGGTATCTTCGCTGATTTGTACGTTTTTATCATCAGTAGAAACGGTAGTATGTTTCTTTGCTACTTCTTCTACGCTGGTGACACGTTCATCCAATTTTCCGATAGCTTCGGTGTTTTTGCTAATATCTTCCGTGTTCTTAGCGATAGCTTCCGTATTCTTCTGAATGTTTTTTGCATTCTCAGCGATGGCTTCGCTATTTTTTTGGATATTTTCTGTATTCTTACTGATAGCTTCGGCGTTTTTGCTAATATCTTTCGTGTTCTTGTCGATAGCTTCGGTGTTCTTAGCGATAGCGTCGGTGTTCTTCTGAATATTTTCTGCATTCTTATCTGCTTTGTTTTCGACACCTTTGAGCTGACTACCATTCACTGCATCGGTAGATCCCTCTTTCACTTCACCAGCAGCCACACCACTAATTTTGCCGCTCTGATCAATGGTAACCCTATTGTTGATTGTTACAGTGCCACCATTTCCCATGTGGATAGAAGATGAACCATTGGTCATAGATTCAATACCGGTCAAATCTTTATTCAGATTGACTTTATAATCGGTATGTCCATCTTCTGCTACTGTAGAGGTAACGGTGGTATTGGTTCCATCAGAAACAGTTGTCTTGGATGCTGCTGCCTGTTTATTCAACTGGCTTACATTGACTGCATCTTCGTCAGCTGTACCTGCTGTCACATTGTGAATCTGGCCGGCTTTATCCACATTCACTTTGCCGTTAATAGTAACAGTTCCTTCTTTATCCAGTTTTACAGATGACTGACCATTAGAGATGGTATCTCCAGTAATATCAATATCTGCCAGTTTAGCCCCCTTAGCTGCATAGATTTTATCTTTTGTTGTAATAGAGCCAGTCGTTTCAATGGTGCCATTGGTTCCGCTAATGCTTACATTCTTGCCAGTGATATCACCAAGAAGAAGATCCTTCTTCAGACCTACTTTATAAGTCTTCTGCCCGTCTTGATCTGTTTCTTCTACGGTAATATTGCTACCATTGACTACTTTTGTATGTTTCCCGGCTTCCTGTTGTACAGCATGGAGCTGGCTGCCATTGACAGCATCTGTAGAGGTACTAGAAATTTCACCAGCAGCCACACCACTAATTTTGCCGCTCTGATCAATGGTAACCTTTTTGTTGATTGTTACAGTGCCACCTTTTCCCATGTGGATAGAAGATGAACCATTGGTCATAGATTCAATACCGGTCAAATCTTTATTCAGATTGACTTTATAATCGGTATGTCCATCTTCTGCTACTGTAGTAGGGGTAACAGTGGTATTGGTTCCATCAGAAACAGTTGTCTTGGATGCTGCCGTCTGACTAGCGACTTGTTTTAATTGTGCCACATTAACAGCATCGGTGGGTTTACTTCCAGCTGCTACATTGGTAATCTGGCGAGTAGTTTTTCCCTCCTCACCCACAGAAAAAGCTCCTTTTGTGGAAATCCAAGTGGATTTTTCTGCCTTCGGGATGTTAGCCGGTGCAAAAGCTCCTTTGCTGCCAGCTACTCGATCCGCTACAGAACCTGCTCCGATAGCTACTCCGCTCTCTGCTGTTACCTTCGTACCATTCCCAATAGCCACCGCATCATCTGCCATAACAGTATTTTTATTTCCCAAAGAAATCACATTTTTTCGACCCTCTAATGTATTGTGATCCCCCATGACGATAGTTGATTGGATATTCGTGGCTGTGTTATTAGAACCAATAATAGTTGTATTTTGAGCATTGGTTACGGTATTCTTGTAACCATTAATCATAGTTAATTTAGAAACATCCTTCTCTGTCCCAGTCAACGTATTCTGTACACCCAGTAGCTGGGAATAAATTGCCCAATCCGCTTTATTGCCACCGCCGATAGCCATGACAGAACCGCCAGCATATTGGTCAGAAGACTGCATCGCCTTAATGATTTCTTTCTGCGCATCAGAAGCTGATGTCTTATTCCACTTGGTACTAAAAGTTACATTCTCGATAGAATTGGTTACTTCATTCCCGGTCCCCCAAACAAGGGATGCATTGGTATTCTGTGTTCTATTGCCAAATCCTAACACACTATTTGCCATACCAGCTGAATGACTACTTGCAGATGAAGATTCTATGCTATTTAAAGAACCGTAGATAGTTGCACCAAAGTTCTGCGTACCATAACTAGTTGATGTACCTTTATTTGAAATAATCGAAAATGCTCCTGTTACAGCAGACATGGAGCCACTATTATAACTACTTGACCCCAATGTGGTAGAATATACGCTATCATTGAGTGTCATTTTCTTGGCAGGATCTACCTCAATGTCACCCAATTTTCCTACATAGGTATGATCTCCAATCATTACAGAACCTGTACGAGCCATCGTATTTTTCCCAATAGCAATAGCTCCTGCTAACTTTGTTCCATCTGTTACTCTATATTTTCCCCACGTTGCACTACCAACAGCACCTTGATTAAAATCCAAGAGGTATTCTTTGGTGCCAATACGAGCTGACCATTTCCTTGTTAAATAATCTTGAAAAGAATACTCCCCATCCCAAGCATACGCATTTTCACCAATAGCAATATATCCACTAGTGATTCCATCATGCCCAGTCTGTCCATTCCAAATAGCAAAATCTGCACCTTTTCCTATTTTAATATTAGTATCATCTGGTGCTGGATTGGCCGCTTCAATAGCCATACCGCCAAAACCGGTGAGCATCATGGCAGCCGCTACTACGGCAGTCATACTACGGACCCGTTTATTGCTTTGGCTATGACTTTTGGCAATTTCAGAAACTACGGTATAGCAATGTTTCGCTTTATTCCAAATGACTTTGTAAATATGATTCATGATATACCCTCTCTTTCAATGAATTCAGGGAGTAGGATAGGTTCGTAAAGATTAAGCGAATCCCTAAGCATTTATCCTTTTTTCTTCTGTTCTCGAATCACTTTTTGTTTGGCTCTGTGCTGGGCTTCCCGACAGGTCTCACTGCAATAGAAACGCCTCCTGTCCAAAGGGTCTGTGACAATGACGTTTTTTCTACAAACTTGACATTGGAATTGTCGAATGCCTTTTTCCCTTTTCTTTTCCGGATGTTTCCAGTACAATTTCTCACAATGGACACAGCAAAATTTGAAACGATTATCGGATGGATCATAGACATTGACCACTTCCCCGCACTGCAAGCACCGAAATGAACGAATGAGTACGGCTTCCTGCGTATGTACTTCATCCTTGGGCAGTCGTTTCCGATTGGCAGCTACACGGCAGGCTGGCGAGCAATATCTCTGCCAACTTTTTAGCGGAGTAAACTCTTTCCCGCACCATTGACATTTCATACCATACGCATGCCTCCCCTCCTACACACTATCCACTCCGGAAAAATTTTCTTTTCATGATTTGAGAAAATATTTCTTTTCTCACTTTCCATTTTCTCCGCCTGTGAATAACAGTGCTTAAACTCTTATTTAGACAGTACTACCCCCCCGAATTTCGTCAATGCCTAAACTAACGGATCACTACATGTTAAAACGCTATATGGGAAATGGGTATATTTCCCATATAGCATCCATTGGATCATTCCTATCTCCCGTAACCTGAGCAACAAAAAACTGGTGACTCATCACTGAGAGAACCTCCCAGTGATGAGTCACCAGTCACGAATCACGACTCTTAAAATTCACATTTCCAAAGGCCATGCAGATTGCAATATTCATACACCACGCCATGAGGCACATCAGCAAAGACGGCTTTCGGCTCTTCTCCCGGTTTCAGATAGCGCACTTGGAATCCTTCTTCGGTCACCAAGGCGATCCACTGGATGTAATGGTTTTCCAACATAGGATGCAGCACTTCCCCCACTTGTACGTGAAGGAGATCCCCCTCATGAGTCACCACCGGTACATGTTTTTCCCTGGCTCCATCGCTGGTACCTGCTGTCAAGGGCTGCACTGTTTCGCCACAGCAAGAAACAGCCATGGCTTCGCCGGTTTTGAATACGAAAGAATCGCAAGATGGGCAATAATAGATATGAAGTGTCATGATATTCTCCTTTCTCTGCAGGTGGCAGAAAAAAATAGGTGAACAGTGACCATGGATCCGGTGTTAGGGATTAGGTACTGCACTCTCCTAAACGTAATTCTTGTCCGCTTGCCATGTTCATGGCGAAGCAGACCGCCCGTCGAGCTCCCTCTTGTATGATCCCCCAACGGGGGATACACACTAAAAATGATTTTCTTACCCGTCACAGATCACTTTATCGATATTTCTCTATATCTATATATTACCATATGGTTCGACATTTATCAATGTATAAAACATAATCGATAAGGAAACACTGACTCAATCGCAGAATCAGATTTCAAATGGATGAAATACCTACTGCTGCAACTGACGCCAGAGTCAGGCGTGGTGCCCACTTGAGACCTGGAGCCTTTAGACTCCAGATGTCTAACGTCTCCCAGTCACCAGTCACTAGTCCCCGGCCACTACTTCTCCCATTCCAATTCCAGCAGGCGGAAGCGGTGATCCGCACTGTGCTTCTGCAGAAGATAGATATCCTTTCCCTGCTCTTCATTCTGACGAAGCGCTTCCTCCGCTTCATAGCGGATGTCATTCAGCTGCTCGTCATAGCAGGACGCCTCGATATTCATCATCCGTTCCTGCAGGTCAGTGATCAAAAACTGCTGATAAATGACCATGCCGAGCAGCATGGCCATAATAAGGTAGAGATATTTGCGCTCTCTCCACTGTATTTTCCTTTTCCACTGTTCCATGGAAATCCTATTTCCTCATCATATCATCGATCTTACGCGGGTCATTCAAAAGCGTCAGATGGTCTTTGGTGAATTCGATCCAGAGACGGGCAGCGCGGGAGAGGTAGCGGCCCTTCTTCCAGATGGCATAGAGGTGATGCGTCATGCGCGGCTCTGTCATCACACGGGTGACGACCTTGCTTTCCTCGCTGTTTGCCGGGCACAGGCGCGACGGCAGGATCGCGACGCCAAGGCCGCTTGCGACCGTCTGCAGCATCAGCTCACGCTGGCTCGTCTCGAATACGATCTTCGGCGTGAAGCCGATCTTTTTGCAGTTCGACATGATGTCATCATGCATATTGAAATCATCGCGGTACAGCACGAGCGGATAGTCTGCGAGCAGCTTCATCGGGACGACAGGGTGCTCTTCGAGCGGATAGCCCTTCGGCATGACGACGCACATCTCATCCTCCGAAAGGAAGAAGGACTCGAATTCGTTATTCGGAATGGTGCAGATGATGCCGACGTCGATAACCCCCTCCTGGACAGAGGTCTCGATGACCTTCGAACCGTGCTCATAGAGCTTGATGGCGATCTGCGGATAGTTCTTCTTGAATTCGCCCAGCAGCTTTGCAAAGACATGCGCATCGGTGATCGGCGGCAGCCCGATCTCGATGGTATCCTGCTTCAGGTTGAATTCATTTTCAAAATCCGACTTCAGATGTTCAAAAATAAAAAGACACCGCTTCGCATAGTTCAGGAAAATGGTCCCCGGCGCTGTGATCTCTACCGTCTTTGCGTTGCGGATGAAAAGCACGACCCCCAGCTCATCCTCCAGCGACTTGATCATGCGGCTGATGGCGGACTGGGAAATATGAAGATTGCGCGCTGCTTTTGAGAAGCTCTTCTGTTCAGCGACTTCCATGAAATATTTCAGATGACGATAATCCATTGTGATCCTCCATGAAAGAGTAAAAAGAAAGATAAGAGGGTGCATCTTCAGGATGAGTCCGTGGGGCGGGCTACGATCCCATGCCGGAGAAGCTCCGCCGGTTCCAAGGGGAGCATGATGCTCCGCATAAAAAAACAGCAGTACGCTCATCAGCTGCTCTTGATCTCTTTCTCCTTCTCATTTTCTTGTGAAATCCATATCTTTATTCTATAATAGAAATGTATCTATTCGGATGCCCTGGAAATGTCCATGGTCTATGACTTAGTATAGAATAAAGTGAATCCATCTATGCAAAATTATCATAAAACCATTGTACCTAATTTTCAGGTATCTTGCAAGGGAAGAGTAAAGGCAAAGGTATAAAAGCCAAGTGACTGATGAGCAGAAATCCGCGGCCGGAAAAGCACCGCCTTCCTCATCCTTCATCTCCTCTGCTCCCCTTGAACAGATTTCCCATACAAAGGAGTGTTGATCTGTGAGAAATGTAAAAACAATGGATGGCAACACAGCTGCTGCGTATATTTCCTACGCATTCACAGAAGTAGCTGCTATTTATCCGATCACCCCTTCCTCGCCGATGGCGGAAGAAGTGGATGAATGGGCCGCTCACGGCAAGAAGAACATTTTCGGTGACACCGTACACGTCGTCGAGATGCAGGCAGAAGGCGGCGCAGCCGGCGCATTCCATGGCTCTTTGCAGAGCGGTGCGCTGACTACCACCTATACGGCATCTCAGGGCATGCTGCTCATGGTACCGAACATGTACAAAGTCGCAGGCGAATTGCTCCCGGGCGTTTTCCACATCGCAGCGAGAGCTCTTGCAAACCACGCACTCTCCATCTTCGGTGACCATCAGGACGTCATGAGCGCACGTGCGACGGGCTGCGCGATGCTGGCAGAAGCGAATGCCCAGGAGATCATGGACCTCGCAGGCGTTGCCCATCTTGCTGCCATCAAAGGCCGCGTACCTTTCATCAATTTCTTCGACGGCTTCCGCACGAGCCATGAGATCCAGAAGGTCGAGGTCCTGGACTATGAAGAGCTCGCTCCGCTCATCGACCAGAAAGCCCTTGCGGACTTCAGAGCCCGCGCTCTCAATCCGGATCATCCGGTCATCCGCGGCACCGCAGAAAACCCGGACGTTTACTTCCAGCACTGCGAAGCAGCGAACCCCTTCTACAATGCCCTCCCAGACATCGTTCAGGGCTACATGGATGAGATCTCCAAGATCACCGGCAGAAGCTACCATCTCTTCGACTACTACGGCGCAGCCGATGCTGACCGCATCATCATCGCGATCGGCTCTGTCACCGACATCTGCAAGGACGTCACCGATGCGCTCAATGCCAACGGCGAAAAAGTCGGCGTGCTGAATGTACACCTCTACCGCCCATTCTCTGTCAAGCACTTCCTTGACCAGATCCCATCGACCGTCAAGAAGATCGCCGTCCTCGACCGCACCCGTGAACCGGGCGCCATCGGCGAACCGCTCTACCTGGATGTCGTATCTGCGATCGCCTCTTCCGGCCGCGCCATCAAAGTCTGCGGCGGCCGCTACGGCTTAGGCTCGAAGGACGTCATTCCGGAAGACATCATGGCTGTCTATGAACACCTGAAGGAAGAGACCCCGCGCCACAACTTCACGCTCTCCATCAAAGACGACGTGACGAACCTCTCCCTCGCTCCGCTCCCGGTACCGGAAATCCCGTCCAAGCTCGTCTCCTGCAAATTCTGGGGCTTCGGCTCTGACGGCACCGTCGGTGCGAACAAGAGCGCCATCAAGATCATCGGCGACCACACCGACCTCTATGCACAGGGCTACTTCGCCTATGACTCCAAGAAATCCGGCGGCGTCACCATCTCCCATCTGCGCTTTGGCCCCGATCCGATCAGAAAGCCTTACCTCATCCGCAAGGCCGACTACATCGCCTGCCACCGTCCGTCCTACATCTATAAGTACGACCTTCTCCGCGGCTTCAAGCCGGGCGGCATCTTCCTTCTGAACTCCCCATGGAGAAAAGAAGATCTGGACCGCGTCCTGCCGGCAGCCATGAAACGGAAGCTCGCTGCCCTCAAGGCAAAATTCTACATCATCGATGCCTTTGAGATCGCAAAGAACATCGGTCTCGGCGGCCGCATCAATATGATCATGCAGTCTGCCTTCTTCCACCTCACCCACATCATTCCTGATGCAGATGCCGTGAAGTACCTGAAAGACTCCAACGAAAAATCCTACGGCAGAAAAGGCCAGAACGTCGTCGACATGAACAACAAAGCTGTCGACGCCGGTATGGAAGGCATCGTCGAAGTCGAAGTACCATCTGAATGGGAACATGCGACCACCGGCGGCTCCATCGCCAAGGTCAGCCGTCCGGACTTCGTCAAGAACGTCTGCGACGTCATGAACCGTCAGGAAGGCGACGACCTCCCGGTTTCCACATGGAAAGGCATCGAAGACGGCACCTTCCCGTCCGGCACCTCCCAGTACGAACGTCCATCGGCAGCCATCATGATCCCGGAATGGATCCCGGAAAACTGTATCGGCTGTAACCAGTGCGGCGTCGTCTGCCCGCATGCTGCCATCCGTCCATTCCTCGTCACCGAAGACGAAGCAGCGAATGCGCCGGAAGGCTTCATCGTCAAAGACTTCAGAGGCCCGGTCAAAGGACTCAAGTACCGCATCGTCGTCGATCCGGAAGACTGCTACGGCTGCGGCATCTGCGCGAATACCTGCCCGGCTCCGAAGAAAGCCCTCGTCATGCAGCCGGCAGAGACAGAGCTCCCCAAGCAGAACCTTTGGGACTATGCAAAGAGCCTCCCGGCAAGAGACAATCCGCTCGGCAAAAAGAACCTCAGAAGCGCCATGTTCGAACCGACCTACTTCGAATTCTCCGGTGCCTGCGCAGGCTGCGGCGAGACCCCGTACATCAATATGGTCACCCGTCTCTTCGGCGACCGCATGATGATCTCCAATGCGACCGGCTGCTCCTCCATCTACGGCGCAAGCTCCCCGTCCATGCCATATACCAAGAACAGCAAAGGACAGGGGCCGGCCTGGGCAAACTCCCTCTTCGAAGACAACGCAGAATATGGCCTCGGCATGCACCTCGGTGAAGCGAAGCTCAGAAGCCGCCTGACCGAAAAGCTCGAAGCTCTCCTCCCGGCAGCGGAAGGCGATGTCAAGACCGCCATGGAAGAATGGCTCGCCAAGAAAGACCTCGGCGAAGGCACGAGGGACCGCGCCGACAAGCTCGATGCGGCCCTCACCGCTGCGGTTTCCGCGCATCCGGAATACAAAGAACTGCTGGATCTCAAAGATCACTTCGTCAAGAAATCCCAGTGGATCTTCGGCGGCGACGGCTGGGCATACGACATCGGCTTCGGCGGCCTCGATCAGGTCCTCGCTTCCGGCGAAGATGTGAATGTCCTCGTCCTCGATACCGAAGTCTACTCCAATACCGGCGGACAGTCCTCCAAGTCCACTCCGGCTGCTGCCATCGCCAAATTCGCAGCCTCCGGCAAGAAGACCAAGAAGAAAGACCTCGGCATGATCGCCGTCTCCTACGGCTACATCTACGTCGCACAGATCGCTCTCGGCGCTGATATGAATCAGGCCTTCAAAGCCATCAGCGAAGCTGAAGCTTATCCGGGACCGTCCCTCATCATCGCCTATGCGCCATGCATCAACCACGGCCTCAAAGCCGGCATGGGCAAATCCTCCGAAGAAGAGAAACGCGCCGTCGAATGTGGCTACTGGTGCAACTGGCGCTACAACCCAGAGCTTCTGGAGCAGGGCAAGAATCCATTCCCCCTCGACAGCCGCGAACCGAAAGGCAACTTCCGCGACTACCTCATGGGCGAAGTCCGCTTCGCATCTCTGGCGAAGCTCTTCCCAGACAAAGCGGAAGAACTCTTCGAAAAGACCGAACGCGATGCCAAACAGCGCCGTGAAAACTACGTCCGCATCCAGAAATCCTATGACCAGGAGATCGCAGATCGCAAAGCCAAAGAAGAAAAATAATTCGCACGCTGCGTCATACGAAAGCGTAAACAAAGGGGCCGCTGA
>ENA-OPWH01002170-OPWH01002170.1-human-gut-metagenome-genome-assembly--contig:-NODE-2170-length-11171-cov-6.596707_pt1 | contig 11171 bp, 11 predicted proteins | sample MGYA00241506_ERZ502004 | MGnify/ENA primary metagenome ERZ502004 (study PRJEB25962, sample SAMEA2043049) | human gut metagenome | biome: human gut; feature: human-associated habitat; material: faeces... | reverse complement strand
CCCTATAATTTTTGAAGCCAACTTTTAGTCGACCCTATCTAATTGCGGATTACCCTTAATATCCAATTCAATAGGCTCATCCATCGTATCACTGACGTATTTGCCATTCTTTTTTCTTTGTTTCACACACTCTGTCAACAAGTATTCAATTTGTCCATTGACACTGCGAAAATCATCTTCTGCCCATGAAGCGATTTGATCATACAATTTTTTTGAAAGACGCAAAGGAATCTGTTTCTTTTCCATTAATACAAACTGCCAGAATTTACAACTGGCTGCGCATCATGGTTTCCACAAAGTACGACTAACAAGTTAGAAACCATAGCCGCTTTCCTTTCTTCATCCAATTCTACAACCCCATTTTCATTTAAACGATCCAATGCCATTTCAACCATACCAACAGCTCCATCCACAATCATCTTACGTGCATCAATAATCGCACTTGCCTGTTGTCTTTGAAGCATAACGGCTGCAATTTCTGGTGCATATGCCAAATATGTAATTCTTGCCTCAATAATTTCAAGACCTGCATCTTTCACCTTACTTTGAATTTCATCACGAATTCTAGAAGCTACTACTTCACTAGAACCTCTAAGACTTCCTTCATCGGCAATACCATCACCTGTTGTATCTACATTTTCAGCGACATCATAAGGATAAATACGAACAATATTTCTTAATGCACTATCGCATTGTAAAGAAAGATATTCCTTATAGTTATCTACATTAAATACAGCTTTTGCGGTATCTGTAACACGCCACATCACGGCAATTCCAATCTCAACAGGATTTCCTAAACAATCATTGATTTTTTGACGATTGTTGTTTAAAGTCATGATTTTCAAAGATACTTTTTTAGAAGCCATTTCTACTGTTCCATTATTTTGCGCTTGAAAAATACTCTTCTTAGAACCATCATCCACATCTCCACTTTGATTTAGTTTTGTCTTTGCGGCAGGATTGACAGCCTGACAAAAAGGATTGACAAAATAAAATCCAGCATCCTTTAAAGTACCTACATATTTACCAAATAATGTCAAAACCAAGGCTTCTTGTGGCTTTAATACTTTTAAACCAAGAAATGGAATCCAACCAATGCATAGCCATACAACACCAATAATAAATAAAGGCCAAACGAATGCTGCACCTAGTATTGTCATCAACAAGGCTACAAGATATAAAACAATCCATATTATCATCATGGCCATGCCATTCTTTTTATTGCTTAAAACTTTTTCTGTCATATAAGCACCTCCACTATCTAAATGATATCATTTTGATATCGTATGTCAATAAAAAAAGGCAGATTATTAACCTGCCTTATTGATTATAAGCTTTTGTGTAAAGTTTCAAGAACTGTCTTAAGATCATTGACACCCATTTGACCTGGAGCACTCGCCTTTTTGGCTGCACCAAATGTCAAACAAGAACCAAATACTTCACCAGCTAAACGAGAAATTACTCCCGTAGCTGCCATTGACATAGTGATGATTGGACGATTAGCATGTTCTTCAGCCATTTCATTTGTAGCTGATAATAATGTCAATACATCCTTTTTTGATTGAGGCATAACTGCAATCTTAGGAATGTCTGCACCTTTTTCTTGCATAGCGCATAAGCGAGAAATGATTTCTTCTTTAGATGGTGTTTTGAAGAAGTCATGGTTCGACATGATTACTTTTACTCCATTTTCATGAGCTGTCGTTACAATCGTTTCAACTTCCTTATCTCCTGTATATAATTCAACATCTACTGCATCTATATAACCGCTTTTGGCAACTGCACAGTTTAATTCCACATAATATTCAGTAGATACTTCTAATTCTCCACCTTCTTTTTTAGAACGGAAAGTAGCTAAGACTGGAGTTTCTTTAAATACTTCACGTAATTCTTTAGCCATTTCTACTACAGATGCAGTATTTTCAACTCCTTCAAACCAATCCATACGCCATTCAATAATATCAGCTGGTGTATCAAGAATGATTTTCGCTTGTTCTAAAACATCTTCTTTACTCTTTCCACAAATAGGAACACAAATCTTTGGTACGCCTGCACCAAATTCAACATTTTTCATTGTTACTGTATTCATTTTTTTATTCTCCTTTATTCATATTTTTTGTATACGCATCAACTGACTACTCCTCACCACAAGCAGTGAGGGTTCTTTGCTGACAACATTATGCAGCAATCATACATTATTTTCAAACTTTGGATTCCTATCTTTCTGTTGAAGCAGTGAACTCTACAGTCAAGCACTACATTTAGCACATAGATTGGATAAAATCCACTTCTTCTTTCCTTTTTTGATAGTTCCATCCTCATTATAGTTGCCTGGATTCATAGCTCTACGACTTCTGTCCATTTTCATTTAAAGAAATTAAAGATAAACAACCCACAAAAGATACGTATCATTTATATGGCAAACATCAAAACAGATATATGCTTCCTGCTGCGCATTCATTCTGTAATTTCATTGTCCAAAACTCCAATATTGATTAAAAGAAGAGATCAAGTCGGTCTTTTCTTTTAGTTTTCATATTGAATATAGTTTCATAAGAAAGCAATGCCAGCTTAAGCTAATGCACAACCAAGTCCTGAATAAAAGAAGGCAATAAAGATATCCGGAAAGATTCCAGCTGCTCTAAATCCAATTCCTCCACCCATCATGCAAGCCATGATCATATAGGCTTTTAAATCAAAGAAGTGCCAGAGTGGATGTATTGCTTCATATCCCAGAATTCGTTTTGTGTGTTTTTTGCTCATTTTGAAAAACATCATTCCAAATATATCCGTTTTCATGTTATCACCATTCCTTTTTAACTCTATTATTTTCATTTTAACTTTAGTATCGTTAAAAGTAATGTTTTTGCGTTAATTTACTTAATCAAATACTTTTCGAATGCCTTTTCTGCATCCAAATGTACAGACTTAAAGAAAAGAATACCCCATAGAACATAGGTTGGTATAGCGATAAGAGTGGATATGAAATAAGAAATGATTGCTCCTAGAAATAGAATCAATGCATATGTAAAGCATTGATTTCGCATATCTAAAGAAATATATGCCTTATCATACTTTTCAGGATGATTCAACGTACTAAAACCAGAAACATACTTAGCTCCTTTTTCCTTTAATAAAGAGAAAAGAATCCCCACAATAAGAAACAAAACCCCGAGAACAATACATGCCATAAATCCAATATTCATAATTAGCTCCTTTCGGATAAATTGTATCACATCTTTTTTTGAAACAGCTTTCCGATTTTTACATTTATTTTCATTTTAGAGTTGCCACTTACAAAGAAATGGTGTATTCTATGCGTATGAACACTTCAAGACATTATTACTTTTACTTTAAATAGCCCTGAGAAAAGCCATATGTATACGATGGTTATTTTAAGTTTCAGGGCATTCAAAAGGCATTTCTTCTTCGAAATGCTTTTTTTAACATTTAAAGTGCTGTTCTAGAAAAAGAGGAAATGATATGAAATACGGATTGATAGGTGAGCACTTGGGGCATAGTTTCTCCAAACAAATTCAGACAAGAATTGCAGAGATTGAGAACGTAAAAGATTATGACTACCAATTGGTGGAATTAGATAAAGAAGAATTCAAAGAATTTATGGAAAAGAAAGATTTCAAAGGAATCAACGTGACTATTCCATATAAAAAGGATGTCATTCCTTACTTAGATGAAATGGATGAGAGTGCTAAAGCTATTGGTGCCGTCAATACAATCATCAATGTAGATGGCAAATTAAAAGGGTACAATACAGACTTTGGCGGATTCTTATATATGGTTAAAGCCCACAACGTACATATGGAAGGAAAAAAAGTTTTGATTATTGGTAACGGTGGTGCATGTGCTGCTGTTAAAGCCGTTTGTAAACATGAAAACGCAAAAGACATTGTGATTGTTTCAAGAAGTGCAAATCGTGGTGCCATTGGATACGATGAAATGTATACATCCCATTTAGATGCAGATATTGTCGTCAATACAAGTCCTGTAGGAATGTTTCCAAATATTGTGAATGCACCAATTGATGTAAGCTGGTTCCATAAATTAGAATGTGTATTAGATGTTGTATACAACCCAATTCTTACACGTTTATGTTTTGAAGCTCAAGAAGCCGATATCAAGCGTGTGATTGGTTTAGAGATGTTGATTGCGCAAGCCAAATATACATTTGAAATTTTTGAAAATATGTCTTTTGACGATTCTATCATTGATGAAATCAAAAAGGAGATGTTGAAAGATCGTTGTAACATCGTATTAATTGGTATGCCAAGTGCTGGTAAAACAACTATTGGTAAAATGCTTGAAGAAAAGCTTGGAAAAGAATTTTTCGACTTAGACGATATGATTATTGCCAAAGCCGGCAAAAGCATTCCAGAAATCTTCCAAGAATCTGGAGAAACTGGATTTAGAGCGATTGAAACAGAAGTTGCGATTGAAGCTAGTAAGATGAACAATAAAATTATTGCGACAGGTGGTGGTGTCGTTAAACATAAAGTCAATATGGACTTTTTACGTTTAAATGGAATTACGATCTTCATTGATCGTGATATCGATAAATTAATTAGTTCCGATCCAAATAGACCTTTATCAAGTTCTAAACAAGCCCTTCAACAAATGTATAAAGAAAGATACCCATTGTACCAAAAATACGCTGCTTATATAGCTGTCAACAATGCGAATATTGAAGAAACGGTTGATGATATTGTGAATACCTATCACAGCATTTTAATTGATGCCGTTGCAGAGTAGCGAGAAGGTTTATCATCTTCTCGTTTTCTTTTAAAAAGGAGAAATCATATGGAAAATCAAGTTACTCAATTATTAAAAGCTATGGTAAAGCCAGACTATACAGCTTGTAGCTATGCCTTCATGCAAAATGGAAAAATTGTATGTGCCGATGCGATTGGTGTCATCGACAAAATCAACAATCAACCCATCACGACGGATTGTACATTTAATGTATGTTCGATATCTAAAATCTATTGTACCGTATGTGTTATGCAGTTAGTGGACGAAGGATTAATTCAACTCGAAGATAAAGTTGCAGATATTCTTCCTGAATTCACAATGAAAGATGAAAGATATAAAGAGATTACTGTACGTATGTGCCTAGATCATTCGAGTGGACTTCCAGGGACACAATGGAAACATTTTAGTGTGAGTACCACTTCTAAGTTTGACTACTATAGCGAAGTATTAAACTATTTATCAAACAGCACCCTAAAAGCAGATCCAGGAACTTACAGTACCTATTGTAATGATGGATTCACATTAGCTGAAATGGTCGTTTCAAAAGTTCGTAATATGCCTTATGAAGATGTCTTAAGAAAATATATTACAGAAAAGATTGGTGCAAAAAGCACCAATACAACTTATACAATCGATTCAAATTATCCTTTAGTTTCTGAAGGTAAGAAGCCAAAAGAATACTTTCCAATTCAAGGAGCCGGTGGAATCACCACTTCTATGATTGATTTATGTAAATTTGGACAAATATTTCTAGAGCCTAATTCTATTATTAGTGAAAAGTCAAAAGCTTTAATGGCTAAATCTTGGGGCACTACATTCCTTAAATCTGATCTTGGCGCCATTGATTTTGGCTTAGGCTGGGACTTAGTCAGACACCATGATCCAGACTATGATTTTGGTGATGGTGTTCTGGCAAAAGGTGGAAACAGTATGTTCTTTAGTTCAAGACTGATCATTATTCCTAAATACAATGCCGTATTAGCATTCAGTGAAACACATGATTGCGGACTCGATGTTCCTACAACTTTAATGCGCTTATTCAATACGTATTTAGAACCAAATACATATCCAGATTATTCAGGAATTTATGCCCATGCCTTTGGTTTACAAAAAATCACAACCATCAAATCAAGTATGGTTGTGCAAGATAAAACGGAAAAAGGCTGGCTCATGAGTGATTTATTAAATTATGCAGATGGTAAATGGACAAATGAAAAAGGAAATCAAATCTTCTTTGAGGGGGATTATCTTTTAAAGACAACAAGAAATCGTACGGTTGCGTTTGCACAAAAGGCTAAAAAACAAGAACTAAACTCAGTTTGGAAATCCAGATTAAATAAGAAATATATTGTGTGTGATACAACTTATTATGATATTGTCACAAATCAAATGTTATGCAGTGTTGAATTTAACAGAACAGAAGACACACTATCATTGATTGTTCATGGCAATAAATCCGAACCAATAGTATCTGAATTTCCAATTGAAGTAATCGATGATACACATGCACAAAGCTATTTAAATACGCCTTGTAACGGTTCTAGAGATCGTATTGAGCCTTATTTTGAAGATGGTAAATTATATTGTGCTGTATTTTCCCCTTTAATTACTTCCGTTTAGATGTTCGAAAACCGCATGTTTTCGTTTATTTTTCCCCGTTATTCACTTCCCTTTCCGAAATTCACTATGGAAATGAGAGCTTTTGTATCAGGGAACCTCTGATTCCAATTTCCCACAATCTCTTTTGATTTTTTACCCCGGCAGCAAATTTCTTTTCCTGAAGGCTGGTTTGGTTTTTCGGGTATTTAAAAACTGATTGGAATTAGGTACTTGACCAATGTGCCTGTAAATGCTGATCGTTAAATAACTGGTTGGAGCTTAATGAAAGAAAAGCCTCGTTTGACTCCTATGCACGATTGAAATAATTAAAACCTATTCATTGTCATTGCCATGACCAGCATATTGACCATTATTTGGATTGCATTGGTTTGCGTGATTATTCAAGTTAGTCTTGTATGCATTGTTGTTTGGATTATGCTGATTGGCATAATTATTAATCTGTGCTTGTGTGTGAGTACGTCCGGATACTCCACGCCCTCTGCTTTTACTCATATAAAATAATCTCCTTTCTATGTATTTCTGCAATCAATTTTGCCTGCAACAGCAATATAAATGATTGAGTTATTAACACTTACCCTATATATGTCAGAATATCGATTTGATTTTTCGCTTTTTCACAAAAAAAGAAACCAGCTTTCGCCAGTGTCTTAATCTTACGAACACCTTATCATCTCTCTTTTGAAATAAGTTGTCACAATGTGTTGGGGAAATCAATGTGTCAGAAAATCTGCGATGTAGAAAAAGGCCTGCCAACCAGCAAGCCTCTCTTTATTTTTTACTTATTCACATACTTTGTTGCTTCGTCACGAGAAAAATTGAATTTTTCCATAACTTTTTCAATAATAGCTTCACTTGAAATGCCGAACTCTTCAAGCGAAGATATTAAAACCTTTATTGAATTGATTCTTTCTTCTTCACGAACTTCCTCTTTGCCTTTATTTACCGCTCTTTCCATTACATCACACATCTTAATGTCCTCCTTCTTTTCTGTTTCAGAAATCTGTTCTATGTAAAAAGATACGAATTAGAAAAAGGCCTGCTAAACGGCAGACCTTCCACTTTAACATTGTTACGTTTGTTTTTCTTATTGCGTTATCTTTCCGGAAAGTTGTAACCGCACAAAATCATTCGATTTTTCAGCTCTTCCACAGTAATTCCAAGGCGCTTAGAACCAACTTCAGGAGTTAAAAGCAAATCTTGAACTAAACTGTATATCATAAGATTACCGCCTTCTGCACGACCTTCTATCATACTTTTTTGCTTCATTTCATTCAATGCGTTACACACAATCGTCCTACCTCCTTCTTTTTTTCCGTAAAGACTTGGTTCACCGGTTAATATAGCCGTAAGATTCCATATCGAGTTTGATATACGTCTTCTCCTTTTCCTGTTCCATTCTTGTATTGTTACATCTATAATGTGCCAGAAAATCTGCGATGTAGAAAAAGGCCTGCTAAACGGCAGACCTTCCACTTTAAAAACGTTTACTTATTCACATACTTTGTTGCTTCGTCACAAGAAAGTCCATATGATTCCATAAGGTCCTCAATGATCTCTTCATCTGAATGACCACGTTTCCTATACGAAGATACTAAAATCTTTATTGAATTGATTCTTTCTTCTTTACGAACTTCCTCTTTGCCTTTATTTACCGCTCTTTCCATTACATCACACATCTTAATGTCCTCCTTCTTTTCTGTTTCAGAAAATTTTACATTATACCTGTCGTCTCCGGTCAGCACCTGCAGAAGTTTCAACATTTCGTCTACATGCTTTATTTTGTGCTCATCCGGCACATAGTCTTTGTTTTTCCTTTTCTGAACAAAGAAATCTGCAACTATTCGAAAATCACTTTGGAACATCTGCACCGTTTCATCATCTAAAAAAGCAATGTTAAAGATATTTGCCTTGTAGTCATTTACATATGGCTCCAGTTCCTTTGGAATATCAATAACCCCTTTCAGATTATGAGGTGATGACCATTTTTTCATCCCAAAATGAAGTACCAATGACACGACCGGAACAATGGGATTCTCATCATTTTCCGACAACAGCTGCCGTCGGTAAGAAGCTCCATCGTAGCTAAAAACTCTTAATGGCATATATTTCTCTTCTGCAGTCTGGTTTTCCAGTCCACAGATTGCAACAAGAACGTTACCATCCTGCCAATATTTGGCTACATCCCTTTCCTGTTCATGCAGTTTGCCTGCCTCGGCTTTATACTGTGATTTTACCTTTGTTTCTTTCAATGATTCTTCTTTCACGATCCGATTTCCGCGAAATAAAAGAACATTGACAATGTCTGCGAAGACGTCATTATAGTCTTCCAGAAGTTTTTCTGTTATGTCTTTTTGTCCCATAGATTGTTATCCTTTCCCTAATCTGATGTAAAAAACGATCAGGGAAAGCTCATAGGCATCCCTGATCTAATGTTTCGGGGATTCCCCTATTCTACTGGATTTATGTACATCCTTCTTATCCTTATCATACAAAATATTATTTGTATCGTCAACCAGTTCACGATTGACAGAATATTAGAATCTTTCCAGCGTTTCTGTTGCATTATGTTGTAATCATAGTCGTTTCCTCCTTTTTCTGACTCCATTTTTTCTATGTTTCATTTATAATATGTCAGAAAACGTATGGCATAGCAAAAGGACCGCCAAACAGCAGAACCTTCCACTTTTAACTAAATGCTATTCCATGGCTTTGTCGATAATTTGCTACCATAAGTTGCCCCTCACTTTTTTATATCTGTTCTTACCTTTTATACATGTCAGAATATCAAAAATACTTATTTCTTCCATACAGCAAAAAAGGACCAGCTTTTGAAACCAGCGTCTTAATCTTATGGATGCCCTACCATCCCTCGTTTGAAATTCGTATACTGTACATTCTTTACAATCACACCATCAGGAAATCGCACATCCATATCCTCGCTTTTACGATACGAAATAATCTCTGCTTCAAGTCCGCATTTCATAATTCTCTTTTCGCCGATACGGAACTTCCCTCTATTTCTTCTGGAGTCCTGCGGCCTTGCAACACGCCCTTCCGTAAAATTTTTGTAATCAATATGCTCCGCAACCGAACCGTCCTCAAAAAGAACATCCATATCTATATGTTTTCGATATGCAATAATTGTAGCTTTGAGCCCATTGTTCATAATACCTGTTTCTCCGACACGATCAATCGGAGGCCTGATGGACCCGTTTAAAAATTCTTTATATGCTGCATGCCTGGCAATATAGCCATCTTCAAACCTAACATCAATATCGGCATAAGCTCCATACCGAATAATCTCAGCTTCAAGCCCGCAGTTCATGGTCCTCTTTTCTCCAAGTCTGCGCTTTGCCTGTTCTTCAGGTGTGTCATCGGGACGGCCGATCATTCCTAACTTAAAATTCGTATAAGTCGTGTGTTTGGCAACAGCTCCATCCTCAAACTCTACATCTAAATCCATCGAAGACCGATAAGCAATAATCCTGCATGTTTCACCACTATTCATTGTGGCTTTCCTGCCGATTCTGTCCCGATACTTATAATTGCACTTGTCACATAACTGTCTTTTTGTAAGACCACGAGCATTCAGCGGCAGTATATATTCCCTTCCGCATGGTCTGTGACGGATTCTGACATGAGCTTCATCCTCGTATCCAGTCACCTCGTATTCTCCGTTCCAGGAAAGATCTATTCTTTTCTGCAGCAGCTCCAGGCCATCATATTTCCTCTCGCATATCGGACATTCATATCCATAAGACCTGGCCAGGCCGAAGGAATGGTAAATCGTCCCGCAGTGCGGACATGTATTGCTTGCAATCTGACATCCTTCTTTTTCTCTTCCTTTGATCTGCTCTATGAACTCGTCAGGCTCATACTTTTCACAGAAAGCTTTGATAATGCAGTTAATTGTCAGCCTGTCCAGTATCAATCGTCCGGTCTTCGTACCGGCAAGCAGGTCTTTTATATCATCTAACGTGACTTTTGGCTGATGCAGATAAACCTGGTAGAGGAATTTCGCATACCGGAGGCTTTCTTCATCTGCTGGAACAACCGGTTTATCGCTGTCATAGATTGAGTAAATCTGTAACCTGCAGCCATGCTTTGCACAGGCTGTTACACCATGGAGCGAATGCCACGCTCTGATATAGGGACGTCTCCCGTTTGCCATGTCTTCAGCCAGGCATTCCGGACAGCATCTCAGTACTTTGCAATGATTCTTTTTATTGCCTGGAATCATATGAAAATCTTCCGCCTGCCGGATGACCTGCTCTGCCACAAGAACATTCATGCTTTCATTACGAAACGGCATCATCGTGCTGAATTCTGAGTGCCTCGACATAATCTCTTCCAGCGTCGGAAACTTATCACCTTCATATTTTCTACAGATATTCTCAAGCTCTAACAATTCTGCACTTCCCTCTAAAGTAACAGAGAAAGCCTTTTTTGACATTCCGTTAACTGAAAACAAAGCTTCCAGCCATGACACAATGTTCTCATCCGGATATATCCGAAACCATATTGGAAACCTGTATTTGTTCAATCGTATACACCCCTTTCTTTCATCTCTTTACATACCCATGATTCACCAGATCCTGCAGGATATTTCTTTCTTCCCTGGTAATTGTCCTGCCCTCGAATCCATCTTCGGAAGCGGTCCAGCAGCCTTTCTCATCAACGCCTGCCTTCACAGCATCATAGATTCTTATTCGGATGCTCTTTGGTAATCTCATAAGTAAATTTACCTCCTTCTTTTACTCATATTTACTTTAAACAGTTGGAGA
>ENA-OPWH01002169-OPWH01002169.1-human-gut-metagenome-genome-assembly--contig:-NODE-2169-length-11179-cov-1.829648_pt1 | contig 11179 bp, 10 predicted proteins | sample MGYA00241506_ERZ502004 | MGnify/ENA primary metagenome ERZ502004 (study PRJEB25962, sample SAMEA2043049) | human gut metagenome | biome: human gut; feature: human-associated habitat; material: faeces... | reverse complement strand
TACAGCGGTACTCCTTTTTTTATGCCCATACGTACCGTCCCGGTTCTCCAATAAAATTTTCACATAAAATGCAAGGCAACTTTTTATATCCATTTAGTTTTTGGCTATCTTTGCACTGCTTTTGGCGGGCATAGGCACGCATAAAGCAGCTTAACTAACAATAAATCAATAATTAAAAACAGAAAATTATGGCAATGCATACATGGTTTGAATGTAAGATCCGTTACGAGAAAACAATGGAAAATGGAATGAACAAGAAGGTGACCGAACCGTACCTGGTGGATGCCCTCAGTTTTACGGAAGCGGAAGCACGCATCATCGAAGAGATGACGCCGTTCATTTCGGGAGAGTTCACCGTATCGGACATCAAACGTGCCAACTATAGCGAATTGTTCCCCAGCGAAGAGGAAGCTGCCGACCGCTGGTTTAAATGTAAACTGGTTTTCATCACACTGGACGAGAAAAGCGGTGCGGAAAAGAAAACCTCTACCCAGGTATTGGTACAGGCTGCCGACCTGCGTGATGCAGTGAAGAAACTGGATGAGGGCATGAAAGGCACAATGGCCGACTATCAGATAGCATCTGTAGCGGAAACCGCCATTATGGATGTATATCCGTACAGTGCAGAGCCCGACGACAAACCAGAAGTGTAACGAAGCAGAGCTTCGTAATGTGCTAATGTGCAAATATGCCAATGACCTACGGCGTGACAGCACAAGATAAACATAGCACAGCCAATTAGCACATTAGCACATTAACTCATTAACCCCTAAAAAGATGATTGCAGAGAATTTAAAACAAGTACTGAGCGAACTGCCTGAAAAGGTACGGCTGGTGGCTGTTTCCAAATTTCACCCCAACGAGGCGATAGAAGAAGCGTATCGTGCCGGCCAGCGTGTGTTCGGAGAAAGTAAGGTGCAGGAAATGACTGCCAAATGCGAAAGTCTGCCCAAAGACATAGAATGGCATTTCATCGGGCATCTGCAAACAAACAAAATAAAATATATCGTTCCTTACGTAGCGCTGATTCATGGCATAGACTCCTACAAGCTGTTGGCCGAAGTGGACAAGCAGGCTGCCAAAGCCGGAAAAACCGTCAACTGCCTGCTGCAGTTGCACATTGCCCGGGAAGAGACCAAGTTTGGATTCAGCTTTGACGAATGCCGGGAAATGCTGGCGGCTGGTGAATGGAGAGAGCTCAAGCATATCCGGATATGCGGATTGATGGGCATGGCCACGAATACGGACAATGACGAACAAATCAAAACAGAGTTTTGTTCTTTAAGTAGCTTCTTCAATGAAGTGAAAGCCAAGTGGTTTGCCGATGCAGAGTCATTCCGGGAACTGTCCATGGGAATGTCTCACGATTACCACGAGGCCATTGCAGCCGGGAGCACCTTGATACGTGTAGGAAGCAAGATTTTTGGAGAAAGAAACTATTAACCATAAAAAATCATTATCATGGCAACATTAGAAACTACTTTTGCAGGGCTGAAACTCAAAAACCCCATTATTGTCAGTAGCTCCGGACTGACAGACAGCGCTGCCAAGAATCAGAAACTATCTGAGGCCGGCGCAGGTGCCATTGTGCTAAAATCACTCTTTGAAGAGCAAATCATGATGGAGGCTGACTGGATGGGAGACCCGAACATGTACCCCGAAGGCAGTGACTACCTTGTAGGATATATCCGCGAACATAAGCTGGGTGAATATCTGAACCTGATTAAGGAAAGCAAAAAGGTTTGCAATATCCCCATCATAGCCAGCATCAACTGCTATCAGAATGCCGACTGGGTGGAATTTGCCGCCAAAATAGAAGAAGCCGGCGCAGACGCACTGGAAATCAATATCCTTGCACTGCAGACGGATGTACAGTATACATATGGAACCTTCGAGCAACGCCACATCGACATTCTGAGCCACATCAAGAAGACGGTCAAGATACCCGTCATCATGAAGCTGGGCGACAACCTGACCAATCCGATAGCTCTGATAGACCAGCTGTATGCCAACGGTGCCGCCGCAGTAGTGCTGTTCAACCGCTTCTACCAGCCGGACATCAACATTGAGAAAATGATACAAGTATCCGGCAACGTATTCAGCAATGAAGCCGATTTGTCTAAAGCCCTGCGCTGGATAGGCATCGCTTCGGCAGCCGTAAACAAGCTGGACTATGCCGCTTCCGGTGGTATCCACTCGCCCGAAGGCGTTGTCAAGGCAATATTAGCAGGTGCTTCGGCCGTAGAGATATGCAGTGTGCTTTATCAGAATTCAGCTACCATCATTGAAGAATACATCCGCTTCCTCAACTTGTGGATGGACCGCAAAGGTATGGAAACCATCAGCCAGTTCAAAGGTATTCTGAACGTAAACGACCCGAAGGGAGTCAATACCTTCGAACGTACACAGTTCTTGAAATACTTCTCTTCACATGAATGAGACAAAAGGCTGACAAGAAGACAATAAAATTGAAAGGGTGATAACACTACAATGACGTTATCACCCTTTCATTTTATACTATACCGCTATCTTTTTATTTCTTCTTATCCAGCGCCTCAAAGCAGGAATTCTTGCTCACGAATTCCGGAACAATATCCTTCATGGCAGCAACAATTTTCATCTGGTCATAAGTGTAACTTACATCAATCAGCTTCTGGATACGCTCCTTCACCTCGTCATAGTCATACTCACGCACCGTGGCAATCATAATCTTCTCATGGTAGGTGGGTTTTGTAAGCTCCTTCACATTCAAGAGTTCCTCGTAGAGCTTCTCGCCATGACGGAGACCGGTAAATTCAATCTTCACATCCGTACGTCCGGAAAGGCTGATCATACGCTTGGCAAGATCCACAATCTTCACCGGCTTACCCATGTCGAAGATGTAGATTTCACCACCGTTGCCCATACTGCCGGCCTCAAGAACAAGGCGGCAAGCTTCGGGAATGGTCATGAAGTAACGGATTATCTCAGGATGGGTCACTGTCACCGGGCCGCCACGCTGAATCTGGTCGCGGAAACGGGGAATGACAGAACCGTTGGAACCCAGCACATTGCCGAAACGCGTAGTGATGAACTGAGTGGCATGGCCTCCCTCCTTCTGCAACTTCTTCGCAAGAGACTGCACATAAATCTCGCAAATACGCTTGGAACAGCCCATCACGTTTGTAGGGTTAACAGCCTTGTCCGTAGAAATCATCACAAACTTCTCGGCACCGTATTTCACGGCAAGATCGGCAACGGTGCGCGTGCCGAATACGTTCACCTGGATGGACTCGGAAACGTTGTCCTCCATCATCGGCACATGCTTGTAGGCGGCCGCATGGAAAATATACTGGGGCTTGAACTCCCTGAAGATATCCTCCATGCGCGTGGCATTGGAGATGTCGGCTATGATGGTCTCGGCATCGATGTCGCGCCAACGGTCCTGAAGTTCCAGACGGATGTCGTGCAGAGGGGTCTCGGCCTGGTCCACTAAAATAAGTTTATAGGGATTGAACGAAGCCACCTGGCGCATGATTTCACTGCCGATGGAGCCGGCGGCGCCCGTAATCATCACACGCTTGCCCTCCAGATGAGAGGCAACCTTATGGATATCTATCTCGATAGGATTACGCTGAAGCAGGTCCTCAATCTGAATTTCCTTCAACTGTGTGCGGCTCAGCGCCTGGCCGTTCCACTCGCTCAAAGGAGGCGCGGTCATCAGTTTGATGTTGTGCACCAGCAAGCGGTCAGCCATGTCGGACTTCTTCAGTTCCTCCATCTTGGCAGGAGAAATGATGATGGTCTGCACATCGCGGTCGTTCAGCACATCAATCAGCGTATCATCGTTGGGGAACACCCTGACACCCATCATCACCTTGTTGATAAGCTCAGGTTCGTCCGCAATGAATCCGCGCAGACGGTAGTGGTTGCGCAGATTGACACGCAATGCCTTGGCAATGTTGACCCCGGCTTCCTTGGCACCGTAAATAAACACATTGGCACTGTGGGTGCCGTCGAAGTTCAGCGCCTCGAAGAAAGTCTTGACAATCACACGGGAGCATGCCATCATGGCAAAGCTGATGATATAAGACATGAACAGCACGCTGACCGGAGCCAGGTTAAACTCCAAATAGCTTTCCGTCAGGACGCTCGTTATCATCAGCAGTGCATACGACACCGTCAATGACACAAAAATGCGCATGATATCCACAAAGGAAGAAAAGCGCAACACATTGGAATACGTACGGAAAACACGGAAGAAAATCAAGTTGACAACAACCGTCCATAAAATGGTCTTGTCAATGGTAGAGGATTCCAAAAAAATGCTTCTGAAATCATATCGGAGAGCATAGGCCAACAGACTGGATATGACGATGATAAATACGTCAATTAATAGAATAGTCCATATCGGAAGCACTTTCGCGGAAAGATACCGATGAAAAAAATTTCGCTTCATTTCGCTTGACAGTTTTGTTTTAGGCGAGGCAAAGATACACTATTTTAGTCAAAACGGACAAGAAATCGATAAAAAAATGTTATAATAATTATTTATCGTCTATAAAGAAACTATCCCGCCTCCCTCGTTTTAACAGTTGGAAAGCGGGATAGAAATAGTTTTACCCCAGAAAATGCGGTATCCGCTACATCAGATTACTTGCCAACTCGCTCAACTGGCTACGCTCCCCTTTCACCAGATTGACATGGGCAAACAAATTCTGGTCCCTCATGCGGTCTATCATATAAACAAGCCCATTGGACTGACTGTCCAGATAGGGTTGGTCTATCTGCTGAATATCACCGGTAAACACCATTTTTGTGCCTTCACCGGCACGGGTGATGATGGTCTTAATCTCATGCGGAGTCAGGTTTTGGGCTTCATCAATAATACAGTAGGTCTCGCTCAAACTGCGCCCGCGGATAAAGGCTAATGCCTCGATGACCAATTGTTCACTTTTTTGCATATCCTCCAAGCGTTTCACTTCAGAGGAATTGGCAGCGAACTGATGCTTGATTACATTCAAATTATCGAACAAAGGCTGCATGTAAGGAGCCACTTTCTCATTGGCATCACCGGGAAGGAATCCAAGGTCTTTATTGGATAGGGCCACGATGGGACGTGCCAGGAGAATCTGCTTGTAGTCGGTAAGTTTTCCCAATGCGGCGGCCAATGCCAGCAGGGTCTTGCCGGTTCCCGCCTTGCCGGTCAGGGCAACCAACTTGATGTTCGGGTCGTTCAGCACCTCAAAAGCAAAGCTCTGCTCGGCATTGCGCGGCTCAATGCCATAATTCTTTGTCTTGTGGACCCGGCAAATCGAATGGGCAAAGGGATTATAACGCGCAAGCACACTGCTGCGGTCACTCTTCAGCACAAAACATTCGTTGGGACGAATGATGTCCTTAAAATCGAACTCGTTGATGTCCAGTCCTTCTTTGGAAGAATAAATGCGGTCTATCAGCGCAGGGTCAATACCCTCGAACACTTCATTCGACTTTTCGAATATATCCACATTGATTACCTTATCATTGATGTAGTCTTCGCACAGCAGACCGATGGAACGCGCCTTCATGCGCAGATTCACGTCTTTCGTGACAAGGATGGTTTTCATTTTAGGCTTTTTGGTGGAAAGCCAGTCCACTACCGACAGAATCTGATGGTCGGGGATGCGTTCGGGAAAGGAATCACGTACTCGGGGAGAGTCCACCATGCCTGCCACCACAAACAGACGGCCTAAGCCCTCTCCCAATGGCGCCCCTTTGGTGAACAGATTATCATCGGTAATCAAATCAAGCTCACGGACGAACTCACGCGCATTGAAATTAATCTGCTCATTACCTTTCTTGAATTTGTCCAGTTCTTCAAGGACTACGATGGGAAGATAAATGTCATTCTCTTGAAAATTCTTCAAACAGTTATAATCGTGAAGAATCACATTCGTATCAATCACAAAATTTTTCTTAGCTCCCATACACGTTAGATTTAAATTGTTAATACCTTTGCATAAGCTTAAGATAAGCTACACTGCAAGCAATTTCAAGCAAGCTTGATTGCGTTCGGTCTGCATTATCTTTGTCGCTTTTAAAGATAACAAATTAATAGGGAGAAAGGATTGCTTCTCCGTTAAATATTATAAAAGATGGATTATCAGGACACTTTAACTTACTTATATAACAGTGTGCCCATGTTTCAGCAAGTGGGCGGCTCAGCATACAAGGAGGGGTTGGAAAATACTCTGACCCTGGACGAACATTTCGGACATCCCCACCGCAGTTTCCGCAGCATTCATGTGGCCGGTACCAACGGAAAGGGTTCCTGCTCGCATACGCTTGCCGCCATACTGCAAGAAGCGGGATATAGGGTCGGACTCTACACCTCGCCCCACCTGGTGGATTTCCGGGAGCGCATCCGGATTAACGGACAGCCTATACCCGAGGAATACGTCATCCGTTTTGTAGCGCAGGAACGTGGATTCTTCGAACCCCTCCATCCCTCTTTCTTTGAGCTGACCACCGCCATGGCCTTCCGCTACTTTGCCGATGAAAAGGTGGATGTAGCCGTAATCGAGGTGGGACTCGGCGGACGCCTGGACTGTACCAATATCATCCGTCCGGATGTATGCATCATCACCAACATCAGTTTTGACCATACCCAATTCCTGGGGGACACCTTGGCAAAAATCGCAGGAGAGAAGGCAGGAATCATTAAAAGCGGTATCCCCGTTATAATCGGCGAGACCACTCCCGAAACGAAACCGGTATTTCTGGAAAAAGCACAGACAACGGGTGCTCCCATCTACTTTGCCGAGGAGAATGACCGTGAAGACTATCCCGGAATAGAATACGAACTGAAAGGGCTCTACCAGCAGAAAAATGCCCGGACCATCCTCACCGCCCTCCCGCTACTGAAAGAAGCCGGCTACCGGCTGGACGGACAAGCAGTGCGCAGTGGCTTTGCCCGTGTGGTGGAACTGACAGGCTTGATGGGACGCTGGCAAAAACTGCAGGAGTCGCCCACCCTGATTTGTGACACCGGCCACAATGTAGGAGGCATCACCTACATTACAGAACAACTGAAACAGCAGGCTTACCGCCAGCTACACATCATCATAGGCATGGTGAATGACAAGGATATACGGGGGGTACTGGCCCTGCTGCCCCGGGAAGCGACCTACTACTTCACCAAAGCCAGCGTGAAGCGAGCATTGCACGAAAGCGAACTACAGGAGCTTGCCGAAGCAGCAGGTCTGGAAGGACATTGCTATCCTGATGTACCTGCCGCCGTGCGGGCCGCACAAGAAAAAAGCCTCCCGGAAGATTTCATCTTCGTGGGAGGCAGCAGTTTCATTGTGGCCGACTTGTTAGCGAACCGCGATGCACTCAATCTCTACTAAGGCATCTTTGGGCAACGCCTTCACTGCCACAGCCGAACGTGCCGGGAAAGCACCGTCAAAATAGGTGGCATATACCTTGTTCATATCAGCGAACAAGGACATGTCTGCCAGGAAAACGGTTGTCTTCACAATATTTGCCATGCCCAGGCCTGCCTCTTCCAGAATATGCTTTATATTCTCCAAGGACTGGCGGGCTTGCGCTTCAGCACCTTCAGCCATCACTCCGGTAGCTGCGTCAATAGGCAACTGACCTGATACAAATACCATTCCGCCGGCTTCGATAGCCTGGCTATAAGGGCCTATGGCGCCCGGTGCCTTCTGGCTGCAAATCACTTTCTTCATGATTGTCAAAGTTTGTTTTTATTAATAATCGGGTCTATTTTCTTTTTTCTCATAAAAAAATCCGAAGTATATGCAGTATTCCGGAAATCCACGCATTTTATAAATAAAACAACGTAATTTCACTCATAACCTGTTATACCTAGACTTAACTCATTTAACACGGGGGAGTTCCCCAAAACAGAGGCTCTGCTTGCGAAAGCAGAGCCTTTATTCTATCCCATCCCTTTACTTGCAATGCTTCTCAATCAAAGCATCCACATTGGGGTCACCCAATTCCTTTGCCTTGGCAAAGCTGGCACAAGCTTCCTTGTCCTTCTTCATCTGCAGCTGGGCGATACCCATCAGACGGTAGGCCTCGGCATACTTAGGGTCTTTCTCCAGAGCAGCCTTCAGCACATTCAACGCCTCTTCGTAACGTCCCACGCGAAGATTCACCACTGCCAGTTCGGCACGGTAAGTCAAATCCTCCGGATTCAGTTCGATGGCTTTCGCCATATCGTCCAGCGCACGCTGGTACTGCTTGGCCTTCAAAGCAGCCTGCTCACGGTAATAGTAGAACATGTCGTTCACTTTACCGTTCACGGCATTGTAATAGGCGTCATAATCCAGCATGGCATTACGCGCCTGGTCTGCATTCATACGGGCTTGGGCACGCTCCAGCAAGTAAGGGGCGGCTTCCTCCGTATAGGGCTGGGTAAAGCGGGCCACACAACTGTCCATCAGAGCCAGTACCTCCTCGGCAGGCGCCTGCATCAATTCCTTGGTCTTGGCGGCACTGAAGAAGGTAGCCGGAGAGGCCAGAATGGTCTTATTCACTTTATCATAGCTGGTAAATGCCGACGGATAGTCCTGCTTGGCAAACAGGATGTCACCCTCCAACTGGACATAAACCGGAAGCTCGTCAATGGCTATCGCTTTCCGTACCTCGTCCAGAGCCTTGTCGAGCGACCAGTCCTTATAAACTTTCTCGGGCTTGCCCAATGCATAATTATAGATTATCTTGGCCCGGTTGTAATACACATCATCTTTCTTTGCGGCAACCTCCAAAGCCTTATCCATATCTGCGGCGACCTTATCCATGGAAGCATCTTCACGGGACATGAACAGATGCTGGGAAGCACGGCGCAGATAACCGTCGGCACTGGCAGGATATTGTGCAATGAAATCGTTCAGAGTCTCCATATACTTCTCCGGAGACAGTTGGGAAGAAGCCATGTAGAGGAACACCAAAGCCTGCTCTTCGGTATCGGGCAATGCCTTCTTGATACCGATGCCCTTTAATGACATATCTCCATAAGACAATGCGGAGATATTCTGTGACATGGCGAAATTGGCATCAATGGCATAGCAGATGGTAGCCGTGTCTTGTCCGGAGGACTTCTGCGCAAGGCCGAAGACCTGCCCGTCCACAGTCATCAGCGGACAACTCACCATCTTGTCCTTCAGACGCATATCGAGCGTATAATAGGAATAGTTGCCGGAAATCTTATCAGCTTCCTTTACTTTCCCGGCAGTGAAGGAACGGTCCTTTTGGGTGGAATAAGGCAGCAGATATACATCCGCACCGACGGCCGGAGCCACAGCAGCCAAAGTGAGTGCCGTGACTTTCTTTCCGGAGATGCCGACACGGAACTTGACAACATCGTACATGTCATCGGCCCCCATAATGGCCTCCACCGGCATCTGTGCCCCGTCCGAGCTCATCACAACGGCGCGCTGGGCACCTTTGAACAAGGTGTAGTCAGAAAGCGCAACGCCATCTTCAGTGACAAAAAAGCCGTTTCCAGTATTCAGTATCTTATCGTCCTGGTCGTAGGTCACCACCGAAAAAACGGCACGTTTGGCTTTGTCTACCCACTTCGGGGCTTGTGCCACACTCCACTGAGCCAATAAACAGAGAGTGAGCATCAACAGCAATTTCTTTTTCATATCTTAGTTGGTTCTTTGTTTTACCGCTTCATAAATCAAAATGCCGGCTGCAACGGAAACATTGAGGGACTCGATGGTTCCCAACATGGGAATTTTCACCCACTCGTCACACAACGCCAGATTGTCATAGGACACCCCCTTGTCTTCGGCACCCATAATGATGCACATCGGACCGGTATAGTCGGCTTTGGTATAGTCGTAATCGCCTTTCTCCGTGGCTGCCACGATATGGAAACCACTATTCTTGAGGAATTGCAGGGTCTCTTTCAGGCTGTGTTCGCGGCAAACGGGCAAAGTGTGCAAGGCTCCTGCCGAAGTTTTCATGGCATCTGCGTTGACTGATACACTGTTCCGTGCAGGGATAATCACGGCATCTACCGCCGCACACTCGCAAGTACGGGCAATGGCGCCGAAATTGCGGACATCCGTGATGCCGTCGAGCATCACAAACAGAGGATTCTTGCCCTGCTCGAAAAGGAAAGGTACCAAGTCCTCCGTCTTCTGGTAAGTGACTGAAGAGATGAAGGCAATCACTCCCTGGTGATTCTTCCGCGTCACGCGGTTGATGCGTTCCACCGGAACGCGCTGTACCGGTATCAAAGTCCCTTTCAAGACAGCGAACAGCTCTTTTGACAAATCACTCTGAATGTCCTTCTTTACCAATATCTTGTCTATCTCTTTTCCTGCCTGAATGGCTTCTATCACGGCACGGACGCCGAAAATCATTTCACTGTTATCAACCATATATGGGTATTTACTATTTGACGATTTACTATTTACTATTTGATACTTCCAGCAATGCTCTGGCATTGTTCAGTGCGGCTTCGGTCAGCTTAGCGCCACTCAGCATATGGGCTATTTCTTCCACACGTTCATCGTCGGTCAGACGACGGATGTGACTGTTTGTTTCCGTCTCGTTGTCCTGCTTGTACACCTTGTAATGGGCGCGTCCGCGGGCAGCAATCTGGGGCAGATGGGTGATACTGATTACCTGGCGGTCCTGCTCGCCCATCTCCTGCATGATATCCGCCATGCGGTCGGCTATCTCGCCGGAGACTCCGGTATCTATTTCGTCGAATACAATGGTAGGAAGCTTGACGGCACCGGCTATCATTGCTTTGATGGAGAGCATGACGCGGGCTATTTCACCACCCGAAGCTACGGAGGAGACGCTTTGCAATGCCCCGTTCTTATTCGCGGAAAACAAGAAGTTCACAGTATCCGCCCCGTGTATGCCCGGCTCTTTGCGGGCACCTATCTCTACCTGGAAACGGACATTGGGCATGCCCAACGGAACCAGCCGCGCAGCCATCTGCTTCTCCACTTCACGGGCAGCGGCAGTACGCGCCTTGGTGAGGACGGCAGCCTGCTTTTTCACCTTATTATATAAAGCGTCGCAACGCGCTTTCAGTTCCTCGATGTGCTCGTCGGACGAAGTGATGGCGGAGAGTTTGGCGGCGTATTCATCCGTCAGCGCCAGAAGTTCATCGACAGTGGAAACGCGGTGCTTCTGTTGGAGCGTATAAATCAAGTTCAGA
>ENA-OPWH01002167-OPWH01002167.1-human-gut-metagenome-genome-assembly--contig:-NODE-2167-length-11182-cov-1.917947_pt1 | contig 11182 bp, 9 predicted proteins | sample MGYA00241506_ERZ502004 | MGnify/ENA primary metagenome ERZ502004 (study PRJEB25962, sample SAMEA2043049) | human gut metagenome | biome: human gut; feature: human-associated habitat; material: faeces... | reverse complement strand
CAGGATTCCCTGAGAGATGGATTCCGCCATATGGAAAATCGTGGCAAGCCGGGTTGTCTGCAGAAGAAGCTGTTCAAAACTGCCCGATACATTCACAATACCTGTGATAAAAATATCCCCGACCTCGGGCAGCGTCTTCCCTGCCCCCGCGCCCGGCCGGATCGCCCCGTTTCCGATCGTGATGTATCCCTGATGACGCCGCGAACCAAGCGAAGCATCGATCGCAACGAGCAGTGCCTCCGGGTGGCGGGAATGGATGTACGAAATCCGGTCCGGTAGATTCAGGGCGTGCACCGGGTCATCCAGCGTTCCATAGACATGAAAAACGCGGCTGCAGTACGGCGAAAGCTGGTACCCGATCAGCGGTCCTAAGGAATCCCCAGTGATCCGGTCGCTTCCGATGCAGAGAAATACCAGTTCACGGAACATGCGTCCGTCCTTTTGAATGCAGTAAGAAAACAGCGACGCCGGCTCTTCGCTGGCGCTGCGGCTTCGCTCATTGATGTAGTAAACTTCGGCGTCTTTTTTTCGAAACATGACCGGTACCTGCCTTTCAGAAGAATCATCCACAGTTTAACCGTATATGGTATAAACTATTCCTGCAATGAAAAAAACATGACATGCCCTCCGGTGCAGAAAAACGGGAAAACAGTCGGAAAAAACCGTGACAGCCCTGCCCCAAAACGATCTTTTTCGCGGAACATCCGTGATAAAGTAGGCAAAAAGGGGTGAAAAGCATGATTGAGATTGTCTATAAAGAAAACAAAGAGCAGGCGAACGGCAACGAGGGATACTTTCATCTGCCGAAAAATATCCGCCAGGTCGGTGATACGAACGGCAGGGAGCGGATTTATCTGGAAGATTATGTCGGAACCTTTCTGAAAAAATATTTTTCCGCACCGGAGGGACGTGCGGCGATGCTGTTCGGTGAATTTAAGTGGGCGGACGGAATTTCCTACTTCTTTATCCGCAGCGCGGCCGCGATTCATACGATGGAACCGGCGCCGGATCACCTGGTCTTCGATGATGCGGTATGGACGGAAGTCCACGATGTGATGGAAAAATATTTCAAAAACCAGCAGATCCTCGGCTGGGCACTTTCTCTTCCGGGATACGGGGAGGATCTGAATGAACAGATCATCCGAGCGCATCTGAACCACTTCGGCGGAAATGACAAGACGCTGTTCCGCGTCAACGGACAGGAAAAAGAGGAAACCTTTTATACGTACGAGGGCGGCACCCTGCGGAGCACGGGAGGCTTTTACATTTATTATGAAAAGAATGAGCCGATGCAGTCGTATCTGATCGATCAGAATCAGAACCGGTCGATCGAAAACGGAGAGAGCGTGCCTGACCGCGCTGTCAGCGATTTTCGGAAGATGATTGAGGAGAAGAGCGGGGAGGAGCCGGAACACGATCACAGAAAGCCGATCCTCTATGCGATGACAGCATGCGCGGCAGCGGCGCTTCTTGTGACGGTGACGCAGAAATACGGAGATGCACTGCCGTTTCCGGGGAAAACTAAGGAGCAGACGGTAGCAGTGGCGGGAAACGTACAGGGAGAGAAGACACAGACGGCGGAGAGTGCAGCGGAAGCGTCAGCGGCGGAAGAGGGAAACACAGGGGAAAATACTTCGGCACCGGAAAGCACAGGAACGGAACTGGAAACGGAAAATGAGAGCGGGAGCGCGGCGGTAAGTGAGGAGCAGAATTTATCCGGAACGGATCCGGCAGGCAGCGGAGAGCAAAGCACATCCGGCGGGGAGCAGACTGGTGCAGCGGAGAACAATACCGGTACGGCGCAGACAGATCCAGCACCGGGAGCAGAGCCATCGTCCGCCCCGGGAACTGCTTCCGGCAGTGAGACGGCAGAAACCGCCGCGCAGGTCTGGCAGGAGTACACCGTACAGAAGGGGGACAGCCTCTCGAAAATCAGTGAGAGATATTACGGAACGATGAGCAGAGTGAAAGATATCTGCGAACTGAACCAGATCGCGGTGGAAGATCTCATATATGCGGGGCAGAAAATATACCTCCCAAAATAGAGAAAAATATGGTACACTAGAGCGGAATCAAACTGCGGCCGAAAGGGCGGCAGAAAATAAGTCCGAAAAGAACATAAGGGGAATGAAAATGGACGGAAAAAACAGAGAAGAACAGGAGAACGGAGCAAAAGTCCGGGATCTTGAGGAGTATAAAGCAGAAAACAGAAAAAGAAAACGCAGACGCCGGATCACCGTCGGAATCCTTGCGGGAGCCATTCTCGCAGCCGGAATCGGTACAGGGGTATGGATTCAGCTGCGTACTTTTCAGGGATACGACACGGTACAGGCAACAGAGACCGAAGACACCGATACGTATATGTTTCAGAAATCCGGAAATAAGATCGTGCGCTACGGTATCGACGGCATCGAACTGCGCGACCGGAAAAATCAGACCCTCTGGAGCGATCATTATACCATGGAAAATCCGCAGATGATATCCTGCGGCGATGCAATTGCCATTTATGATAAAAACGGAACGAAAATTGTTGTATACGATGCCGATGGAAAGGCCGGCGAAATTACCGCGTCGTATCCGATCGTGAAAGCATCCGTTGCAGGCCAGGGCGTCGTTGCGGCAATTCTGGAAAATAACGGGGAGAGCTGGATCAAATACTATAATACCGATGGAACGGAGATCGCCTCCTCCCACCCGAACATGGACAGTCCGGGCTATCCGATGGATCTCTCGCTTTCTTCGGACGGACTCTGGATGGCGGTTTCCTACGCTTACGAAGACGGCGGCAAGATGAAATCACAGGTCGCTTTCTACAATTTCGGAAGCAGGGGTGAGGATCTGGTGGACAACCTTGCAAGCTCATCGAGCTATACCGATATGCTGTGCCCGCAGATCGAAACCGCGGGAACATCCTTCTGGGTTGCCTTTTTTGATAATGGCTTCCGCATCTATGAAGGAACGAGCAAGCCGAAAGAGACAGTGAGCGTATCAGAAGATGGAGAAATTTTAAGCTGCGCGTATGCAGACGACCGCGTGGTTCTGGTTCTGCGCGGGGAGAGTGACGATCATCCGTACCGGATGAAAATCTACAATCTGAAAGGAAAACAGCTTGCGGATGAAAATCTGGATTTCTATTACCAGAATCTTCAGATAGAAGAAAAACAGATTCTGCTGACGAACCGGCAGGAGCTGTGTGTATATACCTTAAATGGAAGAAAGAAGTACAGCGGAGTGGTCAGCGAAACACAGATTCACGAGATCCTCGGCATGGGGCAGAACCGGTATCTGCTCGCGGAGGAGGACGGCGTTTCGATGATCCGGCTGAAATAGGAGAAGAAAAACATGAATTGGCTGAGATACGTATTACTTGCGGTGTGTATTCTTTCCGCGCTGGCTGGATATCGAAAGGGGCTGGTCCGGACAGTGCTGTCCATGGTGTCCCTGATTCTGGTGACAGGACTGGCGATCTGGATGAATCCGTATGTAACGGATGTGCTGAATGAGCGGACAACGCTGCCGCAGTATGTGGAGAAGAAATGTTTAGAGACATTTGAAAACAATGAATTTCTGTCGGGGGAAAACCAGGATGTGCAGAAGAAATGGCTGGAGAGCATGGGCGTGCCGGAGGAGCTGGTGAACCAGATCCTCGGAAGCGGCGCGGTGCGGGAGTACCAGGAGGAACAGCTGCACAGTTTGGCATCCTACGCGGCGAAGGCGGTATCGGAAAAGATTATGAAAGGGATTGCTTTCTTTCTGACGCTGGTGCTTGCCGTTGTTTTCGTGACGATTGCGGTGAAAATTGTGGAATTGATTGCGGAGATTCCGGGGATCAGCTTTTTGAACCGCATGGGAGGAGCAGGAATTGGTGTCGTGCGTGCGGTGCTGTGGATCTGGATTTTCTTTGCGGTGGTGTACTGCTTTCAGGCGACACACTGGGGGAATGTATGCATGAAGCAGATCCAGGGCGATATGGCGCTGGCATGGATTCGGGAGAATAATCCGGTGCTGATGCTGTTGAAGAATGTATTATAAGATGAGAAAAAACGGTTCCTTGTGGGGCCGTTTTTTGGTGGGAGGGGGGACGAGGAAAAGCATCCGCCGCCCACACGCCGACCGCTTTTTCTCTGAAGTTGAGAGCGGAAGAATCTGCTAGATAGAAGGGGATAAGAATGGAAATGAAAGAACAAATAGGATATTAGTGGAAAAAGTTGAGAGTTGTGGAAAATATGGGGGTTGAACTGATATGAAAAGAAATATCTATAAATATACGTATTTATATAAAAAAAATTACATGTTTTTGTGAAAAAAATATTTATGTGAATTTATAATGAATAAAAACTGAAAATATGTACAAAAAGCACATTGAAAAAAGAAGAAATATAGATATAATGTAAGTATGTAGACGAAAAAGAAAAGCTGAACAAGACTATTTGCATATGAAAAATAAAAAAAACGATGGAAAATATGTAATTATAGATGACGGGACAGCAGGGGGGGGCTGTTTCTGAGTGAGAATGAATACTATGTTGATGAGAATAAAAAAGTTGTTTTGTGCAATTCTGAAAAAAAAGATAATCTGTTTAGAAAGAGATATAAACTAACACATGGCGATAAGTGTTATAGTATCATCAAATATTTTTGCCCAGAGGTAGAATTTATCTCTATAAAAATTATGGAAACAGGGGAAAGAGGTAGCATTGATTCATTCAAAGCGGCGTTAGAATGGTGCTTAAAAGAAAAGATAAAACTTGTGCATATGAGTGTTGGAACAACAAATTATATAGATGCAAAAAAGATAGAAAATATTATAAAACAAATGGTTTCTAATAAAATGATATTATGTGCAGCGCTATCAAATACAAACTTTCCTACATGGCCGGCATGCTTTGATGGGGTTTTCGGGGTAAGAAATTATATTGCTAAATTGCAGGAAAAAGAAATTTCGGTGTCTAAATCATTTCCTTTTTCGGAAATGAATTCGATACAGTTAAATTTTGATGACGTTTTAAAGAAGATTGTTGGGAAAGAATACAAATCAAATAGTTTTGCAGCTCCGATTATTACTGTGCTTTTGATATGTTATTTAAGGAAAAATAAAAAAGGTTCATACCAAGATGCAAAAAAATTTATTATGAATCATATAAACAAATGTATCTATGAAAAAGAATTGGAATGGAATGGGATTGTGAATAATAAAGCGTGGTCGCGAGTTTTGAACAAAAAAAGATGTGTTTTTTAAAATTAATTGACAAGGAAAGGGATTTTGAGCATTTGAAAAAAATATCAGTTGTTGATATTAAAAGTGATTCTCAAATAGAAAAATTGAGCGATAGGATTATTTGGACACTTGAAAATTAAACATAAGCTTGTCGCATTTTGAAATATATAGGGGGAAGAAAGAATATGTTGAAAAGAGCAAGCAGAAAATTAAGAAGTACTCCTGCGAAAACATTGATGTATATCATACTGTTTTTAGTACTTTTCCTGGCGATATTTTCTATGCTGATGATTGGAATTGCAAGTGGAAATAAAGTGAAAAGAGCACAGGAAACATTGGCCAACTCTATTACTCTGCGCGGGCCGGCCGAGGGAGAAGCTGGAAAATCATGTACTGTATATGCGATCCCGTCCGCAATCGTAGAAAAGTTCATTGACAGCAATTATGTTCAGGGGTACACCATGGAAGCGGGAACATATTGGCTTGATCCGGTGGATACGGAAACATATATCAGCGAGGAGACACAACAGCGCCTAAAAGGTTATCTGAAAGATTCAGGCATGTATACGATGACGGCTGTTGGAACACTGGACTGCGCATACGATACCTATTTTCTGGCAAAGGGTTACAGGATTGTGGAAGGAAGCGGACTGAGCTACGGAGAACGGGGCAAATATGAAGCTGTGGTAGGAGAAAAATACGCCGAAAAAAATCATCTCCATGTGGGCGATACTGTTAAATATAAAATGGAGCAGGGAACGATCGAATACTATAAAGTAAGTGCCCCGGAAGAAATTAGTTTCAAAATTCGAGGCATTTACAGAACTCCAGAGGTTTATCAGTCCGATTCCGTTGTGAATGACTGGCACAATAATTTAATTTTTATTCCACTGGATATTTTCTGTGAGTATTCTATGAAAGCATTAAAAATTCAAAATGTGGGATTTAATACAGTTACGGTCTATTTGAAAGATACAAAATCAGTTGAACCATTCATAGAAGAAACAAAAAACAAAATAAAAATAGGAAGTGTGGATGATGTTGTACAGACCGATGAAAATGGAATACGTTCCAGCGTAAAGCCAATGGTAATATCACAGCAGGATTTGGAATCTGGAGAATGGTCCTATCAGTTGATTCGAAACAAGGAATGGTATGAGATGGTTGCGAAACCTGTTGAAAAATTGAATCGTCTGATAGGATATATGATCGTAGGATTTGTGACTGCCGGAATTTTACTGTTCGGCATTCTGACCAGCCTGTCAGTCAAAGGGCGAAAACGTGAGATTGGAATTTTACTTTCGATGGGGGAACACAGAAAAAGGATTTTAGGACAGTTCGTTTTGGAGAATTTGGTTCCGGTTTTGATTGCCCTGGTTTTTGCGGCGCTGTGTGCGACACCAACAGCAGAGTATTTCGCAGATCGGATGATTTCGAATCAGGCTGAGAAAGTGGAGCAGGAAAATGAAGATCTGTCGGGAAATATTAAAAACGCGCTCCCGACAAGCGAAATAGCTGCGTATGAATCAACGGGAGTAACTGTTGATACGGATTTGTCCATTGAGTGGAACTGGAAAATCATGACGGGGATGATTCTTGGTATTTTAGATCTTTTCCTTTTGATATTAATTCTGCAAGTCGGCAAAATAACTAGAGAAAGCCCGGCATCTATATTGCTGGACAGAAAGTAGGTGTTCATGAAGAAAAAAAGAATGATAATGATCGTAGCGATGGTTCTGGTGCTGGTATGGCGGGAAGACGTTTTTGCAGTGGAATCTGGAACGACACAGGTTTCGCTACAGGCAGACTGGCTCCAAGAGGGAGATTACCAGTATAGCGTGGAAGAAGATGAAACTGTAACTTTACGAAACTATATCGGGACGGAAAGCGTGATTGTCACACCGAAAGAAGTAGGTGGGAAAGAAGTGACGAGAATCGGAGATTCCTGCTTTTTGAGAAAAACGGATCTTCGGGCAGTGCAGATATCCGAAGGCATTGTTGAAATCGGGGAATCTGCCTTTGCGGAAGATGGTCAGTACAGTGATACAACTGCTGGGTTTATCAGCATTGTAATGCCAAAAACACTAAAAAAGGTAGGAAAAAGCGCATTTCAGGGAACTAGAATCACACAGATTTATTTTTATGATGGTTTAGAGAGCATTGGTGATAATGCCTTTATGTATTGCTCTTCTTTGTCAAAAATACGGATTCCAGATAGCGTGGAGAAAGTAGGACAATTTTTATTTTTGGGAGCTGGAAAACCCTATGAAGAAAGTCAAGATAGTGCGATGAAGATTTTTGGCGGAAAAATAGCGGAAGAACTTGCAAAAGATAATCAAAGAGCCGAATATGGTGGTGAAGAAATGCAGGAAATTTCGATCCAGTATTGGCTTGAGAAGAAGGAGAATGAAACGAAAGAAGAGGTTATAGGACAAAAATATTTTGATAAAAATGATACAGGCTTTGAAAAAGTATTTTTTAAGGCTCCTTCGAGTGGAGAAAAGCAAAGTGGGAAAATAGTCTGGATGGACATATTTCTTGGGGTGTGTATGGTTGGACTAATAGGAATCAGTGTTTGCTTAAAGGATTAAAAATATTATATTTGTGAACAATGAAGAAAATAATAGAGAATAATAAATGTTTATATTTTTTAAAAGAGTTACTCAAATATAAAAAAGAAATAGGTATTTTGAGTATAAGCACTATTGTTTCTACAGTAACTGTATTTCTGCAACCATTATTGATAAAACAGATCACAGACATCGGAATACTCGAAAAAAATATGCCCCAAATTGTTAATGGAGTAGCCGGTTTATTTGTTTGTGTGCTGGTATATTTAATGATTGAAGTTGTGCAGGCAAAAACTTTTGCAGAAATACATAATTCATTCTATAAGAACTTGTATTGCAATGTATTTCGAAAATTATTGCATTTAAAAAAACATTATTTTCAAATGAAAAATAGTATGGAAATAGTGCAAATGTTACAATGCGATGTATCTCAGGTTGCGTCTATGACAGATAGATATGTAGTGATGAGCTTTTCGTATGTTTTTCGTGTAATTAGTGGACTTGCTGGACTTATGCTGTTGAGTCCTGAACTGTTTATGTTACAAGACCGGTAAATAGTTTAATTGATCTGCGTATGCATTTTGCAAGTGTCAAACCGTCCGCTGAACGACTTTATACATTTTTGAATATGGAAGAGGAACGAAGTGGAAGTAAAAGAGTGGAAAAAGAGATTTCGCCAATATTAGAATTTAAAAATGTGAGATTTCAGTATACAAAGGATAGGGAAGTGTTAAAGAAAGTATCTTTTAAACTTGAGCCGGGAGAAAAAGTGGCTATTATTGGAAAAAAATGGAAGTGGAAAATCAACAATTTTGGAATTACTATTACGATTTTATGAACCGGAAGAAGGAGAAATTTTATGTAATGGTGAAAATATAAAAGTGCTAAAATTATCAGAATACCGAAGCCTTTTTTCTGTTGTGAGTCAGAAATCAGCGTTGTTTTTGGGGGACATTGTGCAGAATATAGATTTGGAGGGGAAAGCAGACAGACAAAAACTGAATGAGGTACTAAGGAAAAGTGGCGTGAAAAAATACTTGCAACGTTTTCCAGAAAAAGAAAAAACACAAATAGGAGATGATGGAGCATTTCTTTCAGGAGGAGAAAGACAAAAGCTTGTGGTTGCACGGGCACTATTGAAAGATGCGCCGGTTATGCTTTTTGATGAAGCGTCCAGTGGATTTGATGTAGAAGCCAATGAATATCTTTATAAAATTATAACAGAAGAAATGCCGGAAAAATCTGTGATTTTTATTACACATCATTATGATAAACTGGAAAAATGTAGAGGCGACTAGATTATAGTAGAAAGGAACAATATGGCAGAACTGGAATTAAAAGAGGTAAGCTATTTTTACGAGAGCGGCGGAAAGAGAATTGATATTTTGGATAAAGCCAGCTATTCATTTGAGAAGGGTACTCTTTACACGATTGTTGGTCCTTCTGGATCGGGGAAAACAACGACGCTGACTTTGGCGGGTGCGCTGGAAGAACCTAAGAGCGGCTGCGTGTGCTTTGAAGGAAAAGATATCCGGGAAATTGGCTATACAAGATATCGAAACAGCAAGATTGGAATTGTGTTTCAGGCGTATAATCTGCTGCCTTATCTGACCCCGCTGGAGAATGTGCTGGCGGCAATGGAAATTACGTCAAATCCGATTAAAAACAAAAAAGAACGGGCGCGGGAACTTCTGACACGAATGGGAATTACAGAAGATCAGATGAAACGCAATATCAATAAACTTTCAGGAGGCGAACAGCAGCGCGTAGCGATTGCGCGTGCGATTTCGACAAATGCAGAGGTGATTCTTGCGGATGAGCCGACGGGAAATCTGGACGTTGATACGGCGGCTGGCATTGTGAAAATTTTCAAAGAGCTGGCTCATGAAGATAAGAAATGTGTAATAGCAGTTACACATTCGGAAGCATTTGCCGCGGAGGCAGATGTGGTGGTACGGCTGGAAAAGAAAAAATTGCAGGATTAAACATGGGGGGGAGGGAAAGTTTTTATGAACTGGATCAAAAGAGCATTTCGCAGTATTTCCTATCATAAAAAAAATACAATTCTGATGTTTTTAAGTTTCCTGATTTTATCCATCCTGATCCTGTTTGGCTTATGTATCCGCGCGGCAAGTCGGGAACGGATATGGGAGATTCGGACGAGCATCGGAGGAAGCGTGCTTGTATCGAATGAGCGTCAGATATACAGTGAAGAGCCGCGCGGTGTGAATTCGATTTCACATCAAAAATATTTGGAACTCTGCGCTGATGAAAGAATTCGGTTTGGCAGCTGTAATACGGTGACAGCTGCTCTGGCGGATAACTTTACAGCTGAAATTATGGACGGACAGGAAGAAAATGGAACAGAAAATATTTATGTGGAGGGATCATCTGATCCTGTCGAGTATTTTAGTTCTGTTTCTTCTGTAGTTACACTGATTTCGGGACATGTACCGCAGAATGCAGAAGAAGCGGTAGTCAGTGATGGGATTGCGGAACGGAATGGACTGGGAATAGGAGATACCATAGCTGTTCTTTCACCATACACAAAGGAGCGGTATACATTTAAAATCAGTGGTATTTACAGTACGAACGAGGCAGCTTACAGTGGAAATGCGGTATATAATAACCCAGCAAATGCTATCTATACCCTGGATACACCAGTTTATGAGATGAATGAAAATGATAATGTAAAAGAAATTACATTGCAGTTGAAGGACCCGGAAGAAGGAAGAGCGTTTGCTGAAGATGCGAAAAAAATGCCGGAATATATCAAAGAAGAATATGATATGGACTATACGGTAAATGTTTCAGCTTATAAAGCGGTGGCCGACAGCCTGAAGAGCCTGGCAGGGATTTCGAATCTCATGGTGATAGTTTCCGTGATCCTTGGAACTATCACATTAAGTTTTTTGATTCTTATGAATTTGCGGGATCGCATGTTTGAGATTGGCATTCTTCTTTCTGTTGGAGAAACAAAGATGCGGATTATGCTGCAGATGTTGATGGAATCTTTTTGCCCGGTATTGCTGGCAATTACAGCGGGGGTAATTTTTTCTTATCCTTTGGCGAATGTGATAAAAATAGCTGTAGATCTTTCGAACGGTGTGCAGGCTGCAATTAAGACACAGCAGATTATAATATTGTATCTTTGTGGAATGGGGGTTGTGCTGGCTTCTTCTATGGTTATGGTATACCAGATTGTACGATATCAGCCGAAAAAGATTTTGATGATGGAGTAAAAAAAAATAGTCAGATAAAATACTGAATATGCAGAATTGACCGTATTTTTCTAAAAATAAGAAAATTCGAAAAAAGGTGTTGACTTTTGCTTTCGGGGGTGTTATTATAACTAAGCTGTCAGCGAGAGCTGCAGTGAATGAGTTCTTTTGAA